>VFQO010000802.1_pt1 | contig 29434 bp, 31 predicted proteins | sample 3512331 | NCBI WGS metagenome assembly VFQO01 (sample SAMN10412371, study PRJNA504923) | tailings metagenome | isolation source: Replicate 3 from Balatoc abandoned mine | place: Philippines: Itogon, Benguet | collected 2017-08-28 | reverse complement strand
AAATCACCCCCCAACAACCTGTAAACTCTTCTATCAATATGGGATGTTTTTTATCTCTTTTAAAAGAGATTTTAGGAGGAAAAATAAATTTTAAAAATAATAATTAATTACTTGATTAAAAATAATATTTTCTTTTATTCCTGAGGCGAATTTTCTTGATATTTGTAGCGTGATATGGTAGCCTAATTATAGATGGTCAGAGATGATTTCTTTCCTTATGAAATCTTAAAAAAGCTTCATAATTCTTTCATTCAGTTTCTGAAGACATCTAAAGAAAAAAAGAAGAATAAAATAGGGATATCAACCTAAATTATTAAAAAAATATGACTTTTAACGCTCTTTTTGAGCGAATGCCCTCTCTTTGCCTGATGGAAAGGTAAAAGAAAGGACATCAATAAAACAATATAAACAGGAAGGTAAAATAAAATGATGAATATGCAAAACTTAAAAAAGCCAAATTATACTGTGAAGAAAGCTAAAAACGATCCAAAAATGAGGACAAGGAATAAATTCCTTTCTCTTCAAAATAAGCTTTTTTCAAACTTTTTAATTTTTTTTCGCCAGCAAAATAAAGTATCGTTTGAGAATGATCACACTCTTAGTGTAGATAATCTTTATAACTTAACCTTTGAGCCATGCCGACGTATGAAAAATGACCTTTATTTAAGTGCTCTTGATTACCATCGTTTCCCAAAACCAGGAAAGCTTTCGCTGACGGCAACGAAACCACTTGCGAATCAAAGAGACCTTTCGCTTGCTTATTCACCGGGTGTTGCAGCAGCTTGTGAAGAAATCGTGCGAGATGAACAGGAAGTGGCTCACCTTACGGCGCGCGCCAATCTAGTGGGTGTCATCACCAATGGCAGTGCCGTCCTGGGCTTAGGAAATATCGGCCCCTTAGCAGCAAAACCCGTGATGGAAGGAAAAGCCGTTCTTTTTAAAAAATTCGCAGGAATTGATGTCTTTGACATTGAAATTAAAGAAGATAACCCCCTAAAACTTATTGATATTATTGCTAGTCTTGAGCCTACTTTTGGGGCTCTCAATCTTGAAGATATCAAAGCGCCAGAATGTTTTCTCATTGAAGAAGAACTTAAAAAACGACTTAAAATTCCGGTTTTCCATGATGACCAACATGGAACAGCAATCATCGTTGCAGCCGCCGTTTTAAATGCCCTTGAACTTGTAAAAAAAGACATTCAACAGGTAAAGCTTGTTGCCTCCGGCGCAGGGGCAGCGGCGCTTGCCTGCTTAAAACTTTTAACAGAACTTGGCCTTCCAAAAGAAAATATTTTCATTTCCGATCTTGAAGGGGTGGTTTATGAAGGCCGTGAAAAAGGAATGGACCCTCATAAAGCGGCTTTTGCACAAAAAACTGAAGCACGCCATTTAATTGATATTATTGAAAATGCTGATATCTTTTTAGGCCTCTCTGCCGGAAACGTTTTAACGTCTGAAATGATTTCAAAAATGGCTCCTTCCCCGTTGATTCTTGCGCTCGCAAATCCCACACCCGAAATTGATCCTATTATCGCCAAGATCGTTCGTCCTGATTCGATCGTGGCGACGGGTCGCTCAGACTTTCCAAATCAAGTGAATAACGTTTTATGTTTTCCTTTCATTTTTCGAGGCGCCTTAGACGTTGGCGCCACGATAATCAATGAAGAAATGAAATTAGCCTGTGTTCATGCTTTAGCAAACCTTGCGAAAGCCGAATTACCAGATATTGTTGCCCATGCTTATGGAGATGATGGGTTAATCTTTGGTCCTCAATATATTATTCCAAAGCCCTTTGATCCAAGATTAATGACAGAACTTGCCCCAGCTGTTGCAAAAGCGGCTATGGAGACAGGTGTTGCAACGCGTCCTATAGAATGTTTGGGAGCTTATAAACAAAAACTCACAGAATATGTCTATCGTTCAGGGCTCACGATGAGGCCTCTTTTTACGCAAGCCAAAAAATCACCAAAACGCATTGTGTTTGCAGAAGGCGAAGATGAGCGCGTCTTACGGGCAACTCAAGTGATTTGTGATGAAGGTCTCGGTCATCCTATTTTAGTAGCGCGTAAGAGCGTTCTTGAGAAAAGACTTCAACAATTAGGATTACGTCTCGTTCCTGAGAAAGATTTTGAGATTGTCGATCCTGAAAATGACCCGCGTTACAATGATTATTGGCGAGACTATCATGCCCTTGTGGAACGTTCAGGAATAACGCCTGAATCCGCAAAAATGATCGTTCGTACAAATCCAACAGTCATCGCCGCTATGATGCTTAAAAGAAATGATGCAGAGGCGATGATTTGTGGCATCTATGGTCGCCATCCTCACCATCTCACCCATATCCAAACGGTTATTGGACAAAGTCCTAATACCAATGTTTGGGCAACCTTGAATGCTATTGTGACGGAAAAAGGTGTCATCTTTATTACGGATGCTTATGTAAATGAAGAACCGACAGCTGAACAGCTTACTGAAATTACGCGCTTAGCTGCAGAAAAGGTAAAAGAATTTGGAATTGTTCCAAAAGTTGGACTTCTCTCTCATTCAAACTTTGGCAGCAGTAACTCTGTTTCAGCTTGTAAGATGCGATCCGTATTAGAACAATTACGTCAACAAGCCCCTGATTTAGAGGTTGAAGGTGAAATGCATGCCGATTCTGCGCTTTCAGAAATTTTACGCAGAAAAATATTTCCACATTCTCAACTAACAGGGAGCGCTAATCTTCTGATTATGCCCAATTTAGATGCTGCAAATATTGCTTTTAATCTCGTAAAAATTGTGGCAGATGGACAAAACATTGGCCCCATTTTATTAGGGGCCGCTAAAGCTGCTCATATTGTGACACCGTCGATAACGGTTCGAGGCTTACTTAATATGACAGCCGTCGCTGTAGTTGATGCACAAATGAAAATGCTTTCTGAAACGAATATGGAGATAAGAAAGTAATATGGTGAATGAAAAAAATTCCATCTCTGAAGATTCACTCAAAGAAAATCTTTTCGGCGTTTCTGAAGAGCTGGTTCAATCTATTTCATCTGCTTTAGAAAATAAAGACGACCGCAAAATACAAACTCTTATCAAAGATCTTCATGCGGCAGACGTGGCTGACCTTATTACTTCCTTACACTCTGAATCCCGAGAACTATTCGTCAGCAAAATCAAAGATTCTTTAAATCCTGACGTTCTTGCAAATCTTGATGTCCCAACCCGTGTCCAAGTTCTTAAAATGCTTGGTCCAGACCTAATTGCTGAAGCCTTAAAATCTGTCGCCAGTGATGATGCGCTTGAAGTGCTTTCTTCTCTTGAAAAAGAACACCAAGAAAAAGTTCTGCAATCGCTGCCGTCAAGAGAACGCGCGATGCTTGAGAAGTTTTTAAGTTATCCGAAAGATAGCGCAGGCCGGCTTATGCAACGTGAATTGGTGTGCGTTCCCCCTTTTTGGACAGTCAGCGAAACTTTACATTTCATCCAAAATTATCATGATTTACCGGAACATTTTTATACGATTTATATTATCGATCCTCGCCATCATCCTTTGGGAGAAATTTCTTTAAGTCTTCTTCTACGGCATCAGGAAGAAACCGTTGTCTCTGATATTATGAACCAAGATATGCGTTCCATCCTGGTCACAAAAGATCAAGAAGAGGTTGCCTTTGCGTTTCGCCATTATGGCCTTGTTTCAGCACCTGTTGTTGACGAATCAGGTCGTATCGTTGGAATGATTACAGTTGATGATGTCGTAGATGTTATCGGTGAAGAAGTTGAAGAAGATATTCTTCATATTTCCAAGGTTCATGAAGTCAACGTTAATGAGCCTATTACCAATACCGCTTATTGGCGAATTCGATGGTTGATTATTACGCTGGTGAATACTTTAATTGCTTCATTTGTGATTGCACAATTTCAGGTTTCAATCCAAAAAATGACGGCTCTTTCTTTCTTAATGACAATTAATGCAGCCATGGGTGGCAACTCTGGGATGCAAGTTGTAACCATTGTTGTAAGAGCTATTGCAACACGCCAACTACGTGAGAGTGACATTTGGAGAGCTGTCTCTAGAGAAGTCTTTGTAAGCTTAATAACAGGAACTTTTTTCGCGTGCTTGTTAGGCGGAATTGCCGCGTTTTGGGTTAAAGACATATTGTTGGGCGTTATTCTGGCAGTGGCGCTTTTTTGTAATATGTTATGGGCTGCTTTCGCAGGCACAATGCTTCCCATTTTGATTCATCGTTTAGGACTCGATCCAGCTGTCAGTGCAGGTCCTATTTTAACAACAACCACAGATGTTTTTGGCTATGCAATATTTCTTGGACTTGCGACTTTAATTTTGCTCTAATAAATGAAAAAAGATAAAGGGGAAGCACATGTCTAAAAATGAAATTTGTATCGTCTCAGCGAAAAGAACACCAATGGGTTCATTTCAAGGAATATTAAGTTCTTATTCAGCTCCAGAATTGGGTGCTCAGGCCATTCAATCTGTTCTTAAAGATATTCCTCTCGATCCCAGTCACATTCAAGAAGTCATTATGGGATGCGTTCTTTCTGCTGGAATTGGCCAAGCCCCAGCAAGGCAAGCTTCAATTAAAGCAGGTCTCTCTTTCAAAGTAAGCGCAACAACCATCAATAAAGTATGTGGCTCTGGCATGAAAGCCATTATGCTCGCGCATGATCAAATTAAAGCTTCTGAGGAATCAATTATTATTGCAGGGGGCATGGAAAGCATGAGCAATGCGCCTTATCTTCTTTCAGAAGCGCGTAAAGGGTATAGAGCTGGCCATGGCAAACTTATTGATCATATGATGTATGATGGCCTTGAAGATGCTTATAAAAAGGGCTGTTCAATGGGCGCCTTAGGGGAGATTGCAATACAACATTGCCAATTCACACGCGAACAACAAGATGAATTCGCGATCCTTTCTGCAAAAAAAGCTTTGCAAGCTATTCAAGAAGGATGGTTTCAAAAAGAAATTTCTCCAATTTCAATAAATATTGGGAAAGAAACAAAAATCGTTGCAGAGGATGAACCGCCAACACGTGTTAAATTTGATAAAATTCCTGTTCTTAAACCCGCCTTTAAAGAAGATGGAACGATCACAGCCGCCAATTCAAGCCCTTTAACAGATGGTGCTGCAGCTGTTGCTTTGATGACCACAGCTAAAGCAAATGAGCATCAACTTACCCCCCGTGCAATTATCCGAGGGCATGTTAGTTATTCACATGAACCTGATTTATTTACCTTAGCACCAATTAATGCCATTAAAATATTACTTGAGAAAATTAATTGGAAAGCGGAAGATGTTAACCTATTTGAAATTAACGAAGCTTTTGCGTTTGTTCCTATGGCGGTTATCAAAGACTTAAAACTCGATCCTAATAAAATAAATATTCATGGGGGCGCATGCGCCTTAGGTCATCCAATCGGGGCAAGCGGTACGCGTATTGTTGTAACCCTCTTACATGCATTAGAGAAATATAACCTTAAGCGCGGTGTTGCGGCTCTTTGTATCGGTGGAGGAGAGGCAACAGCAATTGCGATTGAAAGACTAATCTGAATGACTTTACGAGATACATTAACGGCAATTTTTGTTGTTTTTTTGTGGTCTACAAGCCTTCTTGTTCAGAAATTCGCTGTTAATCATATCTCAATTTATGTCCTTGGTTTTTTACGCCTTTTGATGGCTGTCCCATTTATCTTTATTTATCGACGACCTTCCCACCCTATCTGGCGTTATCTCCTTATTGGTTTTTTTTGGAATGTGCTGAATTTTTTATTTATTGGTATTGGATTTAAGTCAGGCATAGGAGCAGGAATTTCTTCATTTTTAATTCAAACAAATGCTTTCTTTGGTGTCTTTTTTTGTTATCTCTTGTTACGAGAAAACGTTCATATAGTTGAAATAATTGGAATGCTTGTTGCCTCTTACGGCGTTTATTTATTATCTACCCCTTTACAAGAGACTACACTAATAGGTATTATTTCTATTTTACTTTCTTCTATTTGTTGGGGAATGGGATTTACACTTTTAAAGAAAATGAAAATTGGCGGTACTATGGCTGACAACGTTTGGCTTTCAATTGTTTCTGCTCCCTCTTTACTCGCGATTCCTTTTATTTTAGAGGGACCTCAAAAAGCTATCTTTGAATTTTCACACTTGAACTTTACTGGGATTGGTTGTGCTTTCTATGTAGGTTTTGTATCAACAATATGTGCAAGTTATCTATGGATGAACTTAGCACATCGCGTTTCAACAGCACAGCAAGCCCCCTTTATGCTTCTCTTACCCGTCTTTACGTGCGCTCTTTCAGTTTTATCCATGAAAGAAATATTAACGTTTTCTCAACTTTTTGCTGGTGGAATCATTTTGCTTGGCGTTTTTATAACACGTGGAGTTCCCTTGCTAAAACGCCTTAAAATGTATAACTTTCATTTAAACTAAAGCATACAACCCATGATTGACTTTGATAAACTTCGCATTTTTTATCACGTTGCAAAAGAAGGCTCTGTAAAACGAGCTGCGCACACTTTAGAGAAGAATCCAACTTCTATTTGGAAACATATTATGGATTTAGAGCAGTACTTTAAAGCAAAGCTCTTTCTCCGCCGTAAAAAAATTGGGCTTGAACTCACTGAGCTGGGGGAAAGTCTTTTTAAAGACGTTAATAATCTGATTCCAAATCTAGAGAGAGCCTGCACACGACTTGCTCAAGAAGAAAAAGTAAAGGACGACTTATTTATCATTACAACGAATGGGGTGGTCGGTATTTGGTTAATTGAAAAATTAAAACCTTTCCTTGAGCATAAACAGAACATCAAAGTAAGAATCTCAACAACAAACTCAGAAGTGGATTTTTTAAATTCTAAAGCTGATATTGGAATTTTAACAAAAGTTAATTATTCTGAAGGTCTTACACAACAAAAAGTAATGACCTATCACAGTAAATTGTTTGCCAGCCAAGAATATCTTGATAAATATGGTGTACCTAAAACCATTGATGATTTACAGAATCATAAATTAATTAGCTTTTACCCTGAACTTCCAGGATATCGAGGAAATGCCGATTGGCATTTGCAAAAAAATATGCCACCTCACACTATACGTGATAGTTGGCTTGCTGTTAACTCAGCAAGTTGCCAACTTGAAGCTGCGCGCCGAGGGATGGGAATTCTGGCAATAGGAAAAGAATTTTCTCAACTAGAAGATGCCGGGTTAGTGGAAGTATTGCCAGATGAAGTTGGCGCAATCTTTGATATCTACTTTATAACACGGGCCGCAGATTTCCGATCTGGTCTTATTCGAGAATGCTACGAATTTTTAAAATTAAATGAATTGAAAAGCTAAGTTTTTATGTTAAAGTAAATCAAATTTTAAGTATTTTGACAGTCCTTAGACGGTAATTTCCAAGTTTTAGTGTGGCCCTTTTCTTATGGGAATAGTTTATTTCAAAGAATAAAAGCGCTAACAGTATTATGGAATGATTAAGTTTCTTTTAGGACAATAAAAATATGAACATAAAAATAGGTTGATATTTTGCACCACTTATTTGAAGCTCTTCCTTGTGAAAAACGTGCTTTTCTTTTGAGAACAACCTTAAACAAAGCGCTTATTTCTAGTTTGTTATATCTTTTAGAAGTTGCAGAAGATGTATTCTCTCCGGAAAATTACCAACGGTCCTTAGAAAAGTTACGTTCTCTTAATCCAGAGAAAAAGTTCTCAAGCTTCTTGTACGCTTTAAATACAGCTCTTTCCCAAGCAATTATGAAGGAAGACATCGAAAGCATTAAAATAATTTCTCAAAATATTACTGAAAACCATTTTGAGATTGAGGGGATTAATTTTCTCTCGGTTAAAGATATCTCTCCTTATTATTGTGAATTATTTGAACAATCTTCAAGTTTTGAAATTCCTGGCGGGGCAACTTTTACAGGTTCTTCCCTGGAAGGTCATCAAAGAATTAAATCTCTTTTTCAACAAGGATTAGATTTGATTGCTCAAAGTTGTGAAGACCTTTATAAAGAAATAAAGGTGTTTTTAGGTGAAATATTAACTTTTGATTCACCTCAAATGAAATATGGCTCTAGTTTCAATCTATTCGGATTGATATATATACGTGAGACTTTCCCCTTTGATACCCGTGCTGATGTTGTAGATGCGTTAGCGCATGAAACAGGTCACATACACTTATATTCTTTATCAGCAGACGATCCCTTGGTATTAAACCCTCCGGAAGAGCGCTATCCTGCTCCTTTAAGAAAAGATTTGCGCCCTCTTATTGGTATTTATCATGCAAGTTTCGTTGTTTCACGTGTTTTGTATGCCTTAAGAGCGCTTTATAAACATAAATTACTTTCAGAAGATGAACAAACACGGTGCGCAACCCTCATTGAAGAATATAAAGTAAAGTATGCTCTAGGGCTTGAAACTATTCAAAAACATGCAAAAATGACCTCCTTAGGCCAGGACATTTTAAACTCTACGATGAAGTTAGCAAGTTAACGTCAAAATCATAGAATTTTTTGCGATAAAAGATTTTTGTCGCAAAAATTGATTTTTTTCTTTGCAGATTATACTAAGATATGTTACACCTCTAAAATATAAGTATAAAAATTAATTATTTAAACTGGAGGACGTAAACATGCCTAATCATCGTAAAGTTACTCTTACAGCTAACGAAATTGCGCAAGCTCTTACGCAAATGAATTCCTCGGTTCTTCCCTCTTTTACACGACCTAATCCAAGCTCTCAAAAACATCTTGAAGCTGCAGCATCTTGGGTGGTCAACCGTCGTAAAGAGAGTTCTTTCCGTTTTTCAACAGCAGTTTACGGCTCACCTATCTGATCTTAATTTTTAAAATTCCCAACTTATAAAATAGCTATCTTTTAAAATGAGGCTGTTAGAATGCTTTTGCGAGTTGGCCCCATTTTGTTGTATAACAAGGGGATAAATGTCCACGTTGTGTTAATTCAAAAGCTTTTAAACTAAAATCGCCATACAGTATCCCATTACTTCCAAATTTCTTCTTAATGTGATCAATTGTTCTTGTAAGTATTATTCTTCTTTTCTCTGAAGGATGTGAAAATAAAGAATCTTGAACATTGGAAACATCGACTAAACGGGTAAAACAAATACCTGCTTTTTTATACTGATAGTTTGGATAAAAGATTTTTTTTAAGCCTGCTTGGCTTGCGCGAATCAACGTTAATGTATCATCAGAAGGTTTATCAAGGCTTATCTCACATTCTTTTGCATAATATGCTTTTTGATGAAATCGATCTGTTTTTATAAAAACATATACATGTGTTGCTAATTTATTTTCTTTCCTTAATTTTTCTGCTGCCTTTTCAGTAAAGGCTGAAACAAACGACGATAAATCCTCAAAAGAAGAAATAGGCTTTTTAAAAGAGCGTGAAACCAAGGTCATCTTTTTGGGTGTCTCTTGTTTTTCAATTGGATAGGCAATTTGTCCATTCAATTCCCAAACAATTCTCTCTCCTATTACGCTCATAAATTGACGCACCCATTTCAACGGGGCTTTTTTAAGATCAAGTGCTGTCTCAATGTGATGACTTTTAAGAGAAGCGGCATACTTACGCCCCACACCCCAGATTTCCTCCACAGGTAAGCTAAATAATTTTTCATTAATCTCTGCTTCTTCGAGAAGAATCCAAATTCCTTTTTCTTGTTTTGCATAAGTATTAGCAACTTTTGCTAACGTTTTTGTATAAGAGACCCCAACTGAAATTGGAATGCCTGTCCATTTCTGAACCCGTTCTTGAAGCTCCTGACAAAACCATTCGAGCTGATGATCAGGGATAGTAGAAAGGTCTAAAAATGCTTCATCAATAGAATAGATATTTATTAAAGGAACCATCGTCTTTAAAGTGGCCATAACACGCCTAGACATGTCTGCGTACAGCTCAAAATTTGACGAAAATACTTTAACATCATACTTTTTGGCAACCGAGGCAAATTTAAAATAAGGCTCTCCCATTCTAATATTAAGTGCCTTTGCTTCATTCGATCTTGAAATTGCACAACCATCATTGTTAGAAAGGACAACAATAGGCTTTTCTCTTAAATCTGGGCGAAAAACGCGCTCACAAGATACAAAGAAGTTATTACAGTCTACTAACCCAATTTTAGATTTCATTCTTCTGCATTCTCAACAAATCTAACCTTAAAGCGAAAACACTTTTTTACTATCTACACGAGAAAACAGGTGCACTCTGTTTTAGTAGTGAGTATGTATTTTTATTCTTTTTGATTTTTGATCTAAAATCAATATAAAATTGTATTTTTTACAAAAATTTTTAATATAATTGGAAAAATTTTATTTATTTATGATTGTGTACTGTTAAAAAATATGAAAGAACACAGTTCGAAGTGTACAGATAAACAGGCTTTAAATAAACATTTAATAAAGATTCTTAAGTGAAGTTAACTTGCAGGAAAAAATTTAAAAATGAGAGGGGGATGATAACAATATTTTAGCCTACCCTGTTTGATATTTTTTAAAGTTCCCTCCCCTAACTTGCTCAAGAAACTTTAAGGCTATGGTAGCCCCCAACTACCTTTTAAAAATTAAGTTACCATAAAAATATGTAATTGCAAGAGAAAAGTTCTTGTTTTTATTATATTTTTCACATTTTATCGAGATGTGAGTTTAATATCTCAATTTTTGAGATAAAGAGATCAACAATAACACAAACTTATTTTTGTCATTTGCATACCAGCTTTAAGCTAAAAAAATAATGACGGTTAAAATAATTCTCATGATCTAATACATTTAAACTGTTAAAAAGAAAAAAATCTCAGAAAAAGTGAACTCTTTATACTTGTCTTCTCTTATAGCTAGCGCCCGCGTTTTTCTTTGCTTTCATCATATGTTCAGCAAACTTTCTTTTTTGGCTAGGAGGCGCCTTTACCTCGGCTGGTTCTATGCGTACAGATGCATCATAAGGCTCATCTTGAAAGAAATAAGATAATTGACGACGTTTCGAACTTGGTGTTCGTGGATTAACATTATCTGGTTGTTTTTGTTTACGAGCTTTGTTCGCCGTTTTGATATGTTTGAGAAATTCAGGCCAATGTGTTGCTAGTCCATGATTCAACTTTCTGAGACGGATGACTCCCTCTTCCGTTTCTGGCATTGTTGGAGGAGTATATATTTTCTGACAGGGTTTTGGATAAAAGTAGGGACTATATGGATCATAATCTTCAGTAAATATTTTATGAGTTTGCGGTGCATCTCCTCGCATTAAAAGAGCAAACGCCATTACTTCAGCAGCATTGTCGGGAGATACGTTTAATCTAAATTCCTTTTCCACATTAACTGAAGTCTTTCTTGCAAGTTCCGCATAGAACTCACCAATAAATTGCTTAGTTTTCAATAAGTGTTCCCGAGCACGTTGCATACGCAGGGAGCTTTCTTCATCAGATTGTATAGGCTTGTACGCTTCAACAGATTGAGCCCAACTAATAATAAATAAAGACATTATGCTATTTATTAATGAGTTTCTAAAAGTACTCATGTTGCCTCACGGTTTTTTTAATCTTATTACCCTCAGTAAAGTTGTCAAGATAGGATAGTTATTTAAAAATCGTAAATATTTAAACTGTACTTTGATTAGATAATTCTGACCTGATTTAAATAAAAGTTTAATGGAGGGCGTTACTATGAAATTTAAAATTCTAACTACTTTTGCAGTTATTCTGTCAAGTAGCAGTTCAATGGCAAGCCAACAAATTCCAGAGTCGACAGATGAAGCGAGAGGGAGAGGATTGTTGCGAGCAGCAGCTGTTGGGGGTGGAAATGTAGAAGCAGTCCATAGTGCATTACAAGAACCTATTACTGGAGAATCTAAAGCAAATACAACGCGTAAAGCACCTTGTTATCCCGAGATCTTAACACATGATCAATTGAGCAAAATGTTACTTCCAAATTCAGAAGAAATGATCTTCTCGCCAGGAGGTGTAGTCAAAATAAAGATGCCAATCTTAATTGAAGGTAAGAATGTAACTGTTTTTTGCTCAACAAAAAGCTCAATAGCTATGGAGGATAATTTAGTATTAGAATTGAGACGTGCAAATCGAGATAAAAAGAAGCGCAGACTTGTTGGGATTTTAAATGAAACAATCCTAGCTCAGCGTGAAGCGCATACTATGGCAACCAAAGAATTAGATGCTGCTGCTGTTGTTAGCTACAATATCTACTCTTACCCTATCCAAAATACAGAGACAGGCATTGTAACAAAAGATGACCCACAATTAATTTTCCAAATGTTTAAGCAAGATTTTGAGCTTAAAAAGGATGTTTTCGCAGTTAACAAATTTACGCCTCTATCTGATTTTCCGCATCCAATTTATATCGCTTTTGCAGCAAGTGCAGAAGCCCTTCCGGATATGCCTGTTGTGGAAGACAAACGAAAAAGCGACTCAAGTGGAGTTACAGTGGCGGCGGCTCTTGCTCTAAAGGACGCTAAGGCGTCAGACCCAAAAGAAAAACAGATAGCTAAAGGTAGTAAAAAAGAGAAAGAGAAAAAAGGAAAAGATAATAAAGACAAAACTAAGAAGAGTTAGAAGGATATAATGTAAGAGTGAATTACTATCCTATATTTCAAAAGGATCATGGGCAACCTCAAGATGTGAAAAAACTTTATAACCATTTGATTTTACTGGTGCGCCCGGCGGGATTCGAACCCACGACCCCAGGATTAGGAATCCTGTGCTCTATCCTACTGAGCTACGAGCGCGCCACCTTGCACTTTAATATAGTTTAGAGAAACTTCCAAGCATTAGTCTTATTTGAATCACTGATTATACGCCCTTTTTCTTCTCTAAAGTAGAGAGACAGTCTATAATAGACTTGAGCATGTCTTCGTCTTTTCCTGTCATATTTTCTTCTTCTGCAACTTCAAGCCGTTCAGCATCATAAGCCCATAATTTCAAAATTATTATTTTTTCTTCAATTGAAAAATTTTGATTATCCATAATTTCCTGAGGATTTTTAAAAACCCCTTTAGGATTTAAAATGGCTTGCTCTAATTTGACCATACTCTAACTCTTTGCTTATTTTAGTAATTATAGCATAAAATTTTCTGAATTTTCTGTTCTTCTTAAAAAATAATCATTTTCAAGCGAAGTTTGTTGCAGAAAATGCGAAATATTATTAGAAAGAATATCTAAAGATAATTTTATATAGGACTAAAAGTTGACACTTCAAATTGGCCCTATCAAGCTTGATGGGAATGTAATCTTAGCGCCTATAACAGGTGTTTCAGATCTCCCTTTTCGAAATCTTGTAAAAAAATTCGGCGCTTCTTTAGTAATGTCAGAAATGATTGCTTCACAAGCAATGATTCGTGAAACGCGGCAAAGTTTAAAAATGGTTCAAAAAACCAAAGAAGAACGCCCTATGGCTGTACAACTTGCAGGTTGTGAACCAACTGTCATGGCAGAAGCTGCACGCCTCAACGCAGATCTTGGTGCAGATTTAATTGATATCAATATGGGCTGCCCAGTCAAAAAAATTGTTAATGGACATGCTGGATCTGCTCTTATGAGAGACGAAGTCCACGCAGCTAAAATTATCGAAGCGACAGTCAAAGCTGTTAATATTCCTGTCACCCTAAAAATGAGGACTGGTTGGGATGATAACAGTCGCAATGCCCCACGATTAGCTAAAATTGCTGAAGAATGTGGAATTCAAATGGTCACAGTGCATGGTCGCACTAGATGTCAGCTTTATAATGGACATGCAGATTGGGCTTTTATCCGTCAAGTTAAAGAAGCCGTAAAAATTCCTGTCATAGGTAATGGCGATGTTAATACAGAGGAAGATGCTGCTGAACTTTTGAAACAATCAGGAGCTGATGGGGTAATGATTGCTCGAGGTTCTTTTGGAAGACCATGGTTATTGAATCAAGTTAGCCACTATTTAAAGACAGGCGATAAGTTGCCTGCCCCGACGCTTACTGAAATGAAGCAAATTGTTCTGGAACACTATCAAGCAATTTTGGCTTATCATTCCCCAGAATTAGGCGTTAAAATGGGACGTAAACATTTGGCATGGTATAGTAAAGGGTTACCTAATTCTGCAGAATATCGTGTTAAAGTAAATCAATTACAAACGCCACAAGAAGTTATTTCTTTTATCCACTCGTTCTTTGAGACTATCATTGACAATCCTTTACAACCAATGGCAGCATAGATTTTTATGAAAATACCACCTTTACAACCATGCCAACAACAAGAAATTAAGAATGTTGGCTTATCATATATTGTAGAAGTAAAGCTTAGAGAATATTTCTCGGCTTTAGGTGATATAAAACCTACATGCCATCTTTATGAGCATGTTATCCGAGAAGTTGAGCGTCCGCTTCTTTGTCTTGTCCTTGAACAAGCCAAAGGAAATAAAGGAAAAGCTGCAGATTTACTAGGTATTAATCGTAATACCTTGCGTAAGAAATTGCAAGAACATAACCTTACTTAGGCCTTACTTTTATGAGATTTCTCACGCTCTCATTTCTTAATAACTTTACAAAAGCTTTTATAAAATGGAGCCATAAAACAAATCTTACGCGCAAGCTCGTGTGGTTCTTAATTGCGGCTGGCCTTGCTTGTGGAACAGCAACTTATTATACTTTTAGCAATACAGGCCTTTTAGAAACAAGCTCTCGCTCGATTGTTCTTTTGTTAAATGTTGATTTAGTAATTTTACTCTTATTCATCATTATGATTGCAAGGCGGCTTGTTCACTTGTGGGGTCAACGCCGTCAAAAACGAGCAGGTGCAAAGCTTCACGCGCGCTTAGCTTTAATATTCGGGGCTCTTACTGTTACCCCTACTGTCTTTATTTCTATTACGTCAGGGTATCTTTTTAATGTTGGAATTGGTTCATGGTTTAATGAACGAATTAGCACTGCTTTTCAAGAATCCACAGCTGTTGCCGAAGCTTATTTAAGTGAACACAAAAAAGTTATTAGTGCAAATTGTGACGCTATGGCTCACGCGCTTGCAGAAAATTTTCAACCCCTCCTCAATGATCAAACTCATTTCAACCAAATGCTTGATATTGAATTGCAAGTCCGTTCTCTCGATGAAGCGATCGTTTTTAACACTCACCCAGAAGTTCTAGCCCGTTCTCGATTAAGTTTTTCGCTTGAATTTGAGCCGATTTCCGTGATTGATCTTGAAAGAGCTGAAAAGTCAGTAGTTATTATTGAATCCCAAAGCGGAGACCGTGTGCGAGCTTTCACAAAGCTTCCGGGATATAATGCGTATCTTCTGGTCGGCAGGTTAGTTGATCCCGTTGTCTTGAAAAGAATTGAAAATGCTAAAAATGCCGTCAGTGAATATAACCAATTACAGGATATCCAAAAACAATTAGAAATTAGGTTTGTCCTTGCCTTTATCTTAATTTCTCTCATTTTGTTAGTTATTGCTATCTGGGTAGGACTCAATATTGCGAACCAACTAGCGCGCCCTATCATGGATCTCATTGAAGCTGCTGAAAAAGTGGCCACTGGAAATTTAAAAGTCAAGGTTTCAATTGGTCGTCAAGAAGACGAACTATCTATCCTTGCACAAACTTTCAACCGTATGACTTACCAATTACAAGCCCAACAACAAGAATTACTAGAAGCCAACCAGCAAATAGATCAAAGACGACAATTCATTGAAGATGTGCTGGCAGGTGTTAGTGCAGGTGTTATTGAACTCTCATCTAAAGGCATTATTCGCTTATTTAATCGTTCAGCTCTTGAACTCTTACGTCTTAACGATCAAGAAATTCTTGGAAAAAGCCTTCAACAAAAGGTTCCTGAAATGGCTCATATTTTGGAGCAAGCAAAAGAAAGCAAAACTAATTTTTATCAGACTGAATTAAACTTAACACGCGAAGGTTTTTCACGCGTTCTCTTAGTCAGAGTTGTTTATGAAAAAGGGCAAGCATTTCAGCAAGGAATTATCGTTACTTTTGACGATATTACTGCGCTTGTTTTTGCTCAACGTAAAGCTGCATGGACAGATGTTGCCCGACGTATAGCTCATGAAATTAAAAACCCGCTTACCCCTATACAATTGTCCGCTGAAAGATTGCGACGAAAATACCTTCCTGTTCTTCAAAGCGATGCACAAATTTTTGAGACATGTATTGAAACAATAATACGTCAGGTTGATCATATTGGCCGAATGGTAGCAGAGTTCTCTGACTTTGCCCGTATGCCAGCCCCTCAAATTGTTTTAAGTAATCTTATAGAATTATGCCAACAAGCTATTTTCCTTCAGCATTCTGCTCATCCTGAGATTAAATTTGAATTTTCGAGTTCTTATAAATATATAGGCATTTATGCTGATGTATCTCAAATTGGTCAAGTTTTGACAAACTTAATTCAAAATGCTATCGATTCAATCGCAACCTGGCAAAACGAGACTAAAGAGAAACCTGCTGTAGGATGTATAGGTTTAAAAATTATCTTGGATGATAAAAAGTTGATTCTTTTAATTGAAGATAATGGCATAGGTTTTCCCGAAAATAAATCTTCTCTTACAGAACCGTACGTTACTTACCGCGAAAAAGGTACTGGGCTTGGCCTTGCAATTGTAAAAAAAATTATTGAAGATCATGGTGGAGAAATTAGCTTAGAAGATCGAAACGTTCGAGGAGCTTGTGTGCGTATTACACTTCCTCCCAAAATTTTAGAAAAAGTTGTTAAGGGGTCTTCTGCACCTCTTAACATATCATAGGACGAAGTTTATGGCACACGATATACTTATTGTGGATGATGAAGCAGATATCGGGCGACTTATTTCCGAGATTCTTGAAGATGAAGGCTATCAATGCCGACATGCCATGGATGGTACCAAAGCACTTGAAGCAATTCGTGCAAGAAGGCCAAGTTTGGCCATTCTAGATATCTGGCTAGGAGATAGTCGTTTTGACGGTATAAAACTTTTAGAAGTCATTAAAAAAGATCATGCAGAACTTCCAATTATCATGATGAGTGGACATGGCACCATTGAAACTGCCGTCATGGCGATCAAAAATGGTGCTTATGACTTTATTGAAAAGCCTTTTAAAGCAAGTCGCTTATTGCTTGTCGTTGAAAGAGCTATCGAAGCGGCAAAACTTAAGCAAGAAAATAAAGAGTTAAAATCTAAAACATCCATTCTTACTCAACTAATCGGAACATCTCCTTCAACAAATCAAATAAAACAACAAATTGAACGTGTTGCATCAACAAGTAGTCGCGTTTTAATATCAGGGGCGTCTGGTGTAGGTAAAGAAGTCGTTGCTCGCCTTATTCACAATAAATCAAAAAGAAACAAAGGGCCTTTTATTGTTCTGAATTGCGCCACATTAAGCTCTGAACGATTTGAAGAAGAATTGTTTGGACTTGAGGGTAGCCAAGGCATAAAAACGGGCCTTCTTGAACAAGCTCACCAAGGAACATTATTTTTAGATGAAGTTTCCGATATGCCTCTAGAGACCCAAGGAAAGATTGTTCGTTCTTTACAAGAGCAAACCTTTCTCAGAGTAGGTGGAACACAAAAAGTACAAGTTGATGTGCGCGTCTTAGCTTCTTCTACGCAAGATATAAAACAAGAAGTTTTAGAGGGAAAATTTCGTGAAGATTTATATTATCGTCTTAACGTTGTCCCACTTCGCGTGCCTTGCCTAAAAGAACGCCGCGATGACATTCCTCAATTAGTTGAAGAATTTACTCGACGGATTGCATTCGCTCATGGGCTTCCAGAAAAAGTTTTTACGAAAGAAACTCTCCTTGTTTTTCAATCTTATGATTGGCCAGGTAATATTCGACAGCTTAAAAATGTTATTGAGTGGATCCTTATTATGGCTGCAGAAAAAAATGATGTTTATATTACTCCTGATTTTCTGCCTGCAGAAATTTGTGGCGAGACCCCTTCTTTATTAAGAAATGAGGAAAGTTCCAAAATTATGAGTTTACCTTTACGCGAAGCTAGGGAAAATTTTGAAAAAGATTATCTCTTAGCCCAAGTTGCTCGTTTTTCAGGAAATATTTCACAAACAGCCAACTTTGTAGGGATGGAACGCTCTGCTTTACATCGCAAGTTAAAAACTTTACAAATTGAACGTAACAATCGCTCATAACCCAACTTCACAAAAGGAATTCTATGCGCGTTATTATTTGTGGTGCCGGTCAAGTTGGATTTAACTTAGCTCGTTATCTTTCTGAACGTGATAATCATGTAACCGTTATTGACTCTTCTGCTGAACTTATTAATAAACTCAATGATCGACTTGATGTAAAAGCTATTCATGGTTTTGCATCTCATCCAGATGTTCTAGAAAGTGCCGGTGGCGCTTCAGCAGATATGCTTATTGCGGTTACTTATTCTGACGAAGTTAACATGATCGCCTGCGAAATTGCTCATGCTCTTTTCAAGATCCCCACTAAAATCAGTCGTATTCGAAATCAAACTTATTTAGACCCAAAGTGGTCTCGTCTCTTTGGGAATGAACATCTTAGTATTGATGTGGTCATTTCACCAGAGGTTGAAGTCGCAAAAGCAATCAGTCAAAGCTTAACCATCTCAGGAGCCTTTGATTTAATTTCATTAGCAGATGGTCGCGTAAATGTTGTTGCTGTCAGATGTAACCAAGATACGCCCGTCATTAATACGCCTATTAGCCATGTGACAAGCCTTTATCCAGAATTAGATCTTACAGTCATAGGAATTGTAAGAGAGGATCATAATTTCCTTCCCCAGCCCAATGATGTTTTACAATTAGGAGATGCTGTTTATTTTGCTGTGGCACAAGAACAAATTCCTTTAGCAATGGCTGCTTTTGGCGTTGAGTATCAAGCTGCTCATCGGCTATTGATTTTAGGAGGCGGCAACATTGGTTTAAGCTTAGCCCAAGAAATGGAACTATCTCATCCAGGTGTTCATGTTGAAATTATTGAAAAAGATGTCACCAGAGCAGAAATCATTGCAAGCTCATTAAAAAAAACTATTGTCCTCTGTGGTGATGCTCTGGACAGTGAAATTCTTCAAGAAGCAAGTATAGCAACGACTGAAACGGTTGTTGCATTGACTGAAGATGATCGCGTTAACGCGCTTGCTTCACTTCTTGCGAAACGTTTAGGGGCTGTACGCGCTCTTGCTTTAATTAATAATACTTCACATGCTCCCCTTGTCACTTCTCTAGGAGTCGATGCAATTATTAGTCCACGAAAAATTACGGTTTCTAAAATTCTACAGTATGTTCGTCGAGGACGCATTCGATCCGTTCATTCATTAGGTGAAAATTTTGGTGAAATAATAGAAGCTGAAGCCCTTCAAGCTTCAAGCTTAATTGGCGTCACAGTTCAATCTTTAAATAGTGATAAAGAAATTATTGTCGCAGCCATTATCCGAAACGGTGAGGTCATCATTCCTCATGCATCTACTGTAATTCAATTAGAAGATCGTATTATTCTTATGGTTGCAAATCGCGCAATTTCAAAGATCGAAAAACTATTCTCAGCTAGAATTGATTATTACTAATCATACCTAAGTAGTATCGACTAAAAAACAATAATTTATGCTACTGTTGCTAAGGAGTTTATTTCACGACCATTTTTAAACTTAATATCAGAAATTATTTTCATATTATGCTTAGTTGAAGTGTATACTACTATAGATTTAGGTGTTAAAGAGCGAAGTAGGTTAAAATGAAGAAAACAGTCCAGAATACCGAAACTGAAATAAACCCCGTTGATATTTTTGTAGGGCAGAAGTTAAGAGATTTTAGAGAAAAAGTAGGTTGGACACTTTCAGACTTGGCCGATAAAGTTGGCGTTTCTCATCAACAAATTCATAAGTATGAGCAAGGACTTACTAAAATTTCTGCTAGCATGCTCTATAAACTAACTACTATTTTTAAAACAGCCCCTAATTGTTTTTTCGATGGCTTTAATCCTGAACTCTTTCAAGATAAAGAAATAAAAACAGATGATCTTATCTCTCTGGAAGCTAAAGGACATATTAATTTACTTCTTATCGAGGATAATCCTGCCGATGAATTTTTAGTCAGAAAAGTCCTTGAATCGGCAAAGCATCAATTCGATGTTTACTGTTTACATGAAGGTGATGAGGTCTTAGATTTTCTGCGTCATAAAATTTCACTTACTTCCTTTTCACGTCCTGATATCATTCTTCTTGACCTTAATCTTCCTAAAGTGAATGGTTTATCTATTTTAAGAGCCTTAAAACAAGATCGTGACCTACAAGGCATTCCCGTAATTGTCTTAACAAGCAGCTTGAGCAAAATGGACATGGTCAACGCTTATAAAAATTATGCAAGCGGGTATATTATTAAGTCCTTTGAATTCGAAACATTTAAAAAGAATTTGCTAATGGCACTCAACTATTGGGTAGAAACTGTGGTTTTTCCTGACAATTCTTAAAATTGGGAAAACTCAAATAAAAAGTAGATCCTTCATTTTCCATTGAATCAATCCATATTTTACCTTCATGATATTCAAGTATCTTTTTGCAATATGAAAGACCTAAACCTGTTCCAGGAAATTTTTGATTGCTATGTAGTCGGCTAAATTTATTGAAAACTTTTTCTTGGTCTTGGGAAGAAATTCCTATCCCGTTATCTTTAATAGAAAATATTATATGCCCACCTTCTTCTTTCCCCTGTATTTCAATAATAGGCTGTCTCGTACAAAATTTAATTGAATTAAGAATTAAATTTTCTAAAACACGCTTTATGCAAGTCTTATTCGCAAAAATTGAAGGTAATTTTGCCGTTTTTATAATGGCATTTTTTTGCTTGATACTGGCATCTATAGAAACTAGTGCATTTGTTAGGAGATCATTCATATCGATATGCTCTTTTAAGAAAGAATGACTCATGAGCTCTGTATACAAAAGAGAATTTTGAATAATAGATTTCATGCCGTCCAATGCGACTTTAACATACGATACATACGTTTGCGTTAAAGAGTCCATTTTATCATGATTATGTTCTTCAATTAACGTAATAAAACTAGCCAGCGTTCTCAAATGAGTTTGAAGATCATGAGGACACATATAAGCAAAATTCTCTAATTCTTCATTTATTTTAGTCAGATGATCCGCTTTTATCTGCACTTCTTTGTGTCTTGTTATATCCTCACAAAAAATAAGTGATCCACCTATTTCATCTGCACTGATATACCAAGGTTGAGCTTCCCATCTTAACCATTTTTGTTGGCCTTCAAGTAAGGTCCAATTATCCTCTTCCTTTTTTTCAGCAATACCTTGCAAACAATTTTGGTGAATTCTTTGCCATTTTGAAGAATCACCAGAAATCGTGTCTTTAAAAACTTTTCCTTTTGGATCCATTCCCAACAATTCAAAAAAAGGATCTTTAAGCCAAAGCTTGCTAGCCGCAATGTAAGACATATCTTTATCAAACATCGCGATTTTAACGGGTGCTTCGGTAACGAAAAATTTTAGAACTTGTTTGCTAATAGTGTAGGCTTGCTCATATGGATTCTCTTTAAGAATAATCTTTTCTTTATTTCTAACCATCAAAGCAACTGAGAGAACCAAAGGTTGGATTAGGTAAATCAGTCCCATTCCATTTTTTTCTATAGATTTTTCTTCACCTGGAAAGAACTCATTGAACAGATCTACGATCAAGTTCTTTTCTTCTATACCTTTATTCATTCATTTCCCTACTTCATGACTTGAAATTTATAAGATGATTAGGATACCCAAAAAATAGCAAAGAGTGTCAACGCTGCTCCCACCACTGCAATAGCATTTACGGTTATAAGTACAGTATTTTTGATAATAACCCCATAAATGAGCCAGCTTATTAAAGAAATTGAAGCAATAATAAAACCGCTTAATGAAACATCTTTAGCGCTTCCAGTCATGAAGATTTTAAAAGCTTGAAGGTAAAAGAGAGATTGCCCACCGATTCCAATTAAGATCATGTATTTTTCATAATATTTTAGTAATTTTTTCTGGTGCGAGCCTTCCAACCCTGCTCTTTCAGAATTTTCTTCACGAATCATTTTATCAATTTGATTTAATTTTTTACGTGGCTGCATTAATAGAAAACCTAAATATTTACATCCATATTTACTTGTATCTCTTTTATCTTAAAATAAAAAGAAAAATATCAGGTAAGAAAATTATTTAATTTTTAAACTTTCAACCTAATGTTTTCTAGTAGAAGATTAAATATTAGCTAATAATTCATGGGTTAATGGGGGAGAAACACATGATGGAAAAGCAAAAATTTATAAAAAAATTAGAAAATGATTTTCAAATTTTTGATACAAGGGTTTCTTACATCTCAAGCGCTATAGAACAAGAATCCATAAGTAAAAATCCTGCTTTAAAAAAATTGAACTATCTCAAGTCTAATCTTCAGGAAGCTTTCGAGATTTATAAGAAACTTAAATTATCTAATGAGAAAGATTGGGCAACGCTTCGTCCCTTTGCAGCAAAAGTTTTTTATCGCATAACAAAAATGCTTTCAGAGTTTATTAAGGATATTCATCAAAAAAATAAGACTCGCCCTTCTTAACTAACAAAAATTAAAAAGTTCCTTTTAAATAAGCTTTAAGTGATTCTCTATCTCTTGGGGTGTGCAGTGCGTAAGGTCTTTTTTAACTTCCTCACAAATCATATTATTAAGAGTGCTATCTAAAGCCTTTCTAAGTTCTCCAAGCATCTTTGCATCAGCAAATATTATAATACCCTCGGCAGGATAGGATTTAAGAATATTGCAAAGAGTATGTTTGATTTCTATCGAAAAACTTTTTCGTTCATTTTCCTTTGCTTCATGTCGCGGATCTAAATAGTGACTTGTAACACTCATTCTTTGAAAAAAATTATTATGTCCCTTTCGAGTGAATAGTTTCCACCATGTATCTGATTTGATTCCCTTTAAAAGATTTTAAGTACTTTATATCCTGTAGAAGAATAAAATTTAGCAACCTTACTGTCTGCAATTAAAAGTAATCTCTTAGATGCATGCATTATCATTTTCCTATTTTGTTAACCACAATGAAGAGCAAAATACCTTTAAACCTCAATTGTAAAACTATTTTTGAGGGTTTGAAAATTTAGTATCAAAAAATATCATTAGAATACTAAAGAAGATATATCCTAAGAAAAATGAAATAGGCACAAACATCTCCCTTATGGTCAAGGAATATTTATTTGCTTTTCGGCCAGACTCTTCAAGAAAAATTTGAAATATAGGAATAGGTAAATATTTTTCCATAATAACGAGTAAAGAATGTCTATGATCAATACTGTGCTTAATTGTTCTTAAGTAGCTTAACCATGAGAGGCATAAAATAAAACCAAGTAATATTAACACCCATATGATTAAAGGCTTCTGATTACCCCCAAAACCTTTATTATCGCTAATATAGGCGATTGCAGAAATACCTAGAGAATTGACTGTAACCCAAAAATTATTAGATGATTCTCTTACTTCATTAATTTTATTAATCGAATCAATAATGATTTTATATTGGTCTATAATTCTTTCTTGATTAGCGTCTTTATTGAGTTTAACCATTTTACTAAAGTCAGTGTTTCGTTCGGTCACCATCTAAAATCTCTGCTGTTTGAATTTATTGAATTATCTTCCATGCTTATCTTTACAAATTATGCTCCTGCAGTGAAATAAAATGGTAGTTGAGATTTATTCAATTATTCGCATGGTCATGAGGCAACTTTTTACGTTACTGTTGAGTGGTGAGGAGGAGATATGATTCCTCTTGTAAATAATATGATTGGGCGACTTAAAAGAAAGGAACAAGATATGAAAAATTCAAAACTAATTACCGTAGCTGTTTTAACAACTTTATTAACAGCGTGTGCTGTTGTACAAGACCGTGAAACAACAGGACAATACTTTGATGATGCAGGGATAACAGCCAGTATTAAATCATCACTTATTGCAGAACCAACTTTAAAAGCTACAGAAATACATGTTGATACTTTTAAAAACACAGTCCAATTAAGTGGATTTGTTAGTACTTATGATCAAGTACGTACAGCAGAAAGAATAGCCCGAAATACCTCAGGCGTTAGAAAGATTGAGAATAATATTAAAGTACGCCGTTAAAGATCTAAAAGGGTTTACAAGTTTTCTTGTAGACCCTTATATATGCTTATTCTTCTACAATTTTAGAGACCTTTCTCTAAGCACTTCGCCTTGACAAGAAAAACATCTTATTTTTAAACTTTTCATGATATAACTTTCCTATTATATAGCTTACAGCGCAATTAATAATAAAGTATGCGAAGCTTATGAAAATTCTCGTTAATTTAAACTTAGGGATTTTTTCTTGCAGAAGCCGTTAAAAGACATTGTAATTCCAAAAGAAAATGAAGATATCTTAAAAGTTTTTGTTCAAACAATGCCAACAGCCGTGGCTATGCTTGATGATCAACTTCGGTATATAATCACTAGTAATAGGTGGTTTATAGAAACGAATTCGGAGAAAACGGATTTAGTCGGAAAGTTTCACTATGATGTCGTGCCAGATATTCCTGAACGCTGGAAAGAGACCCACCGACGCTGTTTAAAGGGCGAACATATAAAGTGTGATGAAGATGTTTTTATTCGCTCAGATGGAAGTACTGAATATTTAAGATGGGAAGTTTTACCTTGGTACAAATCTTCAACTCTCATTGGAGGGATTATTATTTATGTTGAACATATTACGGAACGTAAAGTTGTTGAAAAAAAAATGGAGAAAATGTTAACAAAATTACGAAAATCAAATACTGAACTTAAACAGTTCGCGCATATGTGCGCTCATGATTTAACAGAACCTCTTCGCACAATTACAAACTATATTCATTTGGTCGAAGAGAAAGTTCAAACTCAAGATCTCCAAGATATTCATAATTACCTTAACATTATCCGGGATGGGGCAACGTATATGCGCGCTCTTGTCCAAGGCATTTTAAACTATTCACAGATGGGTCTATATAAGCCAAATAAGTCCATGATTAATATTGAAAAAATAATTAAAAATGCGCAGATTACTTTGGCCAAAAAAATTAGAGAGAAAAATGCTATCATTGAATCAGAAAACTTACCTGAAGTTTATGGAGATATGACACTTCTGACCCAAGTTATGCACAACCTTATCAGCAATGCTTTAAAATTTAACACGGACGAAACACCGACAATCAAGGTTACTGCAGAAGAGCAAGAGGATTTTTGGCTCATTAACGTCATTGATAATGGAATTGGTATTGATAAAAAATACCATGCAACTATTTTTAATATTTTCGTAAGGCTGCATAGCAAATCTAAGTATCCAGGTTCAGGGATTGGCCTTGCTTCAAGTAAAAAAGTGATTGAGGATCATGGCGGTGAAATGGGTGTCAAATCAAGCCTAAACAAAGGCTCAACCTTTTGGTTTACACTTCCCAAAAAATAGATCTTTCTCTTTTAGCTTTTACGTTAAGGACACTTCTCTTGAATTCGTCGAACCCAAGCTTGCCAATCGCGTGCCCCAAGATTTTCCTCAAAAGATAAAAGATCTTTAACTGCCTTTTCACAAATTGATGCACTAGGTATGGAAAGCTCTTGCCCCATCGCTAAAGTTAAACATTGTGTTTTGCATGCTTGCTGAAGATGGTAGGTATAAAACATAGCTTCTTGAATTGTCTTCCCACACGTTAGCGAACCATGATTACGCATCAGTATCACAAGCTTATCTTGAAGATCATTTACCAAATCTTCACCTTGATTTTTATCAAGGGCCAAGGAATTATATGAATGGTAGGCAATTTTGTTGTAAAAATGTAGAGCCCATTGGTTTAATGGTTGCAGCCCTTCCTGAAGCGCAGAAACTGCCACGATCTCTGGTGTATGAAGATGGAAAATTGCATTTATTTCAGAACGCTTTTGATAGATAGAACCGTGGATCACATACCCTGTCTTATTATATTGATATTCAGCACCGTCTAAAATTTTTCCTTCAAAATTCACCCGTAACAAACTTTGTGGTGTTACTTCTTCAAAACAAAGTCCAAAAGGATAAACATAATAAGATTGCTGATCTTCCGCGCGCACAGATAAATGCGCATACGTATGATCATCAAGCCCTAAATAAGCAAGGATTTTATAGGCGTAAGTTAAGTCTTGACGAAATTGGCTCATTATTTCTTCTTTTATTTCCCTTTAACTTATAGAGTTATTACCACAAGCAAGAAATAATTCTAGAAGTAAAAAAAAGAATTAATTTTTATAATAAACAATAAATAAAATATTTAACTATTTCTTAGTATATAAATAATAATATAGCAATTACACAATTAAATAGTGAGGTATATTATGAAAAATAAAGTATTAAAAATAAAGTTTTCTTTCATTATTCTCTTAATAAATACTCTATTTCAACAAATATCTTATTCATCACCTCCAATTGCAGAAGATTCAGAAGATTCTTGGGTAAAAATCAACCCCAAAAAGGAAGAAGCTGAACTCTCTCCACACGAACAAGAAAATGCCATAAGAGTTCTAGAACTAAAAACAGCAATAAAAAGCGCTATACAAAAATGGAACACGAAAAAGAATACACCCCCCTCCTATTGGTCTTACCTTTCCTGGCAACCAATTCCTAACGCTTTCGATACGTTTGATATTTCAACTGTTGAATACAAACGAACTGACAGAAATGGGAAAACATTACAAACAGCACTTGAAGAACTTTCGATTCTAAATTCAGAGCTTGATAGTTATCTAAGCCCAAATGGTTTATATATTCTCGCTGATTCAGAAATACAGGATGCTTTAAGATCCATAATCTCATCAATTTCTACAGAAATTGATGATGATACAGGAAGTAGTGTATTGAAACGCGCACACCCTCTCTTCGTTGAAAGCTTAGGACTTAAAGGACAATCTTTAACACGTCATTCTTATAAAGTCGTTGGAGCACCTATTTCTCGAATGCTCTATTTAATTTCACTTTCTTTAGAATTTGAGCATTTTGAAACTGGCGTTCTAACACATGTGCTGCCAAAAGTTCCGTCTTTAACATCGTTAACTTTAAAAGGTAACTTTGGGACTTTCCATCTACAGGAACTTTCTAGAATGCCGAAAGTTCTCGCAAATCTAGAAGAACTTCAGCTCTTCAGTACACGTGAAGAAAATGATACCCCTTATATGTCTACACTCATTCAACTTTTTAAATTAACACCCGACCTTAAAGTTCTTGGCTTATCTTCGAGTGTAAATCTACCCCTGAATTATGTAGGTCTATACATGCAAATCGGTAACAATTTAAGAAAGTTACGTGAAATACGACTTCTGAAACTTGATATTGCACCTGAAAAATTGAAGTCTTATCTTGAACAACTCAGAGGTACCTATCCTAATCCTACCCAACTTGAGATTAACTTAAGTGACAATCCAGAACTTATGAAATTTATTGAGAGAACTTTTCAACCTCTTAAACACTTACCGGTTGTAAGTGCTTAAAATATTTTCGTAGGACATCTAAAAAGGGTTAAGCAAGGGCTTACCCCTTTTCATTTTATTATGCTTTATGTGACAATTTCTTGAAAAGTGCGTATCATTTTAAAAATCAAATTGCAATAATTAAGGATTAACTCTTTAAGGCAGCTGTTTTAATTGGTTTTATATCCATCAGACTGTCTTCGGATCTATTTGACGATATGCACTTCTTCTAATACCATCCCCGCCTTCGCGGGGATGCAAAATACGAAAGAAATAACAAGCTATAATATATGCTTTATCTTTAATAATATAAAGATCTCACTTTATTTCTCCAATCAGCAGCTGAAACTCCAGCACAGCTTCGCGTGAGATGGCATCGTTTTTAAGAACGCCATCCTGATGAACAAAAGGCTAACCTCTTAGAGGACGACGATAAGAGTGAGCTGAAGATTTCTGTAAATCATACTCTTTAAGAAGAGCTCCTGCAGGAACGCCTAATTTTTCATGAAGAATTCGTATCATTTTTAAGGTTAAAGGACGCCTCTTTGTAAGAAGTTCAGAAATCCTGCCTCTTTTTACTCTCAAAAGATTTTCTAAATCTTTACGAGATAAATGCTCTTGCTCAAGCCTAAATTTAATGGCTTCAATAGGATCAGGCAGATCGATGAGATAATGTTGTGCCTCATATGCTTCAACAAGCGTGGTTAAAACCTCTAATTGGTCTCCTTCAGATGTATTAGGACTAGCCCCCATTAAATTTGAAATCTGGGTTAAGGCAACTTCATAATCTTCAGCTGTTTTAATTGGTTTTATATCCATTATACTGTCTCCGGATCTATTTGATCGTATTCTTTATGGGTTCCAATGAACCTTATAAAAACGATATTAAAATGGTAATTTATTTGAACAATTAATCTGTACTTATTTCCTGCTATGTTAAAAATAACTCTGTTATCTTTGAGAAAATCTGCACTCCTATAATGATTTTTAATATCTTGCGGGGTCTTCCATATAGCTTTTTCGGCCTCAGAAAACCAAGCTTTTAAAGGAGCTTCAGCTTGAGAATGCTTATACCAAAACTCTTTCAAAGCTTTTCTTGCTATTACTCTCATTTTTATAGCTTATTTTTTTCTTTGTTTTAATAATATCACGATCCCATTTTGGGATCAAGGAAAATATTTTTATTCTACCTTTTACCCCCTCACAAGCACCTGAAACTCCAGCATAGCTTCGCGCGTGATGGCATCACTCTTAAACTCTATGGCCTGATGAACGAAATGCAACAACCCTTTACCACCTGACTCGAGAGCAACTTCTGTTCCTGCCAGTTTTTCCTTCAACAACGCGACCATCTCGTCACCTTTTTAAAAGATTTTCGTACTCTTCTCTTGCGCATATGATGTAAAAGTGTTACACTTTATATAGTAAAAAGGATATTTGATCATGCCATCCAAAAATCCAAGAATTAATATTACACTTGAGCCTGCAACAGTAGCCATACTTGCCTCCTTAAGTGCGCGAGAACACAAATCTACTTCAAGCTTAGCCAAAGAACTTATCCTTGAAGCTATTGAACGACGCGAGGATATGGTTTTGTCTGCGATCGCAGAAAGCAGAGATAACAAAGACCAAAAAACAATAAAACATACAGATGTTTGGAAATAGAGGATATCATATAGAATATCTTCAGGATGTAGTTGAGAACGATATTCCTTCTCTTCCGTCTACAGCAAAGCTCATGATAAAAAAAGCTATTGAAGAGCGCATTATTATCGATCCCATTGGATTTGGTAAACCTCTCCGGTATAGCCTGAAAGGTCATAGAAGATTACGTGTTAGCGATTATCGGATCGTTTATAGAATTGAGGCGACACTTAAAAAAGTTATTATCGTTGCTATTAAGCGGGAATGTTCAAATAAGTGTGTCACGGTTTAATTGTTCAGCTCTAATTTGAGCCG
>VFQO010000801.1_pt1 | contig 29450 bp, 28 predicted proteins | sample 3512331 | NCBI WGS metagenome assembly VFQO01 (sample SAMN10412371, study PRJNA504923) | tailings metagenome | isolation source: Replicate 3 from Balatoc abandoned mine | place: Philippines: Itogon, Benguet | collected 2017-08-28 | reverse complement strand
GGCGGATCGACGAGGCGGGCTATGACGCGCTGGTGCGGCAGGCGAAGGATTTCCTCTCGGGCAAGTCCGGGGCGGTGCAGGCCGATCTTGAGCGCCAGATGGCCGAGGCGGCGGAGAACCTCGATTTCGAGACTGCGGCGATGCTGCGCGACCGGCTGCGGGCGGCGACCTTCATTCAAGGGTCGCAGGCGATCAATGCGCAAGGTCTGGGCGATGCGGACGTGTTCGCGCTGGCGGCCAGGAACGGGCAGATGAGCGTCCAGTCCTTCTTCATCCGCGGCGGGCAGAACTGGGGCCACCGCGCGCTGTTCCCGCGCCACACGGCGGACGTGGACGAGGCGCAGGTGCTGGCCGACGTGATGCTGCAATTCTACGAGGAAGTGCCCCCGCCGCCGACCATTCTGGTGGATCGCGAACTGCCCGAGTCCGAGTTGATCGAAGCGGCGCTGTCGGAGCTGGCGGGCCGCAAGGTCAAGCTCTCCATCCCCGAGCGCGGCGACCGGCGCAAGCTGATGGCGCAGGCGCAGAGGAACGCCGTGGAGGCGCTCGAACGGCGGCTGGCCGAGACCGGCACCAAGGCCAAACTCAACCGCGAACTGGCCGAGTTTCTGGAACTCGACGCGCCGCCGCAGCGGATCGAGGTCTATGACAACAGCCATATCCAGGGCACCAAGGCGGTGGGCGCGATGGTGGTCGCCGGGCCGGAGGGCTTCGAGAAGGGCCAGTATCGCAAGTTCAACATCCGCGAGGCGCAATCGAACGACGACTTCGCGATGATGCGCGAAGTGATGGCGCGGCGGTTCCGCAACTTTGCCGAAGGGGAGGAGAACCCGGAAGCAAAGCCCGGCGGGCACGAAACGACGCTCCCCGACCTGATCCTGATCGACGGCGGCAAGGGGCAGCTCTCCAGTGTCATGGCGGTGCTGGAAGAAATCGGCATCGCCGACGAGGTCACGGTGATCGGCATCGCCAAGGGGCCCCATCACGGGCGCGAGGGGCGGGAAGTGTTCCACTTTCCCGACGGTCGCGAGAAGATGCTCCCCGTCAATTCACCGCTGCTGTTCCACTTGCAGAACCTGCGTGACGAGGTGCACCGCTATGTCATCGGCGCGCACCGGGCCAAGCGGTCGAAAGCGATCACCGCTTCGCCGCTCGACGAGATCCCCGGCATCGGCCCGGCGCGCAAGCGCGCGCTGCTGCTGCATTTCGGCACGGCCAGCAAGGTCCGCGCCGCCGCGCTCGAAGACCTCCAGCGCGCTCCCGGCGTCAGCGCCACGGTGGCGCGCAAGGTCTATGATTTCTATCATGCAGGGGGCTAGGATAGCGCCATGATCCTGCCCGACGCTTCCATCACCGTCGAACGCCTGGGCCGCGAAGGCGAGCCGCTGGTGATCATCGACAATTTCACCGGCCAGCCCGAACGGCTGCGCCAGATGGGGATGGCGGCCCAGTATCATCCCGCGGGGGTCGATTATCCCGGGATCCGTGCGCTCGCCGATCCGTCCTATCTCGACCTGCGGCGCGAGTTGATGATGCAGGTGATGGCGCGGGTGTTCGGCCTGACGCGCGGGGTCCATTGCGAAGTTGCCGCTTTCTCGCTGGTGACCCTGCCGCCTGAACAGCTGTCGGCCCGCCAGCGCATTCCGCACCACGATCATTCGGATGCGGGGCGGGTGGCGATCATGCACTACCTTGGCGGGCCGGAAACGGGCGGCACCGCCTTCTACCGCCACCGCCGCACCGGTTTCGAGGCGATTACCCCGCAGCGCGAGGCTGCCTTTGCCGCAGGGTTGCTCGCGGATGAGCGCGAATTCGGACCGCCGCCACCCGGCTATCCGATGGGCGATAGTGCCGCCTATGAACAGATCGGTGCCGTCGAGGCGCGGCCTGACCGGCTGGCGCTCTATCGCGGACGACAGCTCCATTCGGGGATCATCCCCGATCCTGCCGCGCTCTCCGATGATCCGGGCGCAGGGCGGCTGACCGTGAACATGTTTCTCTACGGAAGTTGAGGGACAGGCCCGCCAAAGGCCTGCCCCCGAGCCGTGCCGCCTACTGCGTATCGAGCGCCTTGCTGACCAGCACATTGACCGAGACGCGGCGGTTCTGCGCGCGTCCGGCAGCGGTGGTGTTGTCGGCCGCCGGATCGGCGGTGGCCATGCCGGTCGGAGTGAGCATCCGGTAGGGCTTCCACTTGCACACCTGCTGGAGGTGGTTGACCACCGCCGCGGCGCGCTTTTCCGAAAGCGCCTGATTGACTTCGGGCGAGCCGGTGGAATCGGTGTAGCCGAGCACCAGCATCAGCGAATTCTCGTTGGCGCTTGCGGCCTGCGCGGCAGCGCACAGTTCGGCCCGCGCCCCGGGCGAGAGCACCGCCTTGCCGGTTTCGAAGTAGACGTTGGTGGTGCTCTTGAGATTGTACTTGTCGATATCGCCAAGCCGGCCGCGCAGCGCTTCGGTGGCGGCAGCGTTCTGCTGGATCGCCGCGCCCTGCTCGGCGAATTTCTGCGCGGTGCCGCCGCGGATCATCGCCGCGATCAGGCGATCATCGCTGGTGAAACGCACTTCGCTTGCCACCAGACCCTCGCCGTACTGACGGGTGCGGACCTTGACCGGCAGGCCGTTGATCAGCGCGCTCTGGTCGAAGGTCTTGTTGCCGATTCCGAGGAACCCGCCGCGGGTGCGGATTTCGGTATCGGGATGGAGCGTGAGGATGGTGCTGGTGCCGTCTTCGCTGGTGACCTGCAGACGCTGGCCCTGCCGCGCCGAGATGATGCCTTCGATCCGCGGGCCTTCGTTCATGTCCGCCATGGCCGGCAGGTTGCCATAGACCGTGGTCAGCACCTCGCCGCCTTCGCTGTTCTGGGCGGAAAGCGCGTGGGCGGCAGGCAGCGCGGCGAGGCCGGCCAGCAGCGCGAGTGCGAGCGGGGCGCGCCGGTTGCCGGGGGTGCGGGCAGGGGTGGTCATCTTGGTATTCTCCTGTGTTCGGACCGGCGATCCCTTGCGGTTCGGCCCCTATTGGCGTGTTGCACGCGCAGCGGTGTTCATCCCATCCTTGCTGGCCGATGAACGTGCAAGCCCCGGCTGCCACAGGAGCGGGCAGCCGGAGCAAGGTATGCGGTGAGTCGAGTCGCAGACCCGGCTCGGTGAGGGGCAATCAGCGGGCGGCTTCGGCCGCGATCCAGCGATCGATCTTCTGTTCGAGGATCGTCAGCGGCAGCCCGCCGGTATCGAGCACCTGGGCATGGAACGCCTTGATGTCGAACCGCGCGCCAAGCTTCGTTTCGGCCCGCTTGCGCAGTTCCTGGATCTTGAGCGCGCCGATCTTGTAGGCCAGCGCCTGGCTGGGAATGGCGATGTAGCGATCGACCTCGGCCACCACTTCGGTGCGGGTCATGCCGGAGTTCTCCATCATGAAGGTGATCGCCTGATCGCGGGTCCAGCCCTTGGCGTGGATGCCGGTATCGACCACCAGCCGCATCGCGCGCAGCTGTTCGTCCTGCAACGTGCCGTAGCGGTTCCACGGGTCCTTGTAGAAGCCCATCTCGTTGCCCAACGTCTCGGCATAGAGCGCCCAGCCTTCGACAAAGGCGGTGGTGCCGCCGAAGCGCATGAAGGCGGGCAGCGCCTCGTTTTCCTGCGCCAGACTGATCTGGAAGTGATGCCCCGGCGCGCCTTCGTGGAGGTAGAGCGTGACATTGCCCGGCGTCAGGCGGCTCGGCAGGTCATAGGCGTTGAAGTAGAACACCCCGGGGCGCGATCCGTCGGGCGAGCCCGACTGGTAGGAACCGCCCGCCTCGAACTGCTCGGTCGAAGGGTCGTAGGGGCGGATTTCGAGCGGCGACTTGGGGATCAGCGAGAAGAAGTCGCCGATCTTGGCATCGACCTCGCGGCCGATCCGGTAATAGTCCTGCGTCAGCGCCTCGCGGGTCTTGGGCTGGAACTTGGGATCGGTGCGGACATAGTCGAAGAACTGGTTCAGCGTGCCCTTGAACTTCACTTCCTTCCTGAGCTTTTCCAGCTCCGCCTTGATCCGCGCCACTTCGGACAGGCCGAGCTGGTGGATGGTCTCGGGATCAAGCGGCAGAGTGGTCGATTCCTCGACCAGCTGGGCATAGAGTTCCGCGCCGCCCTTCATCTGGGAAAGGCCGATGCTGTCGCGCGCAGCGGGCAGATATTCGTTCTTGAGGAAGTCCCGCAAGCGCGTGTTGGCGGCGTAGAGCTCGCGGGTCTTGGCCTCATAGGCGGCCGTCAGCCGCGCCTTGTCGGCCTCGCTGATGCTCTCGGGGAATTCCTTGGTCGGCGCCATGAACTGCGAATCAGCCAGCGGTATCGCCAGCTGGGTGTCGAGCTGGGTGACCATGATCTCGACCGTGAGCCTGGTTTCGACCACGCCGCTTGCCATGCCGTCGCGGAACTTGCCGATCGCACGGTCGATGAAGGCAATGTAGTCGTCGTGCCGCGACAGGTTGTCCTCGTAATTGGCGAGGGTCTTGAACGGCGCGACGCCCTTGCCGCTGGCGAAGGTGGGATAGAAGGTGTGCAGACCGAAGAAGTGGTTGAGCGGGCGCACCTCGGTCAGCGACCGGATGCGGTCGCTCGCGCCCTTGAGCGCCTGTTCCTCGGTGTATTTGAACACGTCATAGGCGAGCTGGTCGGTGGGCGAGAGCTTCGACCGGTCGATCTGGGCGAGCAGCGCAAGATTGAGCTGGGTATCGGTACGCGCGGCAAGGAAGGCGGAATCGGTCAGGAAATCGCCGAGCGTATCGGCGTTGGTGTCATCGCCGCGGAACAGGCGACCCAGCGGATTGAGCGCGAGTTCGCGGGCGTCGGCATCGTCGAACAGGGCAAACAGCTTGTCGTGCTCGGTCTGGGCGGTGGCCGTGGTCGCGGTCGCGGCTTCCTGCGGCGCGCTTTCGGCCAGCGCGGGCGTGGCGGCAAGCAGCAGCGCGCTCGAGGCGGCAAGAGCAAGGCGAAATTTCATTATGGCAGTCCCCGCAGGTGTCGTTGCTATGCTGCCGAGCTAGGAAGCGCGCGCCAACTCCACAAGCGCGCCCGCGACGAGTGACACAGGCGCTTCGACCGGTGTCATGCCACCGTTATGGCGCTGCGGGCAAACCGGCTCGCGTGGAAGGCGGCGTCCTTGCGCAATTGTTCGTGTTCGACCCACACCGAGTGGGTGCCCGAACAGATCTTGTGCGGCAGCGCAAGGCGGCAGATCGGGCCCTTGGCAATGTTCGCGGCATCGAGGATCGCGCATTGCGAGGTGCCGGTGTTTTCGTCGATCAGGAAGGTCACGAGATAGCCATCATCCTCGGATGAACCGCCTTTGCGCGGGATCATCGGGCTTTCGCTGGCATAGACGCCTTCGGGCAGGCGGTAGACCTGTTCCTCGCCGGTCTCGGTGTCGTGGCGGACATAGCCGTTGAACAGGAACCAGCCGGGCCGGGTGGTGGTGGACCACACGTAGCGGCTCTTGTGCATGGCGTAGCGCGGGTTGATCATCCCGAATTCGACGATGCAGTCAGACAGGCGCTCCTCGCGGGTCTCGCCGGTCTTGAGGTTGAAGCGCCAGCGGTGGAGGCGGGACTGGAACGAGTGCTCATCCACGTAAGCCATCATGTGGCTGTAGCGGCCCATTTCCTCCAGCGGATCGGGCATGGGCTTGGCCTGGTGATAGCCTTCGAGGATGACTTCATCCCCCTCTTCCCACGCGTTGGTCCAGTGCAGCACGTAGGTCGGCTCCGCTTCGAACCAGCGGATGTCCTCGGCGCTGCCGTGACGCGGGATCAGCGCGAAGCGGGTGGGGATGCCCTCATGCAGCCGCGCGGCGTGGATGTTCCGCCCGAGCAATTCCTCGTCCCAGAACAGCGGCATGTCGTTGAGGATCGACCAGTTTTTCGTGATCGCCATGTCGTGCGGCAGGCGCGGGCCCGGCAGCGGCACGGGGACATAGTGCACCAGCCGCCCTTCGCGGTCGACCACGCCGTAATGCATGAAAGGCGGATATTTGGAGTAGTTGAAGAACATCAGCTCGCCGGTTTCCTCGTCCACCTTGGGGTGGGCCGAGATGCCGTCGAGCGGCACCCACGGCGCCTTGCCCCGGTTCGCGAGCGTCACCGGATCGAGCATCCACGCCTCGCCGCACTGGTAGAGCGTGGCATAGGCGATGCCGGCATGGACGATGATGTCGGTCGAGCCGGTGTCCTTCAGGCCCCCATGCGCGCCGAAGCCGGGGCGCACGCTCGTGCCCCACGGGTCCATCAGCCCGCCCCACAGCGATTGCCCGGCGATCTGTTCGGCTTCGAAGCAGTGGGTGCGCACGAAGCGGTTGCGATAGCTCGCCTTGCCGCCACTGATGTTGACCTGGTGGATCATCGCATCGCCATCGAAGGGGTGATGGCGGCCGAGCGGCTGGTGCACCTGGTTTTCGGTGTTGCGCAGATAGATGCCGTCGATGTCCGCTGGGATCGCGCCTTCGATCACCGGCAGCTCGGCAACGTCGACTTCCTCATGCAGCGGCGTCCATGCTCCCGTCAGATAGGGGTGGTTCGACGGTTCGAGCGTGGTCCTGACCGGCGGGTGGCGCGTGATCTGCATGGTTCCTCTCCCTCTGGCGATGAAGATGAACCGGCAGCGGGCGGCGCGCAAGCGGACTCGCGCAAATTTGATCCCGGTCAAGGCGGATGTCACAATGCTGGCCCATCTTCGGTTTCATCAGTGGGAGAACAGTCATGAAATCGATTCTGCTTCACATCGATCACGACGCGGCGATGAATGCGCGGCTGCAGGTGGCGCTCGATATCGCGCGGGCCTGCGGCGGGCACATCACCTGCCTTCAGGCGATCAGCTACGAGGTCTTCGCGCCCGGCGACTTCTACGGCTCGGCGATTGCCGCCGCGATGCCGGTGATCAAGGAGAATGCCGAAAAGCTGCGCGCCGACACCGAGGCGCGGCTGGCGGGCGAGGATGTCGCCTGGGACTGGCGCTTCGTCTACGGCATCGCGCCGCAGCGCCTGCTCGAACATTCGCCGCTCGCCGACTTGGTGATCGTCGGCCCCTCGGATGCCGGCGCGGGCGGTCGCGGGCCCTCGGCACTGGCGGGCGATCTGGTGCTGCACGCGCCGGTGCCGGTGCTGGTGGTGCCGGGCGATGCCACCCGCCTCGATGTCACCGCGCCGGTGATGGTGGCGTGGAACGGTTCGTCCGAGGCCGCCCATGCCCTGCGCGCGGCGGTGCCACTGCTGGCGGCATCGCGCAAGGTGTGGCTGGTGAGCGTGGCCGAGGACAAGGACAAGCCGCGCTTCGATTTCCCCGCACTGGGCGGCGCGGAATATCTCAGCCGCCATGGCATCGCCTGCGAGGTGGTCGAGGTGCCGAAAGGCGAGGCCGGCATTCCCGACACGCTGTTCTCCGCCGCGCAGATGCGCGAATGCGGACTGATGGTGATGGGCGCCTATGGCCATTCGCGGCTGGCGGAACTGCTGCTCGGCGGGGTGACCCGCAAGATGCTGACCGAGCCGCAGATGCCGATCCTGCTGGCGCACTGATGTTTTCCGCAGCCCATCCGGGCTGCGAAATCCTCGCTCATGCTGGCTTCGCCAGCGTCGCTGCGGGCGCGCGTTCGCGCTTGCGGCGGCTGCGCCGCCGGGTCCGTCCTACGGAGCCGGGGATGAGGCGCGTTCCGGCGCGGCATAGGCGGCCGAAAGGTCGCGATAGGCGCGCGAGCCGAAGGCGGCGAGCGTCAGCGCCACCCCGAGCACGCCTGTCAGGCAGAACACCAGCGCCATGCCGCGATCCGGCCCGGTGCCGAACCAGTGGCCGATCCGTTCAGCGCCCGCGCCGGTGGTCATGAAGGGGATCGCCACGAACTGCGTGAACGGACCGATCAGGAAGGCGGTCAGCGGCGAAGCCGCCTGCTCGACCGACTGGGCAAAGCCGAACACGCGGCCTTGCCTTTCGTAAGGCACTACCTTCTGCAAGGTCGTCTGCTCGGCGGCTTCCGCGAAGGGGCCGAAGAACATCCACACCACGCAGCCGATCACCAGCAGCGCAATCGACGGCTGGATCGTGAACAGGCTCGCGGCCAGCCAGGTCACGAGGTTGACCAGCAGCAACAGCCGCAAGGGGCGCGCACCCAGTCCGAAGCGCGCGATCACCATGCCGCTGACGATGAAGGCGGTCGAGGTCATGGCCCACATCAGGCCCCATTCCTCGACCCCCATCAGCGACAGGCCGTAGCCGTCCATCAGCGCCATGAACACGCCGCCGAGCAGATTGTTGAAGGTCGCGAAGATGATCAGCGCGAACAGGCCGGGCACGGCGGCGATCACCGTGATCGTGCCGCGCAGGTCGATCGCGTTGCGGCTCCCCGGCGTCTCCGATTGGGCCGGCGGCTCCGCGATCCGGACGGTAAGCATATGCGCGAAGGCCAGCACCGTGCCGCCGATGGCAAGGATGAGCGTGCCGCGCATCCCGTCCCAGGCGACCAGAAAGCCGCTGATCGCCGAGGTCACCAGAAACCCGATCCCGCCGACCATGCCCACCAGCCCGTTGGCCTTGTCGCGGCTGTCCTCGGGCACCAGCAGCGTGACCAGCGTGGGCAGGGCGATCATCCGCAGATTGCCGCTAATCACGCCCAGCATGGTGAGCAGGATCAGGATCCACAGCATCATGCCCGACGTGTTGGTCAGCTCTGCGGCGGGCGTCAGGACACAGACCGCAAGCGCCGCGCCATAGCACACCAGCGAGCCGAGGCTCGATGCCAGCATCACGCGCTGCTTGCGGTGATGATCGACCAGACTGCCGAACCAGATCGCCACAGCGCCGGTGAAAGCCAGGTGGATGCCGCCGATCATGCCGGTGACGAACACCGAGCGTGTTTCGAGAAAGGCCCAGAACACCAGTGCGAACCAGACCGTGAAATTGGTCACGTTCTGCAGCAGGTTGTTGGCGATGACCAGATGGAAGGGGTTGATCCGGGGCACCGGCCCCATATCGGTCAGGCGGGCGTGTGGTGCAAGCCGCGCCCTAGCTTGTCACTTTTCGCCGCATCATCCCTTCCTGCGCGACGCTCGCCACCAACTCGCCCGAAAGGTTGAATATCCGCCCGCGGTTGAAGCCCCGACCGCCGCCGCTCCACGGCGCGTCGGTGGCGTAGAGCAGCCATTCGTCGGCGCGGCAATCGCGGTGGAACCAGATCGCGTGATCGAGGCTCGCGCCGACCAGCTCGCTGCGCATCCAGCTCAGGCCATGCGGCAGCGCGCTGGTGCCGAGCAGGGTGTAGTCGCTGGCATAGGTGATGATCGCGCGGTGCAGTTCGGGGGTGTCGGCCGCCCCGGTGATCGGGGCGCAGACCCGGAACCAGGTATGCGCACGCGGCTCCCGGGGTTCGCGGCTCATCCAGTGCAGGCTGTCGATGGTGCGCATCTCGATCGGGCGCGGACGCAGCATCATGCGGCGCTGCTGTTCGCCCAGCCTGTCGCCCCACTTTTCGGCCAGTTCCCGGCGCAGGTCCATGTCGGGGCGCAGATCGTCCGGGCCGGGGACATCGGGCATCGGCGAATCGTTGTGCTCAAGGCCCTCTTCGGGCTGCTGGAAACTGGCGGTCAGGTTGAGGATCGGCACCGGCGTGCCGTCCTCGCCTTCCTGCGAGGCGACCACCCGGCGGTTGGCGAAGCTGCGCCCGTCGAAGTCGCGCGCAATGCGGTATTCGATCGCCGCACCCTCGCGCCCGCCGCGCAGGAAATAGGCGTGGAGCGAATGGGCGCGCTTGCCGTCGGTCACGCTGGCTTGCGCCGCCTGCAGCGCCTGTGCGAGCACCTGCCCGCCGAATACCCGCCCGATCCCGTCGGCCTGCGGCGGGCCGGCATAGACATCGGCGGCGCGCTTCTCGACGGTGAGCAGGCGCACGAGGCCTGCGACAAGCTGTTCGCTGGAGGGTGTGTCAGTCATGGCGCAAGGCCATGCTTGCCACTTACGAGCCGGTCAACCCCAGCTTGCGCATGATGCGGAAGGCATAGGCCTTCCCGTAGTTCTGCCGCGGCCAGCGCCCGGGCGCTCTCGGGGTGAAGCCACGTTCGCGCAGGATCGCATTGAGCACCCGCGCATCGCTTTCGCGGTAGCTCCACTCGCTGCGCCAGGTGATCGACAGCGAGACCGAGGGCGCGGGGCCGTTCTTCACGAAGTGCGGGGCCATCACCGGCACGAACAGCGCCTCGCCCGGGCCGATCGGGAATTCGGTGCCATGGGTGAGGAAGCTGTCATCCCACTTGAGTTCGCGCGGGCCGCCCGAATGGTAGGTCTCGTGCGCCTCGTCGGGCACGAAGCGGGTGTCGCCGGCGGGGAACTGGGTCATGACCTTGCTGCCGCGGATCTGGAGCAGGATGTTGTGCTCGGGATCGAAGTGGTACGGCGTGACCGAGTTCGGCGAGGAGACGAAGATGAAGCCCTGCGGGGTCAGCATCGCGCCGGTCGCGGCCTCGATCTCGGGGCGGATTTCCTCCAGCAGGCCGAGCAGCAGGTCTTCATAGGCCGGCACCTGCTCGATGTTCTTGAGCACCGCCCAGCTTTCCGCCTCCGCCACCTTGCGGATGGTTTCGGCGATGGTGAGGCCGTTGGAGCCGGGCTTGCCGTCCACCCCGATGGGCAGATCGCCGCGGTTGTATTCGACCGAGGTGATCGGCAGCTGCTCGGCGAGCTGCGCCAGCGCCTCGATCTCGAGCAGGGGGTGGCTGGTCAGATCATGGGTCAGGATATGCGGACGCTCGGGATAGTGCGCGGCAAAGCGGGTGCGGGCGGGCACGCCGAACACGGTGGCCGGGAGGGCATCGGTGAAGTGGGTCGGGGCGTTCATGAGGTGCTCGTCTGGCTGGAGTTCCGGGGACGGGTTTCGTAGGCCATCAGCAGGCGGAAGGCGGCGCGGCGCAGCGGCCCGCCGATGGCGATATTGCGGCTCACCATGCGGCGCTGCCCGCGCCATAGGCGTTCGATCATCGGATGGCCTTCCACCGCGCAGCTATCGGCCCAGGCCACATCGGGGCGTTCGAGCAGCGCGAGGTTTTCGAGCTGGAGCAGCATCCCCGGCGAAAAACGCGCATAGGCCTCGTCGAAGGCGGTCTTGAAGCTGTAAGCGCCCGGCGGGGTGATGAAGTTCGCCAGCATCGCTATCGGCCGGCCATCGAGCCTCAGGGCGAGCCGTTCGAGCCGCCCGGCCGCCGCCGCGCCCGCGAGCGACTGCGTGAACAGTGCGGCGGTATCAGGTGCGGAGGCGAGGGCGGAGCCAGCCTCGCCCTTCCATCCGGCGGCTTCGAGCGCGAGGAATTCCGCCGTCCATTCGGAGAGGCCAGCCTCGCCCTCCAGCCGCTCGAAGACAAGCGCGCCTTCCTCGGCAAGGCGATTGTGCTGGCGGCGCAGCTCCTTGCGCTTCTTGGCGCTCATCGATCCTTCGAGATATTCGGCCGCCGACATCTCTCCGGTGAGGAAGGCGCGGTTTTCCTCGGCCACGCGGTAGTGGGCGCGCGGACTGCCGGCGAGCACGCGTTCGAGCGCGGCATCCACCGGACCGCCTGCGGGCAGCAGCGGCAGGTGCAGAAACAGCGCGCGGCGCGCCATGCGGTCGAAATGGGCGAGCAGGGCGCGCCAGAATGCCTCTTCCTGCCCGGACACCACCAGCGGAACGCCGCAGAAGGCATTGGGATGGAGCCAGCCGGTCGCATGGGTAAGGATGTGGCTGTAATACTTGGCGCTGCGCACGATCGGCATCAGCCCGGCAAGCCGCCCGTCGAGGAACCACGCCTTGACCGTCACGCGCTCCGCCGCGCCCCATTGCTGTAGCGAGGGGACGAGAAACCACGGCTCGAAGAAGGGATTGGGCTCGGCCGCGCGCGCCACCAGCCGCTCCCATGCAGCGATGAAGGCGGGTTGGGTGATCTCTTCGAGCGAGAGCAGGCGGACGAGGCTGGATGCAGCGCCGGGCGCGGCAGACGCGCTACGGTCGCGAAAACTGTCCGCCCGTGCCATGTCCATTGCCGTTAACCCCGTCTTGCCGCGCAAATCTGCGTATTCATGCAGGTGCATGCCACAAGGCGATTAAGAAAGCCTCAGCGGCCCGGCAGGCTGTCCGATGCGGGGACAGGGGGCGGGGCAAAGATAAACCCCGCCGGAATTGCTCCCGGCGGGGTTAGGGGTGTCAGGCTAGGCTGAAGTGATCAGGCAGCCCCATGCGCCAGCGCGGCCAGCAGCAGCAGCGCGACGATGTTGGTGATCTTGATCATCGGGTTCACGGCCGGACCGGCGGTGTCCTTGTAGGGATCGCCGACCGTATCGCCCGTCACCGCGGCCTTGTGGGCTTCCGAGCCCTTGCCGCCGTGATGGCCGTCCTCGATGTACTTCTTGGCGTTGTCCCACGCGCCGCCGCCGGCGGTCATGGACAGCGCCACGAACAGCCCGCCGACGATCACGCCGAGCAGCAGCGCGCCCAATGCGGCAAAGCCGTTGTCCTGCCCCGCGATCAGGGTGATCACGAAGTAGACCACGATCGGGGTCAGCACCGGGAGCAGCGAGGGGATGATCATCTCCTTGATCGCCGCCTTGGTGACGAGGTCCACGGTGCGGGCATAGTCGGGCTTTGAAGTGCCCTCCATGATGCCCGGATTGTTGCGGAACTGCTCGCGCACATCGACCACCACGTCGCCCGCCGCACGGCCCACCGCGGTCATGCCCATTGCCCCGAACAGGTAGGGCAGCAGCGCGCCGAGGAACAGGCCGACGATGACGTAGGGGTTTTCGAGGCTGAACGAGATTTCCCCGTTGGCGGGGTCGCCATCGAGGAAGGCCGGGAAGAACGCCCGAAGGTCGGTGGTGTAGGCGGCGAACAGCACCAGCGCGCCGAGGCCCGCCGAACCGATCGCATAGCCCTTGGTCACCGCCTTGGTGGTGTTGCCGACGGCATCGAGCAGGTCGGTCTTCTCGCGCACGCTATCGTCCAGACCCGACATTTCGGCGATGCCGCCGGCATTGTCGGTGACCGGGCCATAGGCGTCGAGCGCCACGACCATACCCGCCAGCGCCAGCATCGCGGTGGCCGCATAGGCAATGCCCATGAGACCGGCGAGCTGGAAGGCGATGATGATCCCGCCCGCGATCACGAGGGTCGGCAGTGCGGTCGATTCAAGGCTGATGGCGAGGCCCTGGATCACGTTGGTGCCGTGGCCGGTTTCCGAGGCCTTGGCGATCGAGCGCACCGGACGGTAGCCCGTGCCGGTGTAGTACTCGGTGATCCAGATGATCAGGCCGGTGATCACCAGACCCAGCAGCGCGCAGTAGAACAGCTCGCGGCCGTTGAATTCCACCATGCCCTGATCGGGGTTGATGATGGTGTTCATGTCCATGCCGACCGAGCCGAGCGCGAACTGCGTCACGAACCAGATCAGCGGGATCGAGGTGACGGCGGTGACGATGAAGCCCTTGTACATGGCCCCCATCACGTTGGTCCCGCCGCCCAGACGCACGAAGTAGGTGCCGAGGATCGAGGTGACGATGCACGCGCCGCCGATCAGCAGCGGCAGCGCCATCAGCGGCAGCAGCAGATCGCCGAGCTGGGTCAGCAGCAGCGCGGTCAGCACCATGGTGGCGCCGACGGTGACCACGTAAGTCTCGAACAGGTCGGCAGCCATGCCGGCGCAGTCGCCGACGTTGTCGCCCACGTTGTCCGCGATCACGGCGGGGTTGCGCGGATCATCCTCGGGGATGCCCGCCTCGACCTTGCCGACGAGGTCCGCGCCGACGTCGGCCGCCTTGGTGAAGATGCCGCCGCCCAGACGCGCGAAGATCGAGATCAGCGAGGCGCCGAAGGCGAGGCCGACGAGGCCGTCGATCACCACGCGGTCGGACGGGCTCATGCCCATCGGGCCGACCAGCACGTAGAAGAACACGGCAATCGCCAGCAGCGCGAGACCGGCCACCAGCATGCCGGTGATCGCGCCCGCGCGGAAGGCGAGGGTGAGGCCCGCCTGCAGGCCGGTGCTCGCCGCCTGCGCGGTGCGGACGTTGGCGCGCACCGAGATGTTCATGCCGATATAGCCCGCGACGCCCGAAAGCACCGCGCCCGCGACGAAGCCGATCGCCGGGACAACACCCAGCGCGAAGGCAACCACAGCGGCGACCACCACGCCGACGATGGCGATGGTGGTGTATTGGCGGTTGAGGTAAGCCTGCGCGCCTTCCTGGATCGCCGCAGCGATCTCCTGCATTCGCGCATTGCCGGCGCTCGCCCCGAGCACCTGGCTGCTGGTGATCACGCCATAGACAATGGCGAGCAGTCCCAGCCCGATTGAAATGAGCAATAGGTTCACGAGTTATCCCCTCTCGTCTTGTTTTCTTTCCCCCGAAGGGAAGCCTCGCGCGCCTTTAGAAGTCCCATGGGCGCAAGGGCGCTCAGTCATAGGCGCTCGAAACCGGCTGGCAAGCCTCGCGCGCGCCCGAAAGCGGGCTTTGGGGCGGGTTTCACCAGTTTTGGCAGGTCAGCCGTGGCGGTAGCCGAGGTTGGCAGGGTCGGGGAGGGGGGTCTCGTCGAGCCATAGCGGGGCATGTTCGCGCGCGCGGACGGTGCCGATCCGGGTTGCCGTCACAGGCAGGACGGCGCTTTCGGGGGCGGTGAACAGCAGTTCGTAATCGTCGCCCCAGCGCATGCATTCCTGCATCCGCGCCTGCGATGCGACCGGCACCGCTGCGCTGTCGATCGCCAGCGTCACGCCGCTGACCCACGCCATCCGCCAGCAATCGAGCAGCAGCCCGTCGGAGATGTCCATCATCGCGCTTACCAACGGGGCCAGCGCGATGCCTTCCGCAAGGCGCGGCACAGGGCGGTTGAAGGCGGAAAGGTGTTCCTCCTCGCCCTCGTAGCCAAGCATCGCACGCCCCACCGGGCCGGAGACATAGATCGCATCACCCGGCTCGGCGCCCTTGCGCGAGGGGACGGGGAGGTGGGTCGCGCGGCCGATCGCCGTCATGCCGTAGGTGCTGGTGCCGGTGGTGGCGACCGTATCGCCGCCCATCAGCGCCACGCCATATGTGCGCAGGGCCTCATCGAGCCCTTCGAGGAAGCGGGCATCGCTGCTGCCGAGCGAATAGCCGAGCAGCACCCCGACCGGTTCCGCGCCTTTGGCCGCGAGATCGGAGAGGTTCGCCGCCAGCAGCTTCCAAGCGACATCGGCGAGATCGGCATGGCTGAGGAAATGCGTGTCCTCGGCCATCATGTCGTGGGTGATGATCAGCGTCTCGCCGCCGACCGGCAGCACCGCGCAATCATCCTCGAGCCCGCGCGCCCCGGGATGGAGCGGCAGCTTGCGCAGGGCGGCGACGAATTCGGTCTCGTTCATGCTGGCGGGGCCATGCCTAGCCCGCGCGCGCCTCTTTGGCCACGGCATCGAGGATGCCGTTGACGAACTTGGCCTGGCCATCGTCGAAGAACGCCTTGGCGACCTCGACATACTCGTTGATCGCGACCGCCGCCGGCACATCGGCGCGGGCAATGAGCTCGTAGGTGCCGGCGCGCAGCACCTGCAGCATCGCCTTGTCGAGCCGCGCGAGGCTCCACCCGGCGGCGAGCTTGCCCGCGATGGCCGCGTCGATCTCGTCCTTGCGGGCATCCACGCCGCGCACGACATCGTCGAAGAACGGCACTTCGGCATCGGCATATTCGGCCTCGTCGAAGGCATCCTCGTCGATGGTGCGGCCCAGCCGGTGCTGGTGGAATTCGTCGAGCAGCTTGGCGAGCGCGGTGCCCTCCATGTGCTGCTGGTAGAGCGCCTGCACGGCAGCAAGACGCGCGGCCGAACGGGCCTGTGAGCGGGCGGGATGGTTCATCGGATTCTCAATTCCACGGATTTTGCGTGCGCCGGCAGCCCCTCGGCATGGGCGAGGGTGGCGGCGGCGGGGCCGATCGCGGCAAAGGAGGCCGCGTCAAGCCCGAGGAAGCTGGTGCGCTTCATGAAGTCGAGCACCGAAAGCCCGCTCGAAAAGCGTGCGCGGCGGCCCGTGGGCAGCACGTGGTTCGGCCCGGCGACGTAATCGCCGACCGCCTCTGGGGTCATGCGGCCAAGGAAGATGCTGCCCGCGTGGCGGATCCGGTGCATCAGGCTTTCAGGATCATCTATCGCGAGTTCGACATGCTCGGCGGCGAGCCGGTCGGCTAGGGCAGGGGCTTCGGCCATCAGATCGTTGACGACGATGATCACCCCGTGCGCATCCCAGCTGGCCCGCGCCGTCTTGCCGGTGGCGAGCTGGCTCAGTTGCAGGTCGACACAATCCTCCACCTGCCGCGCGAAACCGGCATCGTCGGTGATCAGGATCGACTGCGAGGTGGGATCATGCTCTGCCTGGCTGAGCAGGTCGGCGGCGATCCAGTCGGGATCGTTCTTTCCGTCGGCGATGACGAGGATTTCGGAAGGGCCGGCCACCATGTCGATCCCGACCACGCCGTAAAGCTGGCGCTTGGCTTCGGCCACCCAGGCATTGCCGGGGCCGGTGATCACGTCCACCGGGCGGATGCGCTGCGTGCCATAGGCGAGCGCGCCCACCGCCTGCGCTCCGCCGACACGCCAGATCTCGTCCACGCCGGCGATATGGGCGGCGGCGAGCACCAGCGGGTTGGTCTGGCCCTTGGGGGTGGGGGTGACGATCGCAAGCCGCTCGACGCCCGCCACGCGCGCCGGGATAGCGTTCATCAGCAGCGAGGAAGGATAGGCCGCGCGACCGCCCGGGACATAGAGCCCCGCCGCATCCACCGGCCGCCAGATCGCACCCAGTCGCACGCCGGCGCTGTCCGTATAGTCGCGGTTCTGCGGCAGCTGCGCCTCGTGATAGGCACGGATGCGCGCAGCGGCGAGTTCCAGCGCGTCGCGCAGATCGGTCGAGAGCGCCTTGTAGGCCTCCTCGCAGGCTTCGCGCGGGATCTGCCAGTCGGCATCATCGGCCAGCGCATAGCCGTCGAAGCGGTGGGTATATTCGGCCAGCGCCGCATCGCCGCGCAGCTTCACCGTCCTGAGAATGTCGGTGACCTGCCCGGCGACATCGCTGTCGGCTTCGCGCCGGGCATCGACGATGCGCGCGAACTTCTTCTCGAAATCGGGCTGGAGCGTGGAAAGGATCGGGATCATGCGGCCGCGCTCGCCTGACGGTTCTCGGCATCGCGGCGGAAGGCGGCGACCAGCGCGGCGACGCGCGGATCGGTTTTCAGCGCGGTGCGGTTGACGATCAGCCGCGCCGAGATTTCGAGGATCACGTCGGTCTCGACCAGCCCGTTCTCCTTGAGCGTCTTGCCGGTCGAGACCAGATCGACGATCTGCCGCGCAAGGCCCAATGACGGCGCGAGTTCCATCGCCCCGTTCAGTTTGACGCATTCGGCCTGCACGCCTGCCGCCTCGAAATGGCGGCGGGTGAGGCTGGGATATTTGGTGGCAACCCGCAGGTGGCTCGCGCCCGCAGGCTCGTTCACGTCCTCGGCCAGCCGCGCGACCGACAACCGGCACAGGCCGATGCCGAGATCGACCGGCGCGTAGAGATCGGCGTAGTCGAATTCCTCGATCACGTCCGAGCCGACAATGCCCACCTGCGCCGCCCCGTGGGCGACGAAGGTCGCGACGTCGAAGGCGCGTACGCGGATCATCCGCATGTCATCGCGGGTCGTGGCAAAGGCCAGCGCGCGGCTTTTGGGATCGTGGAATTCCGCGTCGGGCACCACACCAGCGCGCGCCATCACCGGCAGCGCCTCGTCGAGGATGCGCCCCTTGGGGACAGCGAAGGTCAGCTGCCCGGGATTGTCGTGAATGCCGATACTGGTCATGATCGCCCGCGCACTTAGGGGCGCAGCAGCAAAAGGGCAATGGCAATGGCGATGGATGATAGCGGGCTGATGGGTCTGGAAGACTTCGCCGCCGCGCTCGAATGGCAGGCGCGCCATGCCGAGGAAAACGGCGCGCCTGCGACTGCGCGGGTGATCCGGGCGCTGGCCGGGGTGCGGGCGAGCGACACGGCCACCGGACGCCGGATCGCGAACTGGCCGGGACTGACGCTGAAGGACGCGATGCCGCTGCGGATCGCCGGAGGCTTCCATCACCTTGTGCTGACGGGCGCGGATCACCGGCTGGCTGAGGTCTATGCCGGCCGGGTTGCCGATCAGGCGGCGGTCGATGCGCTGGTGCTCGATCTGGCGCACCGGTTCGATGCAAGGCTGCTGCCATGGCTCGATGGCCCGCCGCAGACCAATGAAGCAGGGCGCTCTGCCAGCATCATGGCGGGGCTGTTATGGCTCGCGCAGCGGGTGCAGGTGCCGCGCTTCGATCTGTTCGAACTTGGGGCGAGCGCCGGGGTCAACACCATGATTGACCGCTATTTCTTCCGGCTGGGCGAGACCGAGGTCGGCCCCGCGCGGTCGCCGTTGCGGATCGTGCCCGAATGGCGCGGTGCCTCTCCGCCTGCGCCGCCGGAAAAGTTTGCGATAACGGCGGTGAAGGGCTGTGACATTGCGCCGATTGATCTCGCGGATCCTGACAGCGCCTTGCGTCTGAAGGCCTATGTCTGGCCCGATGCCGGGGAGCGGATGGCGCGGATCGATGCCGCGATTGCTCTGGCAGGCCAGCAGCCGCCCGATCTGGTCGCTGCCGACGCCGGAGACTTTGCCGACGCGATGCTCGCCTGGCCGCAACCGCCCGGCACGGCGCGGGTGATGTTCCATTCGATCATGTGGCAATATCTGCCCGCCGCCACGCAGGAGCGGATCGCTACGGCATTTGCGAGCGCTGCTGCTGCCGCCACCCCCGATACCCCGCTGGGCTGGATCGCGCTGGAGACCGATCCGGCGACTTTCCGCCACGAATTGCGGGTGCGGCTGTGGGACGGAGGTGCGCATCGTGGCGAGGAGCACCTGCTGTCCCATGCCCACCCGCACGGGGCCTGGGTGGAGTGGCTGGCCGGTTAGCCCTCCAGAAACGCCTCCATTGCCGCATTCACTGCCTCTGGCGCTTCCCACGGCACGAAATGTCCGCAGTCCGGCACGCGCACGATGGTGAGCGGGTCGATGATGTCCTCCAGCCCCTCAAGGTTCTCAGGGGGCAGGGCGAGATCGTCCAGCGCCCAGATCACCAATGTCGGGATGGTCAACTTCGGCAGGGCGGGGGGCGTGTAGCCTGCGGGGATCTCGTAGGGCGCGTCCATCTCCGGCACGTCGATCGGGCTGGCGCGGTAGTAGTTGAGCATCCCGAAGGCCGCATCGCGGTTCTGCCAGTCGCGCAGCAGCTGGTCGCGTTCCTCGGGCTCCATTGCCGAGGGGCGATCCCACTTCACTTCCTTGAGCAGCAGGCCGGTCAGGCCATGCTCCTTCACCAGCGCGTCATTGGCCGGATCGCGGAAGCCGCGGATATACTGGCTCGCCGTGCGCTGGCCGGGGTGGGTGTAGAGCAGCTTCTGGAAGATCGACGGGTGCGGGGCATTGGCGATCACCGCCTTGTTCACCCGCGCATGCTGCCCGCCCAGCGCCACGCCCCAGGCAATCGCGCCGCCCCAGTCGTGCCCGATGATGGTGAAGCTCGGAATCGCCAGCGCATCCGCCAGCAGGAAGATATCGCCGATCAGCTTGTCGGGGGTATAGGCGCTGACCTCCTGCGGCTTGGACGAACCGCGATAGCCGCGCTGGTCGGGCGCGATGCAGCGGTAGCGATCCTTGAAATGCGCGATCTGGTGGCGCCAGGTGCGGTGGCTTTCGGGAAAGCCGTGGAGGAAGATCAGCACCGGTGCATCCACCGGCCCCTCATCGACGATGTCGAGGCTGATGCCGTTGGGCAGTTGCACCCGCTTCTGTTCGAACCAGCTCATTCGGCGGCCTCCAGTTTTTCCATGTAGCCATTCGCGACCATCGCCGCGACCTGATCGAACAGCGCGTCGGGCGTGCGGCGCAGCTCGCCCATCGCCTTCTCGCCGCCTTCCGCAACGATGATTTCGCGGGTGCCGGCGGCGATTTCATCGAGCATCTGGCGTGCGGCGACATCGGCAGGGATGCCGTTGTCGATCGCCGGATCCGACTTGCCGCGCCGCGTGCCTTCGGCGGTCAGCGCATTGCGCGAGACATTGGTGGCGACCGAACCCGGGTAGATGGTGTGGACGCTGACGCCCGTCTGCGACAGCTCGCCCCGAAGCGCGTCGGCATAGCCCGCCAGCCCGAACTTGGCCGCGCAATAGGCGGTCCGCATCGGCACGCCGACTTTCCCTGCGATCGAGGAAATGAACCCGAGTGCGCCTGATCCGCGCGCCGCCATGTGGCCGATCAACCCTTGCGCAAAGGCGATCTGCGCGGTGAGATCGACGTCGATGATGTCGCGGTAGACCTGCATGTCGGTCTTGAGCGCGCGGCTGCGCTGCGAGATGCCGGCATTGGCAAAGGCGATGTCGACATGGCCTTTCCACGCGATGGCCTTGGCGGTCGCGTCGGCCAGCGCGGCCTCGTCACGCACATCGAAGGGCAGCAAAAGCGTTTCGCCACAATCCGCGGCGACCTCTGCGAGCCGCGCCTCGTCTCGCCCTGACAGCACCACAAGGGCACCGCGGCCTGCGAGTTCGCGCGCCAGCGCCGCGCCGATGCCCGATGAAGCCCCGGTGATCCATGCCACCTTGCCCGAATAGTCCATGTCTCTCTCCCTTTGGGCGAGAGGACTAGCGAGCGGGCGGGCGGGGCGCAATCAGGTTGCGATCTGGGACCGGATCATCTCGGCAAGGTTCACCGGAAACACCGCCTCGGGCCAGTTTTCCAGCTCGGCGAGGGTGAACCAGCGGTGCTGCGTCATCAACTCCTGTTCGAGCGCAGTGTGGCGGCTGGTGTCGATCGCAGCTTCTGCCACCCGGACGAGGAAGAAGCGCTCGTCGGCCTGCACCGGCTCGCCTTCGACAGTCACGAATTCGGGGGTCATGCGCGCGATCTGCGGCCCCGGATCGGCGGTGATGCCGGTCTCCTCGTGCAATTCTCGCCGCGCGGCTTCCTCGAAGCTCTCGTCCGGCTCGCACTCGCCGCCTGCGGTCACCCAGAAGGGATCGCGCCCTGGGACGTCATAGCGGAACATCAGCGCGCGGGTCTCGGGATCGAGCACGATCAGCCGCGCCGCGCGGCGCAGGCGCAGGGCGGTGTTGAGGGTCATTCCGAGGGCACGCTGGCCTTGATCGCCACCGCGTGCACCCGTTGGCCGACGATATCGCCCAGCGCCGCAATCACCGCACGCTGGCGGGCGAGGCGGTTCATCGGCGCGAAGGCCGCCGCCTCGATCTCGACGGTGAAGTGCGATTCGCCCGAGCCATCGTCGCCCATGTGGCCATGATGCTTGGCGCTATCATTGATGATCGCGAGGCGGGTGGGGGCGAAGGCTGCGGTCAGCAGCGCGTGCATTTCCTCGGCGACGGACATCGGGTCTTTCCTTCTTTGCAAGCGTCGAACGGCAATTCCGGCTTGGAACTTGGGGGCGTGATCGCCATTCTCAACCCCAATGCCTTCACCACGATTCCACGGCCGCGTCGAGAGCGAAGGGCGCGACTGCGAGGCTCCCGGCTGCCGCGAGGCAGGCGAATTCCGCGCGCCCGGCCGCCGCCCGCACGGCTTCGACGGGCCGGGCGAATGGCGCTGGTTCTGCCTCGATCACGTGCGCGAATTCAACGCGGGCTACGACTGGTTCGAAGGCATGAGCGCCGAGGAAATCCTCGAAGCCCAGTCCCCGATTGCCGGCTGGCGGACCGAGAGCCGTGCCTTCCGCCCGACCGCCGGGATCGCCGACGGGCCGCGCTGGGCCGACTATGCCGATCCGCTCGACGCCATTGCGGCGCGGGCGCGCGGAATCAAGTCCCATGCCGAGCGCGCGGCGCGGACGGCCATGTCGGGGCGGTTTTCCAAGGAGGAGGCGCTGGCGCTGGAGGTGATGGGCCTCGGTTCCGACACCGACCGCTCGCGCCTGCGCCGCCGCTATTCCGAGCTCGTCCGCCGCTACCACCCCGACCGCAACGGCGGCGACCGGCGGCACGAGGCGCAGCTCACGGCGGTGGTCGATGCCTATCAGATCCTGAAGAAAAGCGCAGCGCTGGCTTAGCCTTGCGCCGCCTTGATGATGGCCGCATCAATCGCGTTCGCCTCGGCATAGGCGGGGCGCTGGGTGATGCGCTCGACATAGGCGCGGAAGGCGGGCCGCTCGGGAATCGAGCCGAAGCGCAGGCCCCAGACGAACTGGCTGCCGACATAGGTATCGGCCATGGTGAAGCGGCTGCCGGCGATGAAGTCTTTCGCGGACAGCCACTTGTCGAGCGTATCTATGACCAGATCGAGGCTGCCGAAGCCCGCCGTGCCGCTCTTGCCCTCGGGCACCTCCCAGCCGAGTGCGCGGGCGATGATCGCCTGCTCCAGCGGCCCGGCGGCGAAGAACAGCCAGCGGAAATAGGCGGCTTTCTCGTGCGCGTCGGGCAGGAGCCCTGCCTGCGGGTGGCTTTCGGCAAGGTAGTGGTTGATCGCGGCGCATTCGGTGATGACGTGGTCATGGCTTTGCGTGTGGTGAACCAGTGCAGGCACCTTGTTCATGGGGTTGATATCGCGAAAGCTCTCGGGCCGGGTCGCCCAGTCGAACACCACATGCTCGTAGTCCGCGCCCGCCTCGTGCAGCGCCCAGCGGCTGATCTGCCCGCGGCTCATGGCGACGGTGTAGAAGGTGAATTCGGCCATTATCCTCTCCCTTGGGGCATTCTACTTGCGCGCGGGTGCCTGCCGGAATGCCCAGCGCAAAGTGCGGCCCATGCCCCATGTCGCCGCGCGCGCGGGCAGGGCGGTGAGGACCGGGCGTTGCAGGTGGAGCATCGCGCGCGCCCATTCGGGCAGCATCGCCACGGCATCGGCGGTGATCATGGTCTGCACGCTCCGCGGCGTGCCTTCGGGACGCTGGCTGAGCACCAGCTGCGCGACCTCGCGGGCCTCGGGCGATGTGGCAAGATCACGGCGCAACATCCTGAAAATGCGATCCGCCTCGGCGCGGGTTTCGGGAACGGGATCGGCCCCGAGCATCCGCGCGATCACGGCGAACTGGCGGTAGTATTCGTCCTGCTCGTGCCCGGGCATCCCCGGCCGCACGTGGCGCAGATAGCCCGCAAGGAAGCTCTGGGCTTCGGTCACATGGACCCAGGCCAGCGTGCGCGGATTGGTGGCGCTGTAAGGCGTGCCGCCCGGCAGCGTGCCGCCGACCTTGGCGTGGATGCGGTTGACCCTTTCGATCGCCTTGATCGCCTCGTCGCGGTGACCGAAGGTCGTGACCGCGATGAAGCGGGCGGTGCGCCGCAGCCGCCCGTGCATGTCCTCGCGGAAGTTGGAATGGTCGAGCACGCCCTGCAGCGCCTCGGGATGGAGCATCTGGAGCAGCAGCGCGCGCACCCCGCCGGTCATCATGCCGACGATATCGGCATGGACCAGCCGGACCGGCGTGTCGCGCGCGAACAGCGCCTCGTCCGAGGGCGGGGTGGGCTGCTGGCCCTTGGCGGCATCGTGAAACACCCCGCGCACCTGGCCGACCAGCTTCAAGCGCAGCGATTCGACGGGGTCGGCCATGTCGGGCAATATAGGCACGGATCGCTACGGGCGGAACCGAACTCGCCAAAAATGCCAGCCCTTGCTGCCAAACCACCGCTTGCAGGCCGCGCCCATGCGTTCTAACCGGACGCGGCAATGACTTCATCCTCCCGCTCCACTGTCGCCGGCGACAACGCCATGCCCACCCAGCCCGACACCACGGTCGACGTCCGCGAGGTGTTCGGCATCGATGTCGACTGGCAGGTGCCCGCCTTCTCGGTGAAGGACGAGCACGTGCCCGAGACCGACGGCGCCTATGTGTTCGATCCGGACACCACGCTGGCGATCCTCGCAGGCTTTGCGCACAACCGCCGGGTGATGGTGCAGGGCTATCACGGCACCGGCAAGTCGACCCACATCGAACAGGTCGCCGCGCGCCTCAACTGGCCCTCGATCCGCGTGAACCTCGATGCGCATATCAGCCGCATCGACCTCGTCGGGCGCGATGCGATCGTGCTGAAGGACGGGTTGCAGGTCACCGAGTTCAAGGAAGGCATCCTGCCCTGGGCGCTCCAGCACCCGGTCGCGCTGACCTTCGACGAATATGACGCGGGCCGTCCGGACGTGATGTTCGTGATCCAGCGCGTGCTGGAGTTCGATGGCCGGCTGACCCTGCTGGACCAGAACCGCGTGATCACGCCCAACCCGTTCTTCCGCCTGTTCGCCACCACCAACACCGTGGGCCTCGGCGACACCTCGGGCCTCTATCACGGCACGCAGGCGATCAACCAGGCGCAGATGGACCGCTGGAACATCGTCGTCGCGCTCAATTACCTCAAGCCCGAGGTGGAGCAGCAGATCGTCAAGTCCAAGACCCCGATGGCCGACGACAAGCTGATCGCCGACATGGTCAAGGTTGCCGAGCTGACCCGTCAGGGCTTCATCAACGGCGACATCTCGACCGTGATGAGCCCGCGCACCGTGATCACATGGGCGCAGAACGCGGCGATCTTCAATTCGGCGGGCTTCGCTTTCCGCCTCAGCTTCCTCAACAAGTGCGACGAGGCAGAGCGCACGCTTGTGGCGGAATACTACCAGCGCGTCTTCGGCGAGGATCTGCCGGAAGGCGCAGCCAAGAAGCGGTAAACGATGCGGCGGGCGCTCGCCACGGCACTCGTGCTGCTTGCCGGGCCACTTGCCGCCCAGCAGGCCGAACCAGAGCCAGCCCCGCTCGTAACGATCATCCCCGCGCCGGGTGAGTTCGGTCCTTTCCGTTTCCCGCAGGTCGAGCCCGTCAAGACGGTCGACATCCCGCAATGGGCCAAGGACGAGGGCCACAATGGCCGTGCCGTCTACCGTGCGACCATCTCGTCCGACAACACGCTTATCGGCCTCGAACTGATGCAGAGCAGCGGGTCGGCAGCGATCGATGCTGCCGTCAAGGCGCGGGCCGAGACGCTGTGGTACAAGGCGGGCACAGATCCGGCCGGAAAGCCGATCCAGAGCCGAATTCCCGTGGCAATGGAATATGCCCGCCACGACAAGGATAGTCCCGGCGGCGGGATCGAGACCTATTCCTGCGGCGATCTGGTGCGCGAGTTCGAGTGGTATACGGCTGCCAACGCGGACCCAGCCACGCCGTTTCTGCCCCAGTTGATCTATGTCGGATTGCGCACCCTGGTGCGCCTTGAGCAGGGCGAACCGGTCGATCTGCCAATCATGGATGCCGACGCCGATGAGCGCAGGCCAATGTGGCAGGCCTTGCTGGAGCGCTGCCGGAACGCTCCGCAACGGCTCATGCTGGACGAAGTCGACTTCCCCGAGACATTCGCCTTCGAAATCGCGCAATACTGACCGCTTGCCGGACAGTGTCATAGGCTGATAACACAGCGATGACCATGGCGCTGTTCGACCGATTCTGGAAAGGCTCTCGCGGCAACGCCGACGCCGACGCTGACGGGCGTGGGGGCGGGCGTTCGGACATGCCGGCCGGCTTCTACCCGCTCTACGAATCGATGCAGCCCGCCGACCTCGACGATGAGGACGATCTCCCGCCGCGCCCGCGCCCTTCGGCCAAGCCCGATTTCGACGCGTGGGACGCCAAGCTGGCGGGGATCGACGAGGCACTCGAAGTCGAGGAAAAGCGCCGCCTGCGCTGGTGGCAGCGCGATTACTGGCGTGCGCGCTCGAAGCTGTGGTGGACTGGGCGGGGCCTTATGGCAGGGCTCGCACTGTTCGCCGTACTGATCGGCTGGCTCACCTTCACCGCGCCGCTGTCGAAAAGCCTCGAACCCATTGCCCCGCCGCAGGTCACGCTGCTGGCCAGCGACGGCACGCCGATTGCGCGGCAGGGGGCGATCGTCGAAGCCCCGGTCAAGGTCGCGGACCTGCCGCCCCACGTGGTGCAGGCCTTCATCGCAATCGAGGACCGGCGGTTCTACAGCCACTGGGGCATCGATCCGCGCGGTATCGCCCGGGCGCTGGTGACCGGCTATGGCGGCGGCTCCACCATCACCCAGCAGCTTGCCAAGTTCACCTTCCTCACGCCCGAGCAATCGCTCAGCCGCAAGGCGCGCGAGGCGCTGATCGCCTTCTGGCTGGAAAGCTGGCTGACCAAGGACGAGATCCTCGAACGCTATCTTTCCAACGCCTATTTCGGCGACAACCAGTACGGCCTGCGCGCCGCGAGCCTGCATTACTTCTACCGCCAGCCCGAAAAGCTGCGGCCCGAGCAGGCGGCGATGCTGGCGGGGCTGTTGCAGGCGCCCTCGCGCTATGCGCCCACGAAGCACTACGACAAGGCCAAGGCGCGCATGGAACTGGTCATCCAGTCGATGGTCGAGGAAGGCTATCTGACCGCTGCCGAGGCCCGCGCGCTGCCCGATCCGCGCATCGACGTGCGCACCCGCGACGACAACCTGCCGACCGGCACCTATTTCGCCGACTGGGCGCTGCCGCTGGCGCGCGAGGGGATGGAGGCGAGCTATTCCAAACAGGTGCTCACCACCACGCTCGATTCCCGGCTGCAGGCGCTGGCGAACCGCGTGGTGTCGCGCGCGCCGCTGGGCGGGGCGCAGGTCGCGCTGGTGGCGATGCGCCGCAATGGCGAGGTGGTGGCGATGGTGGGCGGGCGCGACTATCGCAAATCGCCCTTCAACCGCGTCACCCAGGCCCGACGCCAGCCGGGATCGACCTTCAAGACCTTCGTCTATCTCGCCGCGCTGGAAGCCGGCTGGGATCCCGACGACACCATTCCCAACACCCCGATCACGCAGGGGTCCTACCGCCCCAAGAACGCGCGCGAGGCCTATTCCGACCAGATCACGCTGGAGGATGCCTTCGCGCAGTCGAGCAATGTCGCCGCCGTGCGGCTGCTGCAGGCGGTGGGCAGCGACAAGGTGATCCGCACCGCGCGTCAGCTGGGCATCACCGCGCCAATGGCCGAGGGCGATCCCAGCCTCGCGCTCGGCACCTCGGCGATGACGCTGATGGAACTGACCGCCGCCTATGCCGGGATCGCCGCCAACGACTTTCCGGTCGAGCCCCATGCCTTCGCGCGCGGCGAGCCGGGGTGGTGGGAGTGGCTGACCACCCGCAAGGACAGCTTCTCGCGCTCGGAGCACGAACACATCGAGACCATGCTGCGCGCCGCGATCAATCGCGGGACGGGGCGCAATGCGGTGCTCCCCATCGCCAATTTCGGCAAGACCGGCACCACGCAGGATTACCGCGATGCGCTGTTCGTAGGCTATGCCGGCGATCTGGTGGTGGGGGTGTGGATCGGCAACGACGACAACTCGCCCTTGAACGGCGTGACCGGCGGCAGCACGCCTGCGCGCATCTGGCGCGATTTCATGCGCGGCGCGCTGAAGCTCGAAGCCGCGCCCAAGCCGAAGGCTGACGCTTCGCCCGATCCCGAAGGGCCAGTGCAGCAGCTCGATATCGAGGGCGGGGAGATCCCGCTCGGGCAGGACGGGGCGACGCTCAGCATCGACGGCAACGGCGTGACCATCAAGCAGGAGGGCGTGCCGGTCGAGGTGCGGGTCGATCAGGCCGGGGTGGTGGTCCAGCCCGCGCCGTCTCCCAGCGCGCAGCCGCCCCCCTGAGACCCTTCCGTGACGCCCCGCACGCCTCGTGTTGGAGACACATGAGACACTGTCCTGAGACAGAAAACCGGCTGGCCCCTTTGCGCCTTCGAACAGGCGCAGCGGCAGGGGCGGGCAGCAGGTCATCGGGCAAGCCTGTCACCCCGCCGCCGAGTAGGAAAGCGCTCTAGACCATCAGGATGTTCATCACCGCGGTCGCGATCGGGCGGGTGCGGTCATCCTGCCATGCCTCGACCGTGACATTGGCATTGCGCCGCCCGAGCCGGGTAATGCGGCCGAGCGCAAAGCTGGCCCGCGATTTTCCCGCGGCGAGATACTGGACGGTGATGTTGATCGGCTTCAATTGCGGATCGCGCCCTGCCGCCAGCAGCGCGGCGTGGAGCGCGGCATAGCCGGCGGTCTCCAGCAGACCCGCGGTCGCCCCGCCGTGGAAATGCGCCGGACGGCCTTCGACATTGGGCCCGAAATCGACCGAGACCACCGGCATCCCGGCCTCCTCGCCGACAATGGTGATGCCGAGCGAGCGGGCATAGGCGGGCAGCACGATCCCCTCAGGCATCGCCCATGGCCCCCGCCAGCGCCGGATTGTCCTTTCGCGGATCGGCGCCGATGGTCATGAACACCCCTGCGACATGGGCGACCGGATCGCCCGGATCGCCATCATGCGCGATCCCCCGCACGAAGGCGGCCGAGCGCGTGCGGCGGTAGCATTCGACCCGTCCCTTCACGCTCGCCCCCTCGCGTGCGGGGCGCTGGTAATCGACCCTGAGGTCGAGTGTGGCGACCGGATTGAAGGTACGGCTTGCCTGCCAGATCGCCATTCCGCTCGCCATGTCCATCAGACTGATGATCGGCCCTGAAGCAAGCACGCCGCCACTGCTGTCGCCCACAAGATCGGCGCGCCACGGCAATTCGAGCTCGACCCAGTTCTCGCCCTGGTCGGTGAAGCGCAGGCCGAGCCATGCGGTGTGGCCGTGACGGAAGAACCATTTCGACGCTTCGCGCGCATCGAACCGGGCAGGAGGCGTGGTCATGCGAGGGTGCATAGGGGCGGGTGCGGGGCGGTTACAATCATTTAATTTCGCGGGCGAGGCCAGCTCGATCACCTTGCGTGGCGGCGCTCGCGGCAGGGGGCCGGGACGCTGCAATGCAAGGAGAGCATGATGAATATTCCGCGGATCAATCTCGACCAGATTCCCGGGCTCGACGGCGCGCAGGCGCTGTTCGGCGCGGTGCTGCGCGCCGAAGACGGGCCGATCGACGATCGCATCGTCGAGATCATGGTGTTCCTCTACGAAGCCATGCCGCCCGAGGCGCTGCTGTGAGACGTGGCAGGGCGGGGCGATGATCGTCCATCCTGCCATCGCAGGGCTGCGGAGCCGACCCGCTCCGCAGCCTTGCCTTGCCGCCGCTCTGGCGCGCTGGCACGGCTTGCCCGAGGTGCAGGCGATGATCGCGGGGCTGACGACCTTTGGCGCGGGCGCGGGGCTTGAGTCGGTGCCGGCGCTGGCGCGGCTGGCTGGCGATCACGCTGCCGCTGCTGGCCTTGCGCATGATTTCATCGCGCCGGTGATCGCAGCGCTCACCGCCGAGCCGCTGGCGCAGCTGCCGCTCGGCCACTCTGCTGCGCCCGGCACCGCGCGTATCCGCCTTGCGACAAGCGGCCGCGCAAGCCTGGCGCTGGCGGCCTATGCGCTTGCCCGCCATCGCCAGCCGGCCTCGGTGCTGTTCGAGGATGGCGAGGCGCACGAGATCGTGATTGCCGG
>VFQO010000800.1_pt1 | contig 29470 bp, 30 predicted proteins | sample 3512331 | NCBI WGS metagenome assembly VFQO01 (sample SAMN10412371, study PRJNA504923) | tailings metagenome | isolation source: Replicate 3 from Balatoc abandoned mine | place: Philippines: Itogon, Benguet | collected 2017-08-28 | reverse complement strand
CGACCTGCGGTTCGAAATGCGGCACGAATTCGCCGCGCGGCATGCCCTCGCGGATGCCGGTTTCGATCTGGTTGCGGATCTGCACCGCCATTTCCATGCCCGGTTCGAACCAGCAGAAGCGGTTCCGCCCTTCGTCCTTGCAATGATACATTGCGATGTCGGCCTGACGCACCATCGTTTCCATGGTGACGCTGGCGTCGTCGGCGAGCGAAATGCCCAGCGAGGCCCCAATGCGGATTTGCTGACCGTCGTGGGTGACCGAATTTTCCAGCGCGGTGACCAGTTCGGCGGCAAGCGCGTCGATGTTGGCACGCGCCGCAGGTTCGAACGCCAGCATCGCGACAAATTCGTCGCCGCCCAGCCGCGCCTTGGTCGCATTGGGCGGCAGGATCGCCGAAATGCGTTCGGCCGCGACTTGCAGCACCCGGTCGCCGGCGGCATGGCCGTGGATGTCGTTGACCGTCTTGAAATGGTCGAGGTCGAGCAGGAACAATGCGACCTGTCGCTTGTCGGCGATCGCATCGACGACCTGCTGCTGCCCCGTCGCCAGCAAGGACCGGCGGTTGAGAAAGCCAGTCAGCGGATCGGTGTCGGCCAGATAGCGCGCCCGCCGTTCGGCCTCGGTGCGCTCGCGGATTTCGCGGTTGAGGTCTTCGTAACGGCGCCATCCGAACAGGATCAGCGCGACGTTCAGCACCATCGCGGCGGCCAGCGCGCGGTCGGGGCCGCCACCGATGCCGATCATCGTGTGAACCACCGCCTGCAGGACGGTGCTGCCCGTGCCGACAAACAGGAGGATCGCCGCGACGACGATACCGCCAGCGACGATGTCGCGTTTGGCACTTTCGCTGCGATCGGGCTGCTGCGGCATCGATACCATATGAATTTTCCCCACCATCGCTGCCCTAATGCACGCAAAGCGGTGAAATTTGGGTTAAGTCGCGGTGCCTGGCACGCGCTTGCCTTTGCCCGGCTATCGGTGTAATGGCGCCGCGTTCGGCCGCATTTTGCGACCGGGCATATCGATGTCCGCGACGGAAGTTGTGTCTACGGATAACCGCTGGTTGGCGAGGTTTCGCTCACCGGCGTGTTTTGCGTTGCGGGTGTCGAAACGAAGGATTTGTGGCGGTGTTCGATAGTCTGAGCAATCGGCTGGGCGATGTTTTCGGCAAGCTCCGCGGTCGCGGCGCGCTGACCGAGGCCGACGTGCGCGCCGCGATGCGCGAAGTGCGAATCGCGCTGCTCGAGGCCGACGTCGCGCTGCCCGTCGTGCGCAGCTTCGTCGATCAGGTCACTGAACTTGCGATCGGCCAGAACGTCCTGCGCTCGGTCACCCCGGGGCAGCAGGTCGTCAAGATCGTCAGCGACGCGCTGACCGAGATGCTCGGTTCGGAAACCGCCGAACTCGACCTCGCCGTCACCCCGCCCGCGGTCATCATGATGGTCGGCCTGCAGGGCTCGGGCAAGACCACGACGACCGCGAAGATCGCCAAGCGGCTGAAGGAAAAAGAGCGCAAGAAGGTCCTGATGGCGTCGCTCGACGTCAACCGTCCCGCCGCGCAGGAACAGCTCGCCGTCCTCGGTGCCCAGATCGACGTCGCGACCTTGCCGATCGTCGCGGGGCAGCAGCCGGTCGAAATCGCACAGCGCGCCATGCAGGCCGCGAAGCTTCAGGGCTTCGACGTCCTCATGCTCGACACCGCGGGCCGCCTTCACGTCGATCAGCAATTGATGGACGAAATGCAGGCGGTGTCGCGTACCGCGAACCCGGCCGAAACCCTGCTCGTCGTCGACAGCCTGACCGGGCAGGACGCGGTGCAGGTCGCGCAGCGCTTTACCGACCAGGTGCCGCTCACCGGCGTCGTGCTCACCCGCATGGACGGCGACGCGCGCGGCGGTGCGGCGCTCTCGATGCGCGCGGTCACCGGCAAGCCGATCAAGTTCGCGGGTACCGGCGAGAAACTCGACGGGCTCGAACTCTTCCAGCCCTCGCGCATCGCCGGCCGCATCCTCGGCATGGGCGACGTCGTCAGCCTCGTCGAGCGTGCCGCCGAAACCATCCAGGCCGACGAGGCCGAGGCGATGGCGGCGAAGATGGCCAAGGGCCAGTTCGACCTCAACGACCTTAGAACCCAGCTCAACCAGATGCGCCGCATGGGCGGCCTTGGCGCGCTCGCGGGCATGATCCCCGGGATCAAAAAGGCGCAGGCGCAGATGGCCGCGGGCGCCGCCGACGACAAGATGCTGATCCATTTCGACGCGATCATGGGCTCGATGACCCCCAAGGAACGCGCCAAGCCCGAAATCCTGACCGCGAAGCGCAAGATCCGCATCGCCAACGGGTCGGGCACCACGGTGCAACAGGTCAACAAGGTGCTGAAGATGCACCAGGAAATGGCCAGCGCGATGAAGAAGATCCGCAAGATGGGCGGGCTGAAAGGCCTCGGCGCGCTGTTCGGCAAGGGCGGCGGCATTCCCGGGATGGGCGGCGGTGCAGGCGGCCTGGGCGGCGGTGCCGGTTTGCCCGGCCTTGGCGGTGGCGGCATGCCGCCGGAACTTGCCAACCTGATAAATAAAAAGAAATAATTCGACTAGATTTGAAACGTTAAACCAAAGGAAAATATCATGGCTACTGCTATTCGTCTCGCCCGCGGCGGCTCCAAGAAACGCCCCTATTACAAGATCGTCGTCGCCGATTCGCGCAGCCCGCGAGACGGCCGCTTCATCGAACGTATCGGCAGCTACAATCCGCTGCTCGCCAAGGACAATCCCGAGCGCGTCAAGCTCGACGCCGACCGCGCGAAGCATTGGCTGAGCGTCGGCGCCCAGCCGAGCGACCGCGTCGCCCGCTTCCTCGACGCCGCGGGTGTTCAGGAACGCGCTGCGCGCAACAACCCGAACAAGGCTGTTCCCGGCGAAAAGGCCAAGGAACGCGCCGAAGAAAAGGCCCAGAAGATCGCTGACGCCGAAGAAGCCGCAGCCGCTGCTGCCGCCGCTCCGGCCCCCGAACCCGAAGCTGAGGTCGAAGCCCCGGCTGAAGAAGCCGTTGCCGAAGCGCCTGCCGCTGAAGAAGCTGCCGCTCCCGAAGCGGCGGAATCGGATTCGACCGGTTCGGTGAAGAGCGAAGCGACCGCCGAAGCGGTAGCCGAAGCCGTCGCCGACGAAGTCCCGGCCGACGCGACCGCCGAAGATGCGACCGCGATGGCCGAACAGGCTGCCGAGGGCGGCCCGGCCGAGGAAGCCCCGGCTGCGCCCGCCGCCGAAGAGGCTGCTGCCGAAGAAACGCCTGCTGAAGAAGCGGGCGAAGAAGCAGCCAAGGCCTGATCCTTGGCCGGCGCCGATCGCCCCGTTACCCTGGCCGCCATCGCCGGCGCGCATGGGGTGCGGGGCGAGGTGCGGCTGAAACTGTTCGGCGAAGGCGCGGAGGCTCTCCGCGCCTTTTCCGTGTTCGACGCAGGCGACCGCAAGCTCACGCTGAAATCGGTGCGTCCCGCCAATCAGGGCGCAGTCGCGACCTTCGCCGAAATCACCGACCGCAGCGGTGCGGAAGCCTTGCGCGGCACCGTGCTCACCGTGCCGCGCTCGGCGCTTCCGCCGCTCGCCGAGGGCGAATATTATCACCACGACCTGCTCGGCCTGCCGTGCGTATCGACCGATGGCAGCGCGGTGGGCGAGGTCGTCGCGATCGACAATTTCGGCGCGGGCGACATCCTGGAAATCGCCAAGCCAGACGGCAAACGCTTCATGGTGCCGATGAATGCGCGCGCGGTGCCGACCTGGACCACTGAGGGCGTGACAATCGACGCGGCGTTCGTCGAATAAACCAACCGGTATTCTATCGCCCGTTGCCGCTGGATGGGTGCGCTGATAGCGTCTCCGCACAATCGGGGAGGCGGTATATGCGTTGGACATCGGCTTTGGTTTTGACTGTGATGGTGGCCGCTGCGCCTCCCGCGCTGGGGCAAGACGCGCCGCCCCAAACCCTTGCGCAGATCACCCCCGAAATCGATGCCCTGTTCGCCAAATATCAGGCCGACGCGCATATCCCCGGCATGGTCTATGGCGTCGTCAAGGGTGGCAAGCTCGCCTATGTGAAGGGCGTCGGGGTCCAGAATCTCGACGACAAGAGCGCCGTCACCGCCGACAGCCGGTTCCGCATCGCGTCGATGACCAAGGCGTTCACCGCGCTCGCGATCCTGAAACTGCGCGACGATGGCAAGCTGCGCCTCGACGACCTCGCCGAGGATCACATCCCCGAAATGAAGGGCTGGGTCTATCCGACCAAGGACAGCCCGCGCATCCGCATCCGCGACCTGCTCCACCATGTCGGCGGGCTTGTGACCGACGACCCATGGGGCGACCGCCAGCAGGTCTTGTCGCAGGCCGATTTTACAAAAATGATCGCCGCGGGGGTGCCCTTCAGCCGCATCCCGCAAAGCCAGCATGAATATTCGAATTATGGCTACGCCCTGCTCGGCCGGATCATCGCCAATGCCTCGGGCATGGCGTACACCGATTATATCCAGCGTACGATCCTGACCCCGCTTGGCATGACGAGCAGCGGCTTCGACGTCACAAAGACGCCGAAAGCCCATTACGCGCGCGGCTATCGCTGGGAAAATGACGCGTGGTCGCCCGAACCCGAAATGGTCGACGGCGCGTTCAACGCGATGGGCGGCCTGCAAGTCAGCGCCAATGATTATGCCAAATGGGTCGCTTTCCTGCTCGCCGCCTGGCCCGCGCGCGACGATCCCGACACCGGCCCGGTCCGGCGCGCGACGGTGCGCGAAATGGCGCAGGGACTGAATTTCGTGACGGTGGCGAACCGCATCGGATCAACGGGCGCCACCGCGTGCAAGCAGGCCGCGGCCTACGCGATGGGCTGGCGCGTGGCGCAGGATTGCGACCTCGGGCTGACGCTCGCGCATGGCGGCGGCTATCCGGGCTATGGCAGCCACATCATGCTGATGCCAGACCATGGCGTTGGCATCTTCGCGCTGTCTAACCGCACCTACGCCGGGCCGTCGGCTCCGGCCTGGGACAGCGCGGTGGCGATGGACAAGGCGGGGCTGCTCGCCGGGCGCGCGGTTCCGACAACGCCCGCGGTGGCGGACGCATACGCCGCGGCACGCGCCGCTTATGCCGCGGGCACCCTCGCTCCGCTCGAGGGCAAGCTGGCGATGAATTTCCTGCTCGACCGGTCGGCGGCGAACTGGGCCGCCGAACTGGGGCGGCTGAAGGCGCAGCTGGGCGATTGCCCGACCGCCGAGCCGCTGGCGCCGACCGGCGCCCTATCGGCGGCGTTCCGCCTCAATTGCAGCAAGGGCCAGCTCGACGGGATGCTGCTCCTGGCGCCGACGAACCCGGCAACACTGCAGGCGCTGCGCTTTCGTGTCGTGACGCCCTGAAGCCGCGCCTTACGCCGCCTCGATGAACACCACCCGGTTGCGCCCGCTTTCCTTGGCGGCGTAGAGGTTGATGTCGGCCGATTTCATCGCGGCGCCGAAGCTCGTGTCGCGGCCGATATGGACCAGTCCCATGCTGGCGGTGACGGGGCGTTCGAGCAGCGGCACCATCTGCGCGACATAGGCGCCGATCCGCTGGCGCAGCCGCTCGGCCTCGATCGCGACCGCCGCGGGCGCGCCGCGGAACAGCAGCGCAAATTCCTCGCCGCCGACGCGCGCCGCCATTGCTGTTCCCGATCCCAATGCGACCCCGGCGGCAAAGATCACCCGGTCGCCGACGTCATGGCCGTGGCGGTCGTTGATCGCCTTGAAATGGTCGAGGTCGACCAAGGCGATCGCCACCGGCGCATCGTCCTTGAAACTCGCCTCGATCGCGCGGCGGTTGGGCAGGCCGGTGAGCGGATCGGTGTGCGCGATGATCCGCATCGCCTCGGCCGTTGCCTGCGCTTCCTGGCGCTCGCGGCGCAGACGGACCAGGCGGTCGAGAATGCCGAGCGCGGTGAGCATCACCTCGAGCCCCAGCGCCGGGAACAGCAGGAACAGGAAATTGGCAAAGGGTTCGCCCAGAACGATGTCGTGGAACAGGCTGACCCCATAGACGCCGCCGATCCCGCTCCACGCCGCCGCTTGATAGCGGGCGGTGCGGCTGCCGCGTTTCAGCGCGATCACCACCGCCGACGCGCAGAGCCCCAGCATCGCGACCAGCACGGCGCTGCGCAGCATCATATAAATCGCGGCGTCGGGCATCACGGTCGCGGGGGTGGTCAGCAGGATCAGGACGGGCGGCCAGCCGAGCCAGCGGTACAGCCGCGGGCCGATCATCCCCGGCTCCAGATAGGACCGCAGGAACACGCCCGACACCACGACGCTCAGGTCGAAGAATATCGTGATCCACACCTGACGGGCAAAGCTATCGGGCGCCAGCCAGGCCGCCATCGCCAACGGCGACAGCGCGATGGCGAGCGCAAAATAGGACAGCGCGCGCACGCTCTGCCAGATCAGGAAACGTTCGCGCAGCAGGCCGAAAAATGCGGCGTTATAGGCGAGCGAAAACAGCAGCAGGCCCAGGAAGATGCCGGTCAGCACCCCATCCCAGGTCATGCTGGTCGCATCGGCGAACGAGGATTGCGCACGCGCCGGAGCTGCGGCGGCCAACAGCCCCGCGCCCAACGCCAATATTCGCGCCCCATGCGCCATGCGACCCCCGTTATGTTAACGGCGAACGCTAGGCGCGCAGCGGCTGATTTTTGGTTAACGGCGCGTTGGCTATCTGCTGTCTTTTGCAAGCCTTAGCCGCAAGCTGGTCGAAGGGCACCTGTCAGGTAAGAGAGGGGGAACCTTCCGGCGGGGACTCCCTTCGGCCAGCTTGCGGCTACTGCATTTCGGTTGTCATCATCAAGCAGCCTTGTGGCACGGGGTCATGCTGCATCGCGCTGGGTCACCGGCAAAGGTATCGCGTCTGCCACGGGGACGGGTCGCGTAACCTGGCCGGTGATGCGCCGGAACGAGGCAAGCAGCCACAACAGCCCGCGATGCAAATCATCGCTGAAATGCGGATGACCGTCGTTCCACGTCCGCATCCAAAGTTCGTCTTTCATCGATCGTCTCCTGCTGATCCGATGGTCAGCAGATGCGCCTTCGCGAGGCGCTGTGCCAACAAAAGCTTTGCGCTGTGTTATAAGGTCAGCTTATATATTGACGATGCCCAAGCTGCCGCCTCTCGCCGCGATCCGGACCTTTGAAGCCGCCGGAAGGCTGCAAAACTTCTCGCGCGCCGCCGAAGAGCTCGGGCTGACACAGGCCGCGGTCAGCTATCAGGTGCGCCAATTGGAGGACCGGCTCGGCCGCGCGCTGTTCGTGCGCGAAAAGGGGCGGGTGCGGCTGTCCGAAACCGGCCAGCGGCTGCTCCCCGCGATCTCGGGCGCTTTTGGCGCAATGGGCGATGCCTTTGCCGCGCTGGGCAATGACGAGGCCGATGTGCTGACGATCAGCGCGCTGACGACGTTTGGCGGCACCTGGCTCAGCGCGCGGATCGGCGGGTTCCAGCTCGCCTATCCCGACCTTGCGGTGCGGATGCTGATGAGCAACGATCTGGTCGATTTCGACGCGACCAATGTCGATGTCGCGATCCGGGTCGGTCGCGGGCATTGGCCCGGCCTGCGTGCCGATTTCCTGTACCGCAGCCACGTCACCCCGATTTGCGCGCCCGGCTTTCTCGACGTGAACCATATCGGGGTGCCCGCCGACCTCCTCAACGTCGACCGGCTGGCGCCCAACGATCCCTGGTGGGCGGGCTGGTTCGCCGCCGCCGGCGTCGCCACCGTGCCGCCGCCGCGGCGCAGCGGGATCGAGCTCGACAGCCAGTTGCAGGAAGCGAGCGCGGTGCAAGGCGGCTATGGCATCGCGCTGATGACCCCGTTGCTGTGGCGCGCCGAACTCGACGCCGGGCGGCTGGTCCAGCCCTTCAATACGCTCTACCAGCCCGGCACCGCGCATTTCCTCGTCCACCGCGAAAACCGCGTCGGCGTCCGCAAGATCGAACGCTTCCGCGAATGGCTGCACGCCGAACTCGCCAAGGATCGCCATCGGCTGGCTGATGAGCTGTGGGAACCGCTGGCTTGAATCGCCTCGACAGCCAATGGCGCAATGTATATACATTGCGTATATACAGGAATCTCCCATGACTAAAGAATATCGCGCCAAGGTTTTCAAATCGGGCAACTCGCTCGCGCTGCGCTTGCCCAAGGGGCTAGGGATCGAGGATGGGACCGAGATGATCGTCCGCGAGGAGCGCGGCGAATTCCGGTTCCAACCTGCCAACAAGCCAAAAGCGAAGATCGACGTCAGCGGCTTCTGGGGCAAGGCGCCGGGTCTGAAACTTGCGCCGCGCGAAGATTTCGAAGAACGCCCAAGCACCATCGCCGCGCGCAAAGCTGCTGAGGCAGCGGGGACGGAAAAGAAAGGGTGACGCGCTATCTGATCGATGCCGATTGCGCGGTCTATGCGATGACTGCGCGCTACGAGTCGCTGCGTGAACGACTTACCGCCTGTGCTCCGGGTGACGTCGCCATTTCGACAATCAGTTTCGCCGAAGTTGCTCTGGGAACCGAAAATGGCAAGCCACCAGCGCCCGAGGTGTTGGAAGCTTTCGTCGCGGCCATCCCGCTGCTGCCATTCGACGAAGCGGCAGCGCGCGAATATGCGCGGCTCCCCTTCAAACGCGCCCGTTTCGATCGCCTGCTTGCCGCCCATGCTTTGAGTCTCGGCGTTACGGTTATTACCAACAACGAATCTGACTTCGCCGACGTGCCGGGGCTGACGGTCGAGAATTGGACGCTCTGATGCAAGATCGATACGCTGGCGACATCGGCGACTATTTGAAGTTCGCGCTGCTTCGGCGCGTTCCGAAAAAACGCAAGCTCTTGGTTTGCTGGTGGCTGCATCCCGATGAGGATCATAATGGCGACGGGCGACATATCGGATACCTTGATCAGTCAGATCGTTGGCGAGTCATAGACGCGGAGTTGTACGACGGCCTATCGCTGTTGGTCAGGGCTGGCCTCCGGTCCGTCAGTCAGATCGAGCAGTCTGCTCTTTTGGGAGCGGAGCATTTCCACTCAGATCCGGTGCCGACAGGAAAGCCCCGTTTTGCAGAACGACTTCAGTGGTTCGACCGGCTGCAACTGGCCGCCGAAGGAAAGGAAGTGCTGTTTCTTGACCCCGACAACGGGATTGATCTGCATCCCGATGCCTCACGCCGCCGTTCAGGCAAACACGTTACGTTGAACGAGATCGCTGCCTTGGTCCAAAATGGCGAGCGATCACTCATCATCTATCATCACCAGACCCGAGCCAAGGGCGGACATGCCGCGGAAATCCAGCGCATTACTGTAGCACTTGAAGGGCTTGGTGGCGGCCGAGTCACGGCGATCAGGGCGCGCCCCTATTCTCCAAGAGTGTTCTTCGTTCTCGGTCCGCATAACGACGTGCACGATGCGCTGACGAGCTTCGCCTCCCAATTTCCCGACGTATACCAAAATCACGCCGCTCAGAGCTTAGCAAAGATCGTAGTCGCGGAGCGCGAACGGCATGGTTTCACCGCCGTCCCGCTCACCCTCTACCCCGACATGTTTCCGGGCCCGCTGGGGCACAGCATGGCGGGGCGCGCGCTCGAGAGCGGGACATGGACGTGCGCGCCGGTGCAGATCAGGGACTTTGCCACCGACAGGCATCGCACTGTCGACGACACCCCCGCGGGCGGCGGCGCGGGGATGGTGCTGAAGGCCGATGTGCTGGCAGCCGCGATCGACCATGCGGTCGCGGCGTATCCGGGCCTCCCGATCCTGGCGATGACCCCGCGCGGCACGCCGATCACGCAGGCGCGTGTGCGCCAGCTTTCGGCCGGCCCCGGCGCGATCATCCTCTGCGGCCGGTTCGAGGGATTCGACGAGCGCATCTTCGACGCGCGGCCGATCGAACAGGTGTCGATGGGCGACATCATCCTGTCGGGCGGCGAGATGGGGGCGCTGCTCCTCCTCGACGCTTGCATTCGCTTGCTTCCCGGCGTAATGGGCGCGGCTTCTAGCGGAGACGACGAATCGTTTGAAAACGGTTTGCTCGAATATCCGCACTATACCCGGCCCGTCACATGGGAAGGGCGCACGATCCCCGAAGTGCTGCGATCGGGGGATCATGCGAAGATCGCGGCCTGGCGGAAACACCAGGCGGAAGATCAGACACGGTTACGCAGGCCGGACCTTTGGGAGCGTCATATCGATGCTCGGGCCCGACCTGCCTCTGGCGCGCGGCGAAAAGAAAAGGACTAGAGGCATGAACCTCATCCAGACGATCGAAGCCGAAGAAATTGCCAAGGCTGGCAAGACCATTCCGACCTTCCGTCCCGGCGACACGCTGAAAGTCGGCGTGAAGGTGGTCGAAGGCGAACGCACCCGCGTCCAGAATTTCGAAGGCGTGTGCATCGCCCGCTCGAACAAGGGCATGGGCTCCAACTTCACCGTGCGCAAAATGTCGTTCGGCGAGGGTGTCGAGCGCGTGTTCCCCCTCTATTCGCCGAACATCGACAGCATTACCGTCATCCGCAAGGGTGCCGTGCGCCGTGCGAAGCTTTACTATCTGCGTGGTCGCACTGGTAAATCGGCGCGTATTGCGGAGCGCCGCGATTACCGGTCGGAAGCCGGCGAAGGCTAAGGAGAGCTTCTCTCACCCAAAGCCGAAACAGCTTTCCAAAACGACCGGTTCCGCCAACAGGCAGAACCGGTCGTTTTTCATTTCAGCATCAGAACAAAGGGCATAACAGATGGGTTACCGGATCGTCGTCGCGGGCGCGACGGGCAATGTCGGGCGCGAAGTGCTCGCCATCCTCGCCGAACGCGAATTTCCCTATGACGAACTGGCGGTCGTCGCCTCGTCGCGCAGCCAGGGCACCGACGTCGAAATCGGCGACACCGGCCGCACCCTCAAATGCCAGAATATCGACAATTTCGACTGGTCCGGCTGGGACATGGCGATTTTCGCGATCGGCAGCGAAGCGACCAAGATCCACGCGCCCAAGGCTGCGGCCGCAGGCTGCGTCGTCATCGACAATTCGTCGCTCTACCGCATGGACCCCGACGTGCCGCTGATCGTGCCCGAGGTGAATCCCGACGCGATCGACGGCTATAAAAAGCGCAACATCATCGCCAACCCCAATTGCTCGACCGCGCAGATGGTCGTCGCGCTGAAGCCGCTCCACGATGCCGCAACGATCACGCGTGTCGTCGTCTCGACCTATCAGTCGGTGTCGGGCGCGGGCAAGGCGGGCATGGATGAGCTGTGGAACCAGACGCGCCAGATCTTCGTCGGCGACGAAAAGGACATCCAGAAGTTCACCAAGCAGATCGCCTTCAACGTCATCCCGCACATCGACAGCTTCCTCGACGACGGCTCGACCAAGGAAGAGTGGAAGATGGTCGTCGAGACCAAGAAGATCCTCGATCCCAAGATCAAGGTCACCGCGACCTGCGTCCGCGTCCCCGTGTTCGTCGGTCACTCCGAAGCGATCAACATCGAGATGGAAAATGAACTGTCGGCCGAGGACGCGCAGCGCATCCTGCGCGAAGCCCCCGGCGTCGTACTCCACGACAAGCGCGAGGACGGCGGCTACATCACCCCCGTCGAATGCGTCGGAGATTTCGCGACCTTCGTGTCGCGCGTTCGTGACGATCCGACGGTCGACAACGGCTTGAACCTGTGGTGCGTTTCGGACAATCTGCGCAAGGGTGCTGCGCTGAACGCGGTGCAGATCGCCGAACTTCTGGGACGGCGGCATCTGAAAAAGGGCTGAGCATGGCGGGGCGTATGGCGATAATGGCGGGCGTGTTGTTCATGGCGACGCCCGCCGCGCCATCTGCCGCGACCGAACCAGCTTATGGCCAGCTGACAGCGGTGCCCGACACGATGCTTGGCAGCTGGAAAATGACTGGCGAGCGATGCGAAGAGGGCGAGACGCCGAGCGCAAAAGCGGTCGATGCGCAGATCCGCTTCGAGTCCGATTTCACCTATGAACTCATCGTCGAGGGTTGGGCTTCGCGTGGTCGCTATCGCGTCGATCGGTTCCGCGCCGCGCCGCTGCGTATCCAACTGGCCGATACACTCTATGAATTCGACCTCATCGGCGACCGGCTGGAAAACTGGAGCGAGGGCGAGGCAGTGTATCTATGCGGCCGCATTTTCGAGCGCGCGGGCAGCGACGACTGACCATCCCTTACGCCTTCACACACGCCGTCTGTCGCGCGCCGGCCCCCTCGGCGGTCCACGGCATCCGTGCTGACGGCGGCCCCGATCCGGATTTCACTGGGCTTGTCGCCGAGCATGTCGCCTATATCGCGGCGCTCCGCGACCTCGGCCTGACGGTTGATGTGCTGACCCCGCTCGGCGACTTCCCTGACGCGCTGTTTACCGAAGACGTCGCGCTGACCTTTCCCGAAGGTGCGATCCTGCTCCGTCCCGGCGCCCCGAGCCGTGCGGGCGAGGTCGCGCATATCCGCGCCGCGCTCGCCGTCCATCATGCGCGCCTGCTCGAAATGGCGGGTCCGGGCTACGCCGACGGCGGCGACGTGCTGCGACTTGCCGACCGGGTGATCATCGGCCTCTCCGACCGCACCGATCGCGCCGGGGCCGAAGAACTCGCGGCGCTGCTCGACCGGCTCGGCTACCCTGCCGAGATCGCCGAAACCCCGCCCGGCGTCCTCCACTTCAAGACCGGCTGCGGGCTGATCGATGAAAACACCATCCTTGTCGTCCCCGACCTCGCGAACTGCCCGCAATTTGCGGGGCTGGAGGTGGTGCTGACCCCGCTGGGTGAAAACCCCGCCGCCAACATCCTGCGCGTCCGCGATACCATTCTCGTCGGCGACCGCTGGCTTGCAACGCGCGCCATGCTCACCGCGCGCGGCCTGCCAACCCGCGCGCTCCCGACCGACCAGATCGCGCGGATCGACGCGGGGCTCAGCTGCATGTCGCTGCGCTGGTGATCGCCGACAAACCCTTGCTCCGCTCTCAAATCCCGTTCGCATCGAGCCAAGTCGAGATGCCCCGCGTGCGTGCTAGCCTTCCCGGTGTCTCGACTTCGCTCGACACGAACGGATAGGGGGGACGGGATGACCGACGCCGCGCCCACCACCCCGCCCGCGCAGCGCCGCCTGCTCGGCGCCTTCCTCATCCTGCTGCTGCTCGCCCAGATTGAGCAGCCCTATCCCGAAATCGCGTTGCTCCAGCATATCCCGACGATGCTGCTGCTCGTCGCCGCGCCTGCGCTGCTCCGCCGCTGGCCGCTGTCGACCGCATCGGTCGCCTGCATCGTGGCGTTCATGGCGCTCCACACCCTCGGCGGCCGCTATGCCTACAGCAATGTCCCCTACGACGCCTGGGCGCGCGCGCTCACCGGCACCAGCCTGTCCGATGCCTTCGGCTGGAGCCGCAATCATTATGACCGCCTCGTCCATTTCGCCTTTGGTGCGCTGTCGGTGATCCCCGTCACCGAAATCGCGCGGCGTTGGGGCGGGCTGGGCCCACGCGGGGCGGCATTAACCGTGCTTGCTTGGGTCTTGGCTACATCCTGCCTCTACGAAATCTTCGAATGGCTGCTGACCATCGTTGCGGCAGGCGAAACCGCCGACCGCTATAATGGTCAGCAGGGCGACATCTGGGACGCGCAAAAGGATATGGCGCTGGCGACGCTGGGTGCGATATTGGTGCTGGTGGTTTGGCGGAGGAGATAGGCGATGCGTAACATGACGGCCCTCGCGATATTGGCCCTGCTCGCCGCGTGCAAACCGGCGCCCGAAAGGCCCCCCGCAGCGACCGAAGTGACGGCGCCCCCGGTCCCCGCCGCCAAAGCCGACGGCCCCGCCGCCGCGACCACCGCGGTCAGCCTCGATGGCGAAGGGCTCCGCTTTATCGACAAGTCCAGCGGCAAGGCCAGCCTGCTCGCCTTCGGCGTCCCGCGCGCGCAGGCCGAAACCGCGCTGGCGAATGTCGCGGGGCAGGCCGACGACCGCAGCACCAACGACGAATGCGGCGCCGGGCCGCTGCAATTCACCCGCTACGACGCGATGACGCTGAATTTTCAGGACGGCAAGTTCGTCGGCTGGTTCCTCGGCAACGAACCCGGCGCCGCGGCCTATTCGACCGCCAGCGGCATCGCCATCGGCACGACGCGGGCCAAGGCGAGCGAGTCGGTCTCGATCGTCGCGGTCGAGGACAGCACGCTGGGCGAGGAATTCAGCATCGGCACCGGCGACAATGTCGTCGGCGGCATGTTCCCCGCGCCGGGCGACGCGGCGAAGATCGATGCGCTGTTCGCGGGGGTGAACTGTTTCTTTCGGTGATGCGTGATTGCGGCCATTGTTCTCCCCTCCCTGCAAGGGAGGGGCCGGGGGTGGGTGCGCCGCGCAGCGGCGCTCGGCCTACCGACACGGTACCAAGCTCGCTTCGCTCGCCACCCACCCCTAACCTCTCCCTTGCAGGGAGGGAATGACTAGAATCGACCGATTGCGGACATTGAGAGGTGCAAGCCCCTCCTCTTCAGAGGAGGGGCAGCGAGACTTACGAGCTTGCTCGTTAGTCGCAGCGGGGTGGTGATCGAGGCTGGGCGTGGTAGTGCGATAACCACCCCGCTCGACTAAAGGCCCGGCTGCGCCGGACCAAGTCTCACTGCCCCTCCTCTGAAGAGGAGGGGATACGCAAACGTCCGCTTCCCACCCCAAAACCGACGTCGCCGCTAATGCCCCATATCCGCCGCTGACGCCACCGGCCCGCCCGCCCGCGGCGGCCGCAACAACAGCACCAGCGGCACCGCCGCCAGCGTCATCCACATCATCACCCAGAAATCGTCGATATAGGCGACCATCGCCGCCTGCCGGTTGATCTCGGCATTGACCATCGCCAGCGCGGTGTCGCCGACGATCCCGAACCGGTCGGCGGTCGATGCGTCGAGCAGGCTCGTCGAGCTGTTGGTGACGTGCGCCGCCAGGTCGGCGTGGCTGGTCTGGATATTCGACCCCAGCAAGGTGGTGACGATCGAAATGCCGACCGACGCGCCCAGGCTGCGGAACAAGTTGAGCAGGCTTGACCCGTCGGTGCGATATTGCGGCGCGATCGTCGCGAACGCCATGGTGTTGAGCGGGATGAAGATCAGCCCCATGCCCAGCCCCTGCACCAGCCCGCTGACGATCACCGGCTGCATGCCCATGTTCAGCGACCAATGGCTCATCTGCCACAGCGAATAGGCCGCGATGGCGAGGCCGGTGCCGACCAGCCAGCGCGGGTCGACCTTGCCCAGCAATTGCCCTGCGACCCACATGCTCATCAGGATGCCGATCCCGCGCACCGCCAGCGCCAGCCCGGTGTCGATCACCGGCCAGCCGAACAGATTCTGGAGCATCGGCGGCAACAGCGCCATCGACGCGAACATCACCACCCCGACGACGACCATGAATCCCATCGCGGTGACCAGATTGCGGTCGGCCAGCATCGCGCGGCTGAACAAAGGCGCGCGCGCGGTGAACATATGCACCACGAACATCCACAGGCACGCGACCGCGACGCCGCATTCGATCCAGATTTCGATGCTGTCGAACCAGTCGGCGTGCGCGCCGCGGTCGAGCATCAATTGCAGCGCGGCGAGCCCCAGCGCGAGCATCGAAAATCCGAACAGGTCGAACCGCCGGTCGGTCTTTTTGGTCGCGGGCAGCAGCGCCCACATCAGCGCCAGCGTCAGCAACCCGAACGGCAGGTTGACGTAAAACACCCAGCGCCAGTTCGCCTGCTCGGTCAGCCAGCCGCCGAGCACCGGGCCGACGATCGGCCCGATCATGATCCCCATGCCCCAGATCGACATCGCGCGCGCGTGCCGTTCGGGCGGATTGATGTCGAGCATCACCGCCTGCGACAGCGGCCCGATAAACGCCGCGAACACCCCCTGCAAAAAGCGGAAGGCAACCATCTGTTCCAGCGACTGCGCCGCGCCGCACGCCATCGATGCGACGATGAAGCCGAAAATCGCGATCAGGAACAACTCGCGCCGCCCGATCCGGTCGGCCAGCCACCCGGTGATCGGCATCGCGACCGCGCTCGCCAAAATATAGCTGGTCAGCACCCACGTCACCGTCTCGCTCGTCGCGCCCAACGCCGATTGCATGTGCGGGATCGCGACATTGGCGATCGTGGTGTCGAGGATCTGCATGATCGACGCGCCCATGACCGCCACGGTCAGCAGCGCGCGGTGGCGGACGCGCGCGTGCAGCGGGACGCTGTCGTCGGCGGGCAGCGCGGTGGCGGCGGGACGGCGAGGGAGCGAGCGCGAAGCCATTACCGCGCTAGCTCAAAAATCCTCCCCATCGACTTGCGATGGGGAGGGGGACCGCCGCAAAGCGGTGGTGGAGGGGCCGAAACCTTGCACTGACTTCTGAGGCCGCAGCCCCTCCGTCAGCCCCTGCGGGGCTGCCACCTCCCCATCGCAAGTCGATGGGGAGGATCGGCTAAGTCGCGATTGTTCGGACACGGCGCTCACCCCCTATTCCCCCGTCACCGCACCACCGCCGGTAAACACCCGCACCTCCGCCGACAGCCCGGCGATCATTTCGCGCGAGGGCTTTTCGTCGAACGCGATCTTCACCGGCACCCGCTGCGTCACCTTCACCCAGTTTCCGGTAGCATTTTGCGCCGGCAGCACCGAAAATTCGCTGCCCGTGCCCGCGCCGATCGTCAGCACATGACCGCGCACCTTCAGCCCGGGATAGGCGTCGAACCTCACCTCGGCGCGCTGGCCGACGCGCATGTTGGCGAGGTCCGTTTCCTTGAAATTCGCCTCGACCCACGGGTGCGCGGTGTCGACCAGGGTCAGCGCGGGCAGGCCCGCGACCATCATCTGGCCGATCTGCAACCGGTCCGATTGCGCGACGCGTCCGGCGCTCGGCGCGCGGACGGTGGTGCGCGCCAGATTCACTTGTGCTTGCGAGCGCTGGACTCGCGCCGCCTCGACCTGCGGATTGACCCCGCTTGCTGGACCCGCGGCCAGCTTGGTGCGCGCTTCGACCGCCGCCGCCTCCACCTGCCGCACCCGTTCGCGCGCCTGCGCCACCGCGTGGCGCGACGCGTCATAAGCGGCACGGGTGGTGAAACCTTTCTCCATCAACGCCGCCTGCCGTTCGAAATTGACCTCGGCGAAGGCGACATCTTCGCGCGCGGCGGCAATGTCGACGTTCGATGTGTTGGCGCTCGCCGACAGGTTGCCGACCTCGACTTGCGCTGCGTCGATCGCCGCCGTCGCCTGCGCGACGTTCAGCGCATAGGGTTCGCCGTCGATGCGGAACAGCAATTGCCCCGCCGCGACCTGCTGCCCGTCGCGCACGGCAACTTCGGTGATCCGTCCGCCCACTTCGGCGGCGACCGACACCTTGTCCATCTGGACATAGGCGTTGTCGGTCGACACCGATCCGCCGCTGGTCAGCCAATAATATCCGCCCGCCGCGATCAGCAGCGCGGGCAGGCCGAACATCAGCAGGCGGGTGCGCCACTTCGGGGCGTCCTTTTGTTCGGACGCGGCCGCGAGGCTTGCGGGCGGCAGCGGATCGGCTTTGGGCGCAACCTCGGTCTCGTCGGGCGCGGGGCGCGCGGGCGACAGCTGGTCCATCAGGCGGCCTCCTCTTCTTTCAGGCATTCGCGGCGCGACAGATTGGCGCGTACCCGCTCGACCAGCGTCGCCAGCTGGTCGCGCTCGGCCGCGCTCAGCCCTTCGGTCGCCTCGGCGTTCAGCGCATCGGTGGTGGCGCGCATCGCGGTCAGCAGCTCTTCGGCGCCCGGCGCCAGATAGAGAAGCCACGCGCGGCGGTCGCTCGGGTCGGCGCGGCGTTCGACCAGCGCCGCCTCCTCCAGCCGGTCGATCATCCGCGACAGGGTGATCGGTTCGACCTCGATCAGGTCGGCGAGCGGTCCCTGCCGAATGCCTTCGTGGCGGCGCAAATAGATCAGCAGCCGCCATTGCAGCGCGGTGATGCCGCTGTCGCGGGTGCGGGCATTGAACGCGCGGCGAAACAGCCGCGCGGTGTCGTTCAGCAGGAATCCGATCGTGTCACTCATGGCATTCGATATAATAGCAATTGCTACTAACTGCAAGCACCCCACGCTACGCGGCACCTTCGTAAACATCGACAAATCGATCCGCCTTGGTGTAAATTTCTCCGACAATGCTTGCAAAATGGCCTTATTTCCGCAGGATGGCGTCATGACATTGACCGCCGACCTCTTCTGGTCCTTCCGCTCGCCCTATTCCTACCTTTCCATCGCCCGCTACCGCGCGCTCGCCGCGAGCTACAACGTCTCGATCAACCTCCGCCCGGTCTATCCGCTCGCGATCCGCCAGCCCGACTTTTTCGAACGCAACCACCCCAATTGGCTGAGCTACACGATGCGCGACATGATCCGCGTCGCGCAATTCCACGGCATCCCCTTCGGTCCGCCGCGCCCCGACCCGATCGTGCAGGACATGGCGACGCGCGAAATCGCCGCCGAACAGCCGTATATCTACCGCCTCACCCGGCTCGGCCAGGCGGCGTCGCGCCGCGGCAAGAGCCTGGCGTTCGCGCATGAGGCGTCGCAGCTCATCTGGGGCGGTGCGATCGACTGGCACCTCGGCGACCATCTCGCGAATGCCGCGCGCCGTGCCGGGCTCGACCTTGCCGAACTCGACGCCGAGGCAGAGGCCGACGCGGCGCTGCTCGACAACGAAATCGCCGCCAATCAGGTGGCGCTGGAGATGGCCGGTCATTGGGGCGTGCCGACGCTGGTGTTCGAAGGTGAACCCTTTTTCGGGCAGGACCGCATCGACATGGCCAAATGGCGGATGGAGCAAAAGGGGCTGCGGCCGCGCTGATCGGTCTTGCCCAATCGCCCGCGGCGCGGGCATAGCCCGGACATGACAATCGAACCGCAATTTTTCGAAGCGTGCGATGGCGTGCGGCTGGCGTGGCGCGAAACCGGGACGGGGCGCCCGATCATCCTGCTCCACGGCCTGTTTTCGAGCGGCGAGGTCAATTGGATCAAATTCGGCACTGCCGCCCGGATCGCGGCCGAAGGCTACCGCGTCATCATGCCCGATCTCCGCGTCCATGGCTCGAGCGACGCGCCGCACGACGCAGCGCATTATCCGCCCGACGTGCTGGTGCGCGATTTGGAGGATCTGGTCGCGCGTCTGGGATTGACCGACTTCGATCTCGGCGGCTTTTCGCTCGGCGCGCGGACCAGCGTTCGCGCCGTCGTCGCGGGCATGAAACCGCGACTGTTGATCCTTGGCGGCATGGGGTTGGCGGGTCTCGCTGGCTGGCAACGGCGCGGCGCGTTCTTCCGGCGCGCGATAGCCGAATATGACAGCGCGAAGCGCGGCGACGACACCTGGCTGTCGATCCAGTTCATGAAAACGATGAAGGTCGATCGCGTCGCCGCGGCGCATCTGCTCGACAGTTTCACCGACACCCCGCCCGAGGCATTGGCGGCGCTGACCATGCCGGTGCTCGTCGTGTGCGGCGAGCAGGATCAGGATAATGGCTCAGCCCCCGAACTCGTCGCCGCGCTCGCCGATGCGCAGCTGGCGACGATCCCCGGCACCCATATGTCGAGCGTGACCCAGCCCGAACTCGGCGAGGCGATCGCGGCGTTCCTGACCGCTTGACCGCGTCGCTGCCGCGGTCCAAGTTTCCGCCATCGCGCCGCAGAGCGCCTTCAGATCATTCCAGAGGATCCATCCCCATGAAAGCCATGATTTCAAGCCTTTCGCTTGCCCTGTCGCTCGCCGTCGCCGGACCCGGCGTTGCGGCGGAACAGAAACCCGCGGCTTCAACCGCGAAAGCGGCGAAACCCACTGCTGCCGACGCCGACGCCTTTATCGCTGCGGCCGAAAAGGACCTGTTCGACTATACGGTCGAGGCGAGCCAGGTGAACTGGGTCAACAGCACGTACCTGACCGAAGATACCGATGCTATGGCGGCGCGGATCAACGCGGTCGGGACCGAAAAAGCGGTCAAATATGCGCTCGAAGCCGCGAAATATAAGGATGTACCGGGGCTGAGCGCCGATACCAAGCGCAAACTCGACATATTGCGCACCGGCCTTGTCCTGCCCGCGCCGACCAAACCCGGCGCCGCGACCGAGCTCAACCAGATCGCGACCAACCTGCAATCGCAATATGGCAAGGGTCGTGGGACTTTGGGCGGCAAGGAAATCTCGGGCTCCGACATCGAGGAGCAGATGGGCAATATCGAACGGACCCCCGCCGAGCTCGCCGAAATGTGGACCAGCTGGCACGACAATGTCGGCGCGCCGATGAAGGATGATTATGCGAAGCTTGTCGGCATCGCCAATGAAGGTGCCAAGGAGCTGGGCTTCGCCAACACCGGCGCGATGTGGCGCTCGGGTTACGACATGTCGCCCGAGGATTTCGCCAAGAAGACCGAACGCCTGTGGCAGGAAGTGAAGCCGCTCTACATGGCGCTCCACACCTACACGCGCTGGAAACTCAACGAGAAATATGGCGACGCGGTGCAACCCAAGACCGGCCCGATCCGCGCCGACCTGCTCGGCAATATGTGGGCGCAGGAATGGGGTAATATCTACCCGCTGGTCGCGCCCGCGGGGTCGGGCGACCTCGGCTATGACGTCGGCGAGCTGCTCACCGCGCAGGGCAAGTCGCCGCTCGACATGGTCAAGATCGGCGAGAATTTCTATTCGTCGCTCGGCATGGCGCCGCTCCCCGAAACTTTCTGGAAGCGGAGCATGTTCACCAAGCCCGCCGACCGCGAAGTCGTCTGTCACGCCTCGGCTTGGGACATCGACAACAAGGACGACATCCGCATCAAGATGTGCATCAAGGTGAATGCCGACGACTTCACCACCATCCACCACGAGCTTGGCCACAACTATTACCAGCGCGCGTACAAGGACCAGCCGTTCCTCTATCTGAACGGCGCCAACGACGGCTTCCACGAAGCGATCGGCGATTTCGTCGCGCTGTCGATCACCCCGCAATATCTCGTCGACATCGGACTGCTCGACAAGGCGAAGGTGCCGAGCGCCGATAAGGACATCGGCCTCTTGCTGCGCCAGGCGATGGACAAGGTGGCGTTCCTGCCGTTCGGCCTGCTCGTCGATCGCTGGCGCTGGGGCGTGTTCGACGGCACGATCAAGCCGGCCGACTACAACAAGGCGTGGACCCAGCTGCGCACCCAATATCAGGGCATCGTCCCGCCGGGCGCGCGTCCGGCCAACGCGTTCGACCCGGGTGCGAAATTCCACATCCCCGGCAACACCCCCTACACCCGCTATTTCCTCGCGCGCATCCTGCAGTTCCAGTTCTACGAAGCCGCGTGCAAGCAGGCGGGCTGGACCGGGCCGCTCCACCGCTGCTCCTTCTTTGGCAACAAGGACGTCGGGGCGAAGCTCAACGCAATGCTCGAAATGGGCGCGTCGAAACCATGGCCCAATGCGCTCGAGGCCTTTACCGGCAGTCGCGAAATGTCGGGCAAGGCGATGGCGGATTATTTTGCGCCGCTGAAGGCGTGGCTGGACGAACAGAATAAGGGCAAGCCGCAGGGGTGGTGAACCCGTCGTTCGCGCCCGCCGGGTTCGATCGCGCGCGCTATCTGGACCGGATCGGCGCCGCGGCGCCGGTGCGGGCCGACCTGGCGGCGCTCGGCGTGCTGGTGCGCGCGCATCTGGCGCATGTGCCGTTCGAGAACCTCGACGTCCAACTCGGTCGGCCTCCGCTGGAGACCGTCGATGCCATCTTTGACAAGGTGGTGGATCGAGGCTGCGGCGGCTGGTGTTACGAGGTCAATACGCTGTTCGGCGTGTTGCTGGCTGATCTGGGCTACGCCGTCACCCGGCTGAGCGGCGATGTCCGATACGGCGGCAAGGTCGCCGACCGTCCGGGCAACCATCTGTGCCTGCGGGTCGATCTCGACCGGCCCTATCTGGTCGATGTCGGGTTCGGCGGTTCGATGACCGCGCCGCTTGCGATCGCGCCAGGAAAGAGCGTCGATGGACCCTATGCGATCCATCTGGCGGCGGTCGGCGGCGATCGCTGGACCTTCGACGAAACGGTCGGCGACGGCGAGCCCTTCGGTTTCGATTTCACCACCGGACCAGCCGATGAGAGCATATTGGCGACGATGCGAGGGGCGCTCGCGCGCGAAGACTGGTCGTCGTTCGTCCAGAATCTGGTGATGCAGCTGCGCCGCGGCGACATGCATTGGACCTTGCGCGGCCGCGTCCTAACCCAGCTGACCCCCGCCGGAAAAAGGACCCGGCGGCTGGAATCGGCGGACGAAATGGCGGCGGTCGGGCGCGAGATTTTTGGCATGGAACTGCCCGAGGTCACGCGGCTGTGGCGGCGCGCCGCCGAACGCCACGATCAGCTGTTTGGGACTGGCTGACCCGCCACCGCTGCTGCTTTCGCTTCGACCGCTTGCTTGAACCGCGCCAGCTGTGCGTTTGCGGCGGCGGCGTGGGGGCCGATCCAGCGGTCGTGGATGTCCTGAATTGGCATCGCGTTGAGGTGATTCCAGCGGGTGCGGCCGCGGCGTTCGGCGATGATTAGTCCGGCGTCCTCCAGCACTTTTAGATGCTGCATGACGGTGCAGCGGTCGATGTTGGCGAAGTTGCCGCACAGCGTGCCCGTGGTCAGCGGTTGATCCTTGAGCGTGTCGAGGATCTGGCGGCGGATGTGCGACGCCAGTGCCTTGAAAACTTTATCATATTCTGCGTGAATTGACATGTTATATAAATATAACATAATGGCCCGCGAATCAAGCGGAGAGTGTCAGTGGAACTGAAATTTCGTGTCGCAGCACGGATCGCGAAGCCGGTGCATCAGGTTTTCGAGGCGGTCGCCGATCCCACGCAGCTGTCCGAATATTTCACGACCGGCGGAGCAGAGGGGCGGCTGGAAACGGGCGCGACGGTGACATGGGATTTCCATGATTTCCCCGGCGCCTTCCCGGTTCATGTGATCGAGGTCGTGCAGGACGAGAAGATCGTGCTGGAATGGCAGGCGAGCGAAGGCGAGGCACCAAATGTCGCGGACGGCGCGCTGACCGACGCCGATTACCGCACCCGCGTGACGATGCGCTTTACCGGGCTCGATGACGGCCGGACGCTAGTCGAAATCGCCGAAGAGGGCTGGCGCGAAAATCAGGGGGCGCTTGGCGCGAGCTATGGCAATTGCCAAGGCTGGTCGCAGATGCTGTGCGCGTTGAAAGTGTGGATCGAGCACGGCATTCACCTGCGCGCCGACATGTATCGCTGACCCCAGACGTCAGCCGCGAGATACCCGGTACATCTTTGCGATAGCGTCGGCGCATCGGCGCGGCGATGACAATTGCCTTTGATGCAAGGAAAGGCAATCGAGTGAAGCGTGTCATGCTGACGGCCGCGGGCCTGTTTCTGGGCGCCGCGACCGCGCAGGCCGCGACCTGCGAGGACAATTTTGTCAAAAAGGGCAATCCGGTGACCGGACTGCGCTTTGTCGCGACCACCATCGTGCCGAACATGAGCATGCGCAGCGCGATCGGCCAGCTGAACGGCATCGTCGCGTCCAAAGGCTATGCGATCCTGGCGGTCGAGCCCGATGGCGGCGCGATGCTGGTCGAGCCGCCACCCATCGGCAAATCGCGCCCCTTTCCGATCGAGATTGCCGCCGACGGCGCGGGCACGGTGCGCATGGAGGCCAAGCTGCGCGCCGGGATGGGCATAAGCGATGCCGCAGCCAAGGCCGAAATGTGCGGAATCCTGGCGCAGCTCAAGGGCGGCAAGGCGGGCGAGGCGCTCGCGGCGAAGGGGCTGGGCGCGACCAGTGCCCCAAGCGCCCCCGTTCGCATGAGCGTGCTGAGGTTTTCGCAGGACATCACCGGCCAGGCCGACAAGAACAATGCTGTGGTGCAAAAACGGTATGCGGGGCGGCAATTCACCCTTTATGGACCGGTCGCCTATGTCGGGCCGGTCCGCGATACGTACCGCGTCGAATGGAAGCTGCTGTCCAATGTGCTGACTGACATTGTCCCGGGACGTTCGTCGGCAGGCCTGTCGGTCAATTGCGTGCTGGCCAAAGGGCAAGGCGTTTACGCGTTGCAGCTGAAACCCGACAAGCATGTGGAGCTCACCGGAACATTCGACCAACTGGATTACGGGCTGTCGTCGGTGTGGCTGAAGGATTGCCGTCCGGTGAAGTAGGCGGGTTGAGGCCACTTGCGCATCCCGTCCTCTGGAGATGTAGGGATGCGCAGCCCCCTGGCGTTCGGCAAGCCGTCACTTCCCATTGTCGGCATCCCGGCGAAGGCCGGGATACCACCGGTGCGGTAATCCGACAGGGTGAGATCCCGGCCTTCGCCGGGTTGACGATTGGGATGGGATAGCGTTTGGGTTGTCGCCGTCGCGCCGGGGTTACTTAAACCGACAGCGGCCCCCGCCTTCGCGGGGGCGACGTATTTTTTAGCGGAACGGCGGCTCGTTGAAGGCGCGCAGCTTGCGGCTATGCAGCTTTGCGCCTTCATCGCGCATCGTCTCGCACGCACGGATGCCGATCTGGAGATGCGCGGCGATCGCTTCCTCGTAAAAACGGTTCGCCTGTCCGGGCAGCTTGAGTTCGCCGTGCAGCGGCTTGTCGCTGACGCAGAGCAGGGTGCCGTAGGGGACGCGGAAGCGGTAGCCCTGCGCGGCGATGGTGGCGCTTTCCATGTCGATGCCGATCGCGCGCGACTGCGAGAAGCGCAGCGCGCTGTCGGTGTAGCGCAGCTCCCAGTTGCGGTCGTCGGTGGTGACGACGGTGCCCGTCCGCATCCGCTTCTTGAGGTCGGCTCCGGTCGCGCCCGAAACCGCTTCGGCGGCGCTAGCCAGCGCGACCTGCACTTCGGCAATCGGCGGGATCGGGATTTCGACCGGCAGTACCGCGTCGAGGATATGATCGTCGCGCAGATACGCGTGGGCGAGCACATAGTCGCCGATGCGCTGGCTGGGGCGGAGGCCGCCGCAATGGCCGATCATCAGCCACGCCTCGGGACGCAGCACCGCGAGATGGTCGCAGATCGTCTTGGCATTCGAGGGGCCGACGCCGATGTTGACGAGGGTGATGCCGCCGCCGTCGGGCGCGATGAGGTGATAGGCGGGCATCTGGTGCCGCCGCCACGCGCTGTCGGCGACGAGCGCGCTGGCGTTGATACCCGGCTGGTCGACATAAAGGCCCGCGGCGCCCGCGAGCGCGGTATAACGGCCCTGCCCGACCTGTGCGCCCGCCCAGGCAACGAATTCGTCGACATAGCGGTGGTAGTTGGTGAACAGGATGTAGCGCTGAAAATGCTCGGGCGCGGTGCCGGTGTAATGGCGGAGGCGCGCGAGGGAAAAGTCGGTGCGCAGCGCGTCGAACAGCGCAAGCGGCTGCGACGCGGCAGGATCCTGCCCGAACAGGCCGTCGGCGAGCTCGTCGCCGATGTCGGCAAGCTCGGTCGTCGGGAAATGCCGCGCGAGTTCGAGCGGGGTGACGCCGCCCATGTCCGACCCGTCGCTGGCATCGAGCACATAGGGAAAGGGGATCTGCTGCCCCGTGCGCGTGACCTCGAGCTGGATGTCGTAGTGGCGCGCGAGGAGCGTGAGCTGTTCGCGCAGATAATCGGCGAACAGGTCGGGGCGCGTCACGGTGGTGACGAACTCGCCCGCGCGTTCGAAGCGGCCGAAGGCAAGGTTGTGGCCCTTTTGCCCTTCGCGCTGCTCGCCCGTCGTCGTCAGGCGGATCGCGGGATAGTCGAACAGCCCGGTCGCGGCGGCATCGGCCGGCGGCAAGGTGCGGTCGCGGACATAGGAGGCGATGGCGGTTTTGAGGTTGGTGACCGAGGTGCGGAACCGGTCCTGCAGTTCGGCGATGATGCCGTCGACGAGAGCGGTGGGATCGGCGATGTTCTGATTGTGCGATGCGTTTGATGTCATCGCGACGCTATTGCACGAAAATATTACCAAAGGGAAGGGGGGCACACTGCCGCGGCACCAAACACGCGTCATCCCGGACTTGATCCGGGATCCATGACTTCAGCGCCGCAGTGGATCCCGGATCAAGTCCGGGATGACGAGGTGCGGAGGGGCAGCATTTTATCGCGCCGCCCCTCCCGACTTTCAAAGCTGCTCCAGCATATGATCGGCGCTCGACACCTTGAATTCGCCGGGGGCTTCGACGTTCAGCTGTTCGACGACGCCATCGTTGACGATCATCGAGAAACGCTGGCCGCGCTTGCCCATGCCGAACGCCTTGCCGTCCATGGTCAGGCCGACCGCTTCGGCAAAATCGCCATTGCCGTCCGCGAGCATGGTGACGCTGCCGTCGGCATTGCCGCTCTTGCCCCACGCGCCCATCACGAACGCGTCGTTGACCGCGGTGCAGACGATTTCGTCGACGCCCTTCGCTTTCAGCTCGTCGGCCTTTTCGACGAAGCCCGGCAAATGCTTGGCCGAACAAGTCGGCGTGAAAGCGCCTGGGACCGAGAACAGCGCGACCTTGCGGCCCTTGAAATAATCGGCGGTGCTGACCTGTTCGGGGCCGTTTTCGGTGACCTTTACAAAGGTGGCGTCGGGCAGCTTGTCGCCGGGCTGGATCGTCATGGTCGGCATCCTTTTCGTTGAGGGGATTTCTGGTCGGCGAGACATCGGGTCGGGCGGGGCGGGAGTCAAGGATTGGTGAGGGAATGGGAGGGGGATTCTGTTTGCGACCGGTTGCGGACGTAGACGATCCTCTCCCAGCGGGGGAGGGGAACACCCGAAGGGTGGTGGAGGGGTACAGGCGGTTTACGCGGCGTGGGACTGAATGAGCCTTCATTTCCCGCAACCGATCGGTAACGTGCTATCTCAGCGGCAAGGCAAACCGATGGTGCCCCTCCACCAGCTTCGCTGGTCCCCCTCCCCGTTCCGGGGAGGATCGGATGTGTCCGCTCTCCACGTCGTACCAACGTCGGCGCCAAAGATGCTGGACCGCCCCGCCGCGCCGCGCCATGATGGCGCGATGGAGACAGACCCCATTTGGTTCACCGGCCAGCTGCTGCTCGCGCTGCCCGGCATCGGCGATCCCCGCTTCGAGCATTCGGTGATCGCGATGATCAGCCATGACGAAGAGGGCGCGATGGGAATCGGGATTTCCGATCCGATTGCGGGGATGACGGTCGGCGCGGTGCTCGACCAGCTCGAAATCCCGCATGATGATCCGCTGGAACAACCCGTATTCCTGGGCGGCCCGGTCGAACCGTCGCGCGGGTTCGTGTTGCACAGCATGGACTGGGGCGGGCAGGAGGCGGTGCAGGTCAGCGATCGCTGGATGGTGTCGAGTTCGCACGATATCCTGCGCGCGATCGGCGAAGGCCGCGGGCCGGCGCGATGGCTGGTGGCGCTGGGTTATGCTGGATGGTCGGCGGGGCAGCTGGAGGGGGAGATGGTGCGCCACGGCTGGCACGTCACCCCGGGCAGCGACGCCCTGCTGTTCGACACGCCGCCTGCCGACAGGTGGCAGGCGGCGTTTGCCGAAGCGGGAGTGGACGCCCGCTTGCTGACAACCGAGGGCGGCGAGGCCTGAAATCTGCCGTCGCCTCCGCGAAGGCGGAGGCCGCTGTCGGTTTACGCAGCGATAACTCACAAGAGCTCTTGGGGCCCCCGCCTTCGCGGGGGCGACGTGTTCTTACCGCGCCAGCGCCAACTGGGGACGCCCCGCCGTCAGGTTCGCGCGCGCGGTACGCGCGGCCCAGCGCGAATCGACATAACGCCCGTCGGCGAGTTCGAGGTCGTAGCGGATCGGGCTGGCGAGGGCCGCGTCATAGGCGGCGACGGCATCGCTGGTGCGACCCAGGCGAGCATAAGCGGTGCCGAGGTTGATCAGGCGCGACGGGTCGCGCGCATCGAGATTGGTCTCGCCGGTCAGCTTGGCGACCGCGGCGTGATTTTCGCCCGCGCGCAACTCGGCATAGGCGACCGGCAGGGCCGTCGAATCGGCCTGCGGTCCGGTGACGACGATGATCGACTGCGCGGTGGCGGGGCTCGCGATGGCCAGTGCGACCAGCGGCAGCAATATTTTTTTCATCTCTCTATCCCCTCGAAAACTTTAGCCGATTTTCTCCCTCCTCACCGAAAAAGTCAATGTTTTCGGCATGTTGTAACACTGTTGTCACAATAACAAATTAAGCTCACCGCTAGGCGCATTATAAATCAGAATTTTCATGATCTTGGCTGTCGCGACTCGATGTCACAATTGCGCGACCCCGACTGTCACAATTGCGCCCGCTGAAAATTAATTCGCGACGCGGTGCAATCTGCGCCCGCGATTCGCGCGCCCCCGACATTCGGCGGGCCGACCCGCCGCCACGATATAAAGAAAAGTTTATATTTGATCCTGGAGGCGCTTTCGGCTAGGGCGCGCAACATAATTACCCAGCTTTTCGTGGCCGCTCGCCTGCGGCCGAACTCGCCTACAGGAGACTCCATCGTGGCCACTCTCGCCGCCGACACCCGTGACTATGTGATTGCCGACATCGGTCTTGCCGACTTCGGTCGCAAGGAAATCAACATCGCCGAAACCGAAATGCCGGGCCTGATGGCGCTGCGTTCGGAATTCGGCGCGTCGCAGCCGCTGAAGGGCGCGCGCATCGTCGGGTCGCTGCACATGACGATCCAGACCGCGGTGCTGATCGAGACGCTGACCGCGCTCGGCGCCGACGTCCGCTGGGCGACGTGCAACATCTTTTCGACCCAGGACCATGCCGCCGCCGCGATCGCCGCGACCGGCGTGCCGGTGTTCGCGGTGAAGGGCGAAAGCCTCACCGATTATTGGGACTATGTCGGCCGCATCTTCGACTGGGGCGTGGAAGACGGCACGACCTGCAACCTGATCCTCGACGATGGCGGCGACGCCACGATGTTCGCGCTGTGGGGCGCGAAGCTCGAAGCCGGGCAGGACATGCCGGCCCCCGAGAATGAAGAAGAGATCGAAATGCAGCGCGCGCTGAAGGCGTTTGTTGCCGCCAACCCCGGTTATCTGACCAAGACGGTCAAGGCGATCAAGGGCGTGTCGGAAGAAACGACGACCGGCGTGCACCGCCTGTACCACATCGCCAAGAAGGGCGAGCTGCCCTTCCCCGCGATCAACGTCAATGACAGCGTCACCAAGTCGAAGTTCGACAACCTCTATGGCTGTAAAGAGTCGCTGGTCGACGCGATCCGCCGCGGCACCGACGTGATGCTCGCGGGCAAGGTCGCCACCGTCGCCGGCTTCGGCGACGTCGGCAAGGGATCGGCGCAGTCGCTCCGCAACGGCGGCGCGCGCGTCCTGGTCACCGAAATCGATCCGATCTGCGCGCTGCAGGCGGCGATGGAGGGCTTTGAGGTCGTGACGATGGACGAAGCCGTCCAGCGTTCGGACATCTTCGTCACCGCGA
>VFQO010000798.1_pt1 | contig 29544 bp, 24 predicted proteins | sample 3512331 | NCBI WGS metagenome assembly VFQO01 (sample SAMN10412371, study PRJNA504923) | tailings metagenome | isolation source: Replicate 3 from Balatoc abandoned mine | place: Philippines: Itogon, Benguet | collected 2017-08-28 | reverse complement strand
GTTCGAGAGAGCTCGAGGAGCTTAGGTTGGTGTCTACGGGACCGGCAGCAGCCCACTGTTCCACGCGGTGGGCGCCGGCAAGACGGCGATCATGGTGGCGGCCAGCATGGAGCTGCGCCGCTTGGGGCTGGCCAACAAGCCGGCCCACATCGTGCCGAATCACTGCCTCGAGCAGTACGCCGCCGAACTGGTGCGGCTCTATCCCTCGGCAGCCGTGCTGATGGCGACCAAGGAGGACGTGGCGGGCGACCGCCGGCGGGAGTTCGTGGCACGCGTGGCCACGGGCGACTGGGATGCGATCGTGATGACGCATTCGACCTTCGAACTGCTACCCATGTCCGCCGGCTTCACCGCCGACTTCATCAAGGACACCATCCGCGAGATCGAGATGGCCGTGCGCATGTGCAGCGCGGACAGCCGGTCCAACAGGATCGTCAAACAGCTCGAGCGCATGAAGAAGACCTGGAAGATCCGCCTCGAACGGCTGGAGAACCAGGAGCGCAAGGACGACTTCCTCTGCTGGGAAGCACTGGGGGTCGACTGGCTCGCATACGACGAGGCCCACTCGGCCAAGAACCTGTTCCGCCATACCAAGATGGCACGCATCGCAGGCCTGCCGCTGAGCAACTCTCAGCGCGCGTTCGACCTGTACCTGAAGACGCGCTACACGATGAACCTCTACTGGGGCGAGCATCGTGGCGTCGTGTTGGCCACGGCGACCCCGGTGGCCAACAGCATGGCCGAGGTGCACACTTTCCAGCGCTATCTGCAGCCCAACACGCTGCGCTCGCTGGGCCTCGAGCAGTTCGACGCCTGGGCCGCGACTTTCGGGGAAACGGTGACGGCGCTGGAGATCGCGCCTGACGGCAGCGGCTACCGGCTCAACACGCGGTTCGCACGCTTCGTCAACGTGCCGGACCTGATGACGGTGTTCTGCGACGTGTCGGACATCCGTACGCGCGAGATGCTGAAGCTGCCGGTGCCCGCCCTCAAGGGCGACAAGCCGAGGACCGTGACCTGCAAGCCGAGCGAGGCGCTACGCGCCTTCGTGCGCAGTCTCGTGAAGCGGGCCGAACGGCTGAAGACCGAGCGCGTGGATCCGCGCGAAGACAACATGCTCATGATCGCCAACGAGGGCCGGCTTGCCGCGCTCGACATGCGGTTGATCAACAGCCGTCAGCCCGCCGACCCCGGCGGCAAGGTGGCGCAGTGTGCACGCGAGGTGCACGACATCTGGCAGCAGACCGCAGGCCTCAAGAGGGCCCAGCTAGTGTTCTGCGACCTGTCCACTCCGAAGAGTGGCATGGCGTTCAGCGTCTACCAGGCGCTGCGCGACGAACTGATCGGGCGAGGCCTGCCGGCCGAGCAGATCGCTTTCATCCACGATGCCGAGACCGACTCACAGAAGGCCAAGCTCTTCCGCCAGGTGCGCGAGGGCAAGGTCCGCGTGCTGCTCGGTTCGACCCCGAAGATGGGCGTCGGCACGAATGTGCAGCGGCGCCTCGTGGCACTGCACGAACTCGACTGCCCCTGGCGTCCCTGCGACGTCGAGCAGCGGGAGGGAAGGATCCTGCGCCAAGGCAACGAATGTGCCGAGGTGGAGATCATCCGCTACGTCACGGAAGGAAGCTTCGATGCCTACAGCTGGCAGACGGTGCTGACCAAGGCCAAGTTCATCGCGCAGGTGATGAGCGGGGACAAGGGCATCCGGTCGGTCGAGGACGTCGAGCTGGCCACCCTGACCTACGCGGAAGTGAAGGCGCTGGCTTCGGGCAACCCGAAGATCATCGAGAAGGCTGGCGTCGATGCCGAGATCGCGCGGTATGCCTCGTTGTTGTCCGTGTGGCGCAACCAGCGCTATGCGAACGAATCCGAGGTGGCCGCACTGCCGATGCGCATCGACAGCAACCAAAGGCTGCTCGTCGCGCTGGAGGCCGATGCCACCCAGGCGAAGTCGGTGCTTGCAGCGGATCTGGTCGTGAACGTCCACCGCCGCAGCTACGGCGGCCGCGAGGAGATCGGCGAGGCGCTGCGTGCAGTGGTGCGAAGTGCCCGTGCATCCATCTCGCGCTCCGCGCGAGATGAGGTGGTCGGCTCGGTCGGCACGTTCGAACTGGGCGTGTTCATCGGACGCGCAGAAGATGAGGTTCACCTGTTCCTGCGCGGCGCGAGCTCGCACGAGTGCCGTGCATGCCAAACGGGTCCGGCCTTGCATGCGGCCTTGATCGACACCATCCAGGGCATCGCGCCTCACCGCGACGACTGTGCTCAACGCCTGACCCGCATGCGGGCGAAGCTCGACGGGCTCACCGCAGAACTGCTGCGGCCGTTCGAGCATGAGCAGCGCCTGGCTTCGTTGATCGTGCGGCAGCGCGAACTCGAAGCGGAACTCGATCTCGGGAAGGACGAAGTCGGCAGTGATGCCGTCGAGGATGTTCCGGAGAAGATGGCAGCCTGACCGCTGCGACCTCAGCCCCATCGCTCACGCGATGGGGCTTTTTTTTGCGCCAGCTTCAGCCCGCGCCGCGCTCGCTGCTGGCGTCCGCGGCCATCAAGCTCTCGAATTCCTCTGTGGGGAGGCTCGCCCAGTCGTCGCCAAGTTCGCTCTTGGCGTAGTGCTGGATCACCATCACCTGGACCAACGGGGACTGCCATTCGCCTCGCGCGAGGCGTTTCATGATGCTCGGGCTTGGCGCAGTGCTGGCATCGGCCTCATCGCGCACCCGCCGGACCCACTCGAGTTGCTCGTCCGGCCCGAGCTTGGCGAACTGATCGCGGATCAACGAGAAGCGCCGATGCCGCTCCGTGTCCTCGATGTCTCGTTGCGATCGGGCCACGGCTGGGGGCTTCGCCGGTTCGACCACGACCTGAGCGCTCGATTCCGATGTGGCGCCCTGCCCTGCCGCGGCCTCCTCGCGAGCCTTGTTCGCGATGATGGTTCGCAGGTAGGCGCCGGTGTTGCCAATGCGCGGGCGATCGCCTCCGCTCATGAATCGTTCGTAGCGATCCAGGCCGTCATTGACGGCATCGACGCCGTACGAGCGCTCGAGCTCTTCGATCACCGTGTCGCGGATCCCGAGCTTTCCGCCGCGCAGGATGTTGGTGACGTCCGGCGCCGTCGGCGCGATCCGCTCTGGTCGGCGCGCCATCTTCTTCACGCCGAACTGAACGTACTCGACCTCGCGCCCTCGCCGGAACTCGATCAGTTCGATCTCGATGTCGCCGAGTTCGTTGATCTCCTTGATGGCCGGCGTCACGAACTCGTTCTTGAACTTGCGCCAGGCGCGGACCTTGGAGGTCGGTGAACTCCGCAGCGTCTCGGCCCACCACGTCCAGTGCTGACGGCTGGTCACGCCCGCGGGGCTGTCGCGATACCGCGCGCACATCTCGTAGAGCGCGACCGCACAGTAGGTCGTGAGTTGGCGCAGAACGGCGAAGTCGACCTGCGCCCAGCGGGAGGGACTGACCAACTCTTCGCGAATCGATGGCGGGTAGTACCAGGTGACCCAGTTCTCGCCCGCGCGCTTGTAGATGCGCACTTCCGCGAGCAGGTTGAAGATGCGCAGTTCATCGGTGATCTGCGGCGCCGGAGCGCCCTCTTCTTTCCCGCTCGTGTCGAAGGTCAGAGGCAGTTGCTGCTCGGACTTCGACAGCGGCCGCCATTCGACCTTCGTCGAGATCATCTGATCGATGTACTTCTTCGCGTCGCTCGAGATGCTGTTGGTAGCGCCGAAGCCGCGCAGGATCGAATTCAGCGGCGCGGCGAAGCCGCCGTCCGGTCCCTCTGTCCCTGCGGCCGCCTGCATCTGTGCAAGGTGCAGCATCACCGAGTACGCTTTGCGGCCGGTGACCGTCAGCGAGCGATTGGTCGGCACGATCGCCAAGGCAATGACGGACTTGTGCAGCATGCCCTGCACCACGTCCATCTGCCTCACTATTGCCACACCGCTCATGCGTCCATTCTAGGTCGCCGGTCTCGGTCAAGCGTCCGGGTTGACCAGCGTCTCTTGGACGCTACACGCTCTTGTGGCTATTCAATCAGAACTGATCGGCTGAGTAGCGCCCAGGCACCGGAAATCCCGGACGCTTCGGCTCCTCTCCGATCGGTGCGGCCAGGTGCTGCCTACCCTTCTGGCGGTTCCACTTGGGACCTGAAAACCCGGACACCAAGTTATCCACAGGTGCGAAAGTTATCCCCAGGACTTTCCGGACGCCTCCGGATCGCTTCAAGGACGCTTCCGCGGTGATGTCCGGACGGCTCAGTCCGGGAGTCCGGACGGAACGCCGCCTAACGCATTGATTTTAAAAGACTTTCTGACCGCGAAAGTCTTGAACTATTGAACTTCTTAAATTGATCGACGACTGACCTTGGAGGAAGGGTTCAGAACGTCCGGAAATCCAGGCTCTACGCCTGCCATACACCGACTCATCTGCGATAGACGTGGAATGCATCGATGTCTTGAAAAAGCACTGCCTCACGTAGAATTGCGTTCATTGTCATAGCGCACTGCAAGGAACGCATGGATCCGACCACACAGGGGCCCTCAGCCACCCACCCGATCTCGTTGAAGGCGATCACCGAGCAGGCAGAGCGCGCGACCTCCATCGTGGCGCAGGCCCGCGGAGTGATGCTAGCGCCGGACGCCCGCAAGCTTCCGCCTACGTTCTCGGCGACGCAACTCATCGAGCGGCTGAAGATCGAGCGCTCGCAGTATGACTATCGCGTGCGCAATCCCGGCGGCCTTCCGACAGGGCGACTGACGTCGACAGGGGCACGGCGCGAATTCACACTCTCGGAGATGCGGCAGTGGGCTCGCCACTACCGGTCGGCCCATCTGCGGCCCGAAGGTGGCGAGGCCATCACGATCTCTACGGCGCACTTCAAGGGCGGCAGTTCGAAGACGACCACGGCAACCACCCTCGCCCAAGGCCTCAGCATTCGGGGCCACAAAGTCCTGGTGGTCGACGTCGATCCTCAGGGCAGCATGACGACCCTCTTCGGATTCCTTCCCGACGCGGAGGTCGACGTCACCCAGACCTTGTTGCCACTGTTCAGCGGCGACGAGCCGGACATCAACTACGCGATCCGGCCGACGTACTGGGACGGAGTGGATCTGGTGCCCTCCTCCTCTCCCCTCTTCTCTGCCGAGTTCATCCTGCCGACGCGGCAGCTCAAGGAAGCCTCGTTCCAGTTCTGGCGCACGCTCGACTACGGGCTCGACCCCATCCGGTCGAAGTACGACGTGATCATCTGCGACACCCCGCCGTCGCTGTCGTTCCTGACGGTGAACGCCTTGATGGCGAGCGACGGCATCATCATGCCGCTGCCCCCGAGCAACCTGGATTTCGCGTCGAGTGCGCAGTTCTGGGATCTGTTCAAGGATCTGGCCGACGACTTCGCCGGACGGGGCGCCGGCAAGGACTTCGCGTTCATCAACATCCTGCTGTCCAAGGTGAAGTACGCCGCGCCCAAGGACAACACCGGGCAGTCGACCGCGATCATCCGCGAGTGGATCCAGGCCGCCTATGCAGAGCGCGTGCTGCCGGTGGAGATTCCCGACGTCGAGGCGGTTCGCACCGCCAGCAAGGAGTTCGGAACCGTCTACGACGCGAGTCGCGACAACGCCTCGACGCGCACGTTCAAGAGCGCCTTCGAGGCCTACGATCGGTTCGTGGACCTGATCGAACAGCAGATGGAAACGTTCTGGCAGCGCCAGGTGGGAGGTTGAGGTGGCCACTCAGAAAAAGGGGCAAGGGATCGCCTTCAAGATTCCAGAACATGTCGATGGACCCGCACCCGCGCCCGCAGCAGCTGCCGAGCCCCAGGCCGACGTGAGGGCGGCCGTTCCTCGCACCGGGGTCGGGATGCTCTCCCGAATGCTCTCCGGCGCAGCGGCCGACACGGAAGCCGTCGCGAAGCTCAATGCCGAGATCGAGAAGCTCAAGTTGCAGGTCGGCGAGCAACTCATTGACCCGCGGCAGATCGCGCTGACGCGCTGGGCCGATCGCCATCCGGACTCGTTCTCGAGCCAGGCATTCAGCGAGCTCAAGCAGGAGATCGAGAGCGCCGGCGGGAACGTTCAGCCCATCAAGGTTCGGCCGATGCGCGGCGCAGCGGGCGAGCAGGGAGACGGCCCGCGTTTCGAATTGGTGTACGGCTCGCGCCGGACGCGCGCTTGCCTCGAACTGGGTCTACCGGTTCGGGCGGTTGTCGATGAGAACGTCGATGACCAGACCCTCTACGTGCAGATGCAGCGGGAGAACCGCGGGCGCTCGAACCTGTCCGCATGGGAGCAGGGCGTCAGCTATCACAAGGCGCTGAACGAGGGCCTGTTTCCCAGTGCAAGGCGCCTCGCCGAGCAGATCGGACTGGACCATAGCAACGTCGCCAAGGCACTTCGGGTCGCTGAACTGCCGCAGGAGGTTGTGGGTGCTTTCCGCAGCCCCGTGGAGATCCAGTTCCGCTGGGCAGTGGCGCTAGACAAGGCGTTCGAGCAGGACCCCGATGCCGTTCTCGCCGCTGCTCGGTCGCTGGCGGGTCGGTCGCCGAAGCCGGCGGCTGCCGAGGTGTTCCGTTCATTGACGGAAGCGGTCAAGACGAAGGGCAAAGGCAAGGCGAAGGACATCTCCCGAACCTTTGCGCTGTCGGACGGCAAGAAGGCCGTGATCCGGGCAGGGAAGGGCGGGGCGGTGACCGTGGAGTTGCCCCGTGGGGTCCTCTCCCAAGCCCGCTGGCCAGCGTTCGAGGAAGCGCTGCAGAAGCTGCTTTCTGAACTCCCGGACGCCTAGTGGAGCGGCTCCGTGGTACGGTACCACGGACCGGTTTCGCACGGTCGGCCCGCTCGTGTGAAGACTTTCTGCGTGGCTCAGCGCCCGCCGGAAAGTCACCGTGGTACCGTACCACAGGCGCCCGAATCACCCCTGCTGCTGCTTCTCGAGCGGGGCGTGTGGTTCCGTACCACACCGTTCTGCAACGCTTCCGCGACCCATGCGCCTTGCGCCGGACCTGCCGGTTGCTTCCCGCTTCACCGAGGCCGGTTTCGCTAGGGTCTCGCGACCGAAGCCAGAGCCTTCCTCTCCACGGGCTGTCGCGGTGGAACTCACCGCCCAGTGCCTGAGATTCACCGCAGCGTTCTCGTCTCGGTCGTGGGTCTGGCCGCAGGCTAGGCATGACCACTGACGGACGGCCAGCGGCAGCGAATCAACCTTCTGACCGCAACCGGAGCACAGTTTGCTGCTGGGAAAGAAGCGATCGGCCAGCGCCACCTGGCCTCCTCGCATCGCGGACTTATAGTCCAACTGGCGCCGAAACTCAAAGAAGCCCATGTCTGCGATGGAGCGCGCCAGCGACCGATTCGCCAGCATGCCGCGGACGTTCAGATGCTCGATGCCGATGGTGTGAAACCGCCGCGTCAGGTCTGTCGTGAGCCGATGGAGCGCGGCCAAGCGGATGGCAGCAATCCGGCCGTGCAACCGTGCGAGTTTCATCCTCGCTTTCCCGCGGTTGGCCGATCCTTTGACCTTGCGCGCCAGGCCTCGAGAGAGCCGCCTCAGGCGAGCCAGGAGGACCTTGTGCGGCTTCGGGCCTGCAACCACCTCGCCGGTTGAGAGCGTCGCCAACGCCGACACACCCAGATCGACACCGACCACGCCTTGGTTCTCGGCTGCAGGGAGGTGCGAAAGATCGTGTGTGTCCACGGTGATGCTGACAAACCAGCTGTCGGCAACGCGGGATACCGTCGCCGAAATGATCCGCCCGGTGAATCGCAAGGCCTCTCTCATCCTCACCCAGCCAATCTTTGGGACTCGTATGCGACGGCCGTCGATCGAGAACTGGTCGTTAGTGAGCGTGAAGCGGTCGTGCACGCCCTTTCTGCGGAATCGAGGGTAGCCAGCCCTACCCGCGAAGAAGTTCTTGAAAGCTTCGCCCAACTGGATGATCGCCATCTGCGGGGCGTTCTTGGTGACTTCGAGCATCCAGGGGAACCGCTCGCGCTTGATGGCGTTGAGTTGGCGACGCAATGCGGCCTGGGAGGGTAGTTCCTGACTGGAGTCGGCTCGCCAGGCCTTGTACTGCCGCTCCCACTCGGCCAGCCCCCAGTTGAAGGCGAATCGCGCTGTCCCTGCGGCCCGGGCGAGATAGGTAGCCTGGGCGTTGTTCGGGTCGAGTCTGATGCGGTGAGCAAGCAGCATGGCCGGTCATTTTCCGCAGCCAAGTGCTTTGTCAAGGGCTACGACTTCGGCCGGCCTTCATCGGAGGCCCGCTGCATCGCCCTGATGCCTCGCACGATGTCGGTGGCGTCGGCCTTCACGTAGACCGACGTGACTCGCAGATCGGAGTGACCGAGCAAGCTCTGTAGCACCTGCGGCTGCATCTGCTTGACGGCGGTGTTTGCGAAGGTGTGGCGCAGCCAGTGCGTGGAAGCTCCAAGGAATTCACTCGCATCCGGGGCGTCGCGTCGCGAGGCGGCTGCCACGGCTACATCGCGGAAGAACCGCCGCAGGAGCTTGTAGATGGCTGATCGCTCCAGCGCACCGAAGCGGTCAGCCTGTGACGAGGCTGCGCGATCCACGAAGGCGACGCCCAGGTGGTCGAGCTTGCGGCGAGGGGGAGGGCGCCTCAGGATCCCCACCAGGGGCCGCCACGCGTGAAGGGCTTCCCGCGCCAGCGACTCGGCCAGGCCGCCACCTGTGGGGTCGCTCGCGCTCGCGCTCGCCGTCTGACCGTCGCCGCGGCGGAGGCTGCGCTCGCCGGCCGCCGTCGTGGCCAGGCTGCCCGGAACCTGGACCCTGCTGACCGAGGGATCGAACCCAAGGCCAGCTGCGTCCATGTCGCGGTGGTGCTGCTCGATCAGCGCCTTGACGTGGTCCAGGACCACGACCGTTCGGAGCTTTCCGCCCTTGCCGACGACTTCGAGCAGCCAGGCGGACTCACCGTCCACCTGCTCCTCCCGAAACCCCTTCATGCGGGTCGTAGCCAGCTCCGACAGGCGCAGCCCGGTGGTGCTGCCGAGCTCCAGCAGCAGTTCCAGGCGGCGCCGTTCCGGAGTGTCCGGCTTTTCATGTAGCACCTGCTTCGCAAAGGCCCAGTGGCGATCGCTGAAGGAGCGCCTCACGTCGATGCTTGGCTGGAGGAGCCCGAGGGTGCGGCCCAGGTTGGCCATGGCGTTTGCCCGCAGGTAGCCTTTCTCCAGCATCGTGCTGAACATGCTGCCAAGCACGGTGAACTCATGGCGCTGGCTGTTGCGGCCCAAGGGGCCCCGAAAAGGCCGCCAGGACGCGTCCTCGCGCCTGACCTTGCGCTCCTGCACCCAGTCGGCCGGCGGAGCGACCAAGAAGGCCTGGTAGGCCTGCAGATCGGGCTCCAGGAGCGATGAAAGCGCCTTGCGTTGCACATGGGTGCACCAGAGGTAGAAGCGCTCGGCCACGCGGGTGTAGTCCCGAAGCGTCTGGCCCCGGTAGCGGCTGAGCCACTGGGAGATCGCCTGGACGTCGGTCTCGGCACCCCAGACGTTCGCCTCTTGCGCCCGAAAGGCCCCGACCCGCCCGGAGAGGGCGTCCGGAAGGGTGCCATCGAAGATGGGAACGAGCGCAAACCGCTCGCCCCCCTGCGCGCCCGCCAACTCTCGCCTGCGCAGCAGCGCCAAGTCGGTCTCCGGACGCCTGGCGGCCTCTTTCAAAGGGCGGCCGCGGGCCTCGGCCACTGGCGTGAGCCAGTCCAGCAGGCGGTGCGCGCGCACCTCCCCCATCCGGGCCACCCGCCGGTGCCAGCGGAAGCCGTAGATGTTGACGAAGTTGATCAGGTCGCCCAGCGACTTCACCCCGACCTTGGCCAGGTCGCGGGGCATCCCGGCGCCCAGCCAGAAGCCGGTCTCATCCTCCAGGCTCGGCTCACGTGCCAGCACCTGCTCGAGCGCGGCAAGCGCTTCCAGCACGCCCTTGCGCTGCGCCGTGGTGAGGCGGGCCGGGTCGGCCTCGACCGCGTCGGCCCGCCTGGCGTGCGTCGTGGCGGACAGAGCAGGGGAGGGCGCGGCGGCGATGTGTCCGGCCTTTCCTGCCCCCGTGAAGGGTTCACCGACAGGCTCGCCGAACTCCTCCGCGTACAGCTCGAGCCACTCCGCTTCCGTGTAGAAGTCCTCGTCGATCCCGGTCCTGCCGCAGTACTGCGACCGCCAATCCTCGAGGGTGGGGGAGGGCGCTCGGTCCGGGATGGCAGCACTCTCGACGGCAGCCGCTCCCAAACGTCCGGCTTTTCCTGCCCCCGGCCTGGCCCGGGCGGGCACGAAGTCGGGCAGGGCGCTCAGTGCGGCGACGACCAGGCCAGCCTCGGAGGCGCGGCCGCGCTGAGGTCCTGCGTGGTCGATGACGTCGACCAACTGCCGCAAGCGGCTTGCGAAGTGCCGCCGGTCGCTCGGTCCGCCGGAGAAGGCGAGGTACCGCTTCCACGCGTGCTCGAGGTCAATGCCATCAACCAGCGCACGCAGGAAAGCGAAGTGGTGGCGGCCGAGTTCGCCGGCGCCGGCGCTCAACAGCCGGGTCTGCGCGCCGCGAGGGCGGCCGCGGCCGCGGCGGCGCGGCAGGGGCGATGCACCGCCATCAGCGTCGCGATCGGCCGGTTTTCCCTCTGTAGCAGCGGCTGCAGTGCGCTCCAACGGCACTCCCTGGATAAGCAACCAGGACTATAGAAGAATTTTCGCGATGTCCTACTAAGTGGAGTTATCAGGACGTCATTTGATGCGTATAAATCCATCGCTTGGAGTTCAGGAAGTGGAAGCCGTTCGAGCAGTGGGCGAAGAGCCCGCAGCAGACCTCGCGGAGCGAGTGGCTTGGGGTCATGGCATCGCCTACCGCGGTCTCGATCCAGACAGCTCCTTGTTCCTGAGTGCGACGGGCGAGGGCTTCCGCATCACGCAGTACGGCGCCGAGGGTCGGCGGCGCTGCCTGTGCCGCCCGATCCTCGAGACCTACCGCAAGCTGTTCCGCTACGCGGAGCTGGAGTGGGCGACACCGCTGTCGATCCGCCGCACGGTGGTGGCTCGCCTATACGACCGCGGCGCCGACGAGGAGCAGGTCGGCCTCGTGCTCGGCATCAGCGAAAGAAGCGCGGTACGCGAGCAGTTCCCGCGAGCCCGACCCACCATGGCGAGCCTGGTGCAGGAACTGGTCTGAGCGTCCGCGGGCGCTGCTGCTTATCGGCGGTTGGACGGGTTGCGGCCGACGTACACGACGAAGGCCTTGCTGACGAGCTGACGAAGCCAACCGGAGCGATCTGACGGACATCGACCCCTGTCGAGCCCGTCGAAGGTCCACAAGATGCTACTTAGGGAGGGCTGAGATAGCGGCCGTCAATCTGGCGCTAGTGAGGATCCGAAGTTGTGTGTTCCGTGGTGACGACGCTGCGGCCAGCTGACTCGTTCCACGGCAAGTGGGCTTGAGCGACGGCGGCCCAGATGCCGACGACGATGGCGGCGGTCGCTCGTAGAAGGGATATGACATAGATGGAACCAGTTCGTCTCACGCGTTCCTGTGATGCTCTCGACCGCTCCCGCTCCCGCTCCCGCTCCCGCTCCCGCTCCGGATCAAGCCGATCAGCGCGCGCTCCTCATTCGGGGCTGTCGCGCCTTGCCCTTGACCGAGGTCGCCGCTGACAACGCGCTCTAAGCGCTCTGCTTCGCAAGACCGATGAGGTGTTCGGCAACGGCCAACGACTTTTCATTGGAACCGGCCATCAAGCCGGAAGTGAGCCATCGGCCATTGACACCGATCGACGGCGTTCCTTGGAACTTGTACCCCGTAGCCAGCAAGGTGGCCTCCTTTGCCTTGGTGGCAGCCGAGAAGGAGTTCAGCGCGCCTACCAAGACTGCAGGGTCGACTCCATTCTTGGCTCCGAAGTCGGCGACATCTTCGGGCGTTTGAAAGCGCCGGCGCTCGAGATGCATGGCGGTGAACACCTTGCCGTGCAGTTGCTGCACTAGGCCGAGCGTTTCGATAGCGAAGAACAGCTTCTGGTGCATCACCATGGGGCCTTCCCGGAACGCCACTGGGATGCGTCGGAACCGCACGTCGGCAGGCAACTTCTTCTGCCAAGCGTCGATCGTCGGCTCGAATGCATGGCAGTGTTCGCAGCCGTAGGCGAAGAACTCGAGCACCTCGACCTGCTTAGGGTCAAGAGTGGGTTGGCGCGGCAACACGGCAACGTAGTGCTTGCGTTCGACCGGCCGCTCCCGCGCGGCAGCAAGTGCAGGCGGGGCGGCAAGCGAAACGGCAGTGATTTTGGAGAACTGGCGGCGGTCCATGGTGAACGCTGGAGGTGACGGTCACCTCGAATTCTTGGGCATGAAGTTGCTACAGAGTCAAGCGCCGGCCAAGTGCGGTGTGACTGCGGGAGTGAGCTCAGTACGGCGCCGACTGTCGCCGGCGTTTTGCGACGCAATCCTCGAGACCTACTGCAAGCTGTTTCGCTAAGCCGAGCTCGAGTGGGCGACACCGCCGTCGATCCGCCGATCCGCCGCACGGTGGTCGCTTGCATCTACGACGCGGCGCCGACGAGGAACAGGTCGGCCCGATGCTCGGCATCAGCCAGTGCGGTGCGTGAACAGGTTCCGCGTGCCAAGCCGAGCATGGCAAGCCTGGTGAACGAACTGGGCTACGGAGCGGCACTCGAGTCCGCGCGGCCGCAAGTCTGCACGACTGGCCGTGGCAGTTGGCGGGGCAACGCACTTCGATTCAAGGTGAGGTGACGAGTCGCCCACGAGGCCGCTTCTCTCGGGCCGAGCTGGGCGGCCGGGACGATCCATGCGATGCTTGGCGCTCCGTGGGTTGGAGTGCGGTCGTGACGGTCTTCGCGAGGCCTTCGAGAATCCCGCAGTCTTTCGCCTGTCGGGAGAGGCCGCACTGGCCGCGGAGTTGCTTGAGGCCGTGCTCCAGTGCCTTCAGCTCCCGGACGCGGTAAGCGACGTGCGCGATGTGCGCTTCAAGCAATCCATTGACGTCGTCGCAGTCCGCTTGTGGTGCGTCTTTGAAGCGCAGCAGCACGCGGATCTCGTCCAGCGTCATGTCCAGGGACCTGCATTGCCGGATGAATGCCAGACGCTCGAGATGCTCGGGCGCGTAGACGCGGTAGTTTCCTGAGGACCGTGCCGGGGACGGCAACAGTTCCTCCCGCTCGTAGAAGCGGATGGTCTCCACGCCGGTCGCCGTCGCTTGAGCCAGTTCGCCGATCTTCATGCTTGCTCCTCAGCCATTTCGGTGTTGACTCTAAACCCATTGCAGGGTTTCCAATACTGAAGGGGATTGGCGGGCGCGTAAGGCGCGGTTGCGAGGAGATATCGGATATCGCGCCCGCGAGGGGGTCACACCATGAAGCTGGGCACGCCACAACCGTGGCTCACCATGATGATGCTCTGCATCTGGGTGGCGATCGTGCTCGCCGGCGTTGTCGCATACCGGCTGTTCCGCTGGTGGCGCAAGCAGCATCCGCTGCCGAAGCCCCCGCCGGAACGCTCGTACAGCGAGTCGCTTCAGCAACGACTGGCCGCTGCGCGCCGCGCAGGCGACGCGACGTCGCGCAGACGCAGCCGGAGGCCATGATGGCGCTGAAGAAGACGCTCGCGCTGTCCCGACTGACCGTCTGGGCGCCGGCACCATCATTGGTGGTGCCATCCATTCTGTCATCGGGCCCGCGCTGAGGCCAAGGCAGGTGCGAGGCAGGCGGTCATCTCCGCGGTCTCTGCCGTCTTGTACTCGGAGCTGGCCTCGGCGCCGCCCAGCACTGGCCGCAGAGCACAAACTCGTGCGCGCCTTGTTCGTGAGCCGTTTCGGTGTTGACTCTAAACCCACTGCAGGGTTTCCAATGCGGGGATGAGCAGATTGATCCGACCTAGTCCCGGACACGATGGCTTTGATGCCTCATGAGGCACTGGCTGGTTGCGGCCGGTTGGATCGATCGCACGACGCGCCTGGTCGCGTCCGCGGTGGCTTGGGGGCTGCTCATCAACGCGTTGCTCATCGCGGGCAACGCCATCATGCGCAAGCTCTTCGCCATCGGCTGGCCCGTGCTGTTCGATCTGCAATGGCACTTCTTCGCGGCGGCGGTGATGTTGATGGCTGCGTACACGCTGCAGGTCGACCAGCACGTCCGAGTGGACGTGCTGTCTTCTTGGCTGGGCGAGCGCCGCCGCTTGTGGGTCGACCTGATCGGCTTGCTGGGAGTCCTGCTGCCGGTCTGCGCCGTGGTCATCTGGCTAACGCTGCCGCCGGCCCTCCATGCCCTCGTTGCCAGTGAAACCCGCGCCAGCCGGGACAACCTGTCCGATCTGCCTGCCTGGGTGATCAAGGGCTTCTTCCCGGCGGGATTCCTGCTTCTGGCGCTGCAGGGTCTGGCCGAAGCGATCCGCTGTGTCGCGGCGTTGTCGGGTTTCGCCGCGCGACCGACGCGCGCGGGTCTGCTCGCGGAGGACGAAAGCCGTGTCGGCTGAGGTGCTTGCACCGGCGATGTTCGCGGCGTTCGCCGTCGCGCTGCTGCTGGGGTTTCCGGTTGCGTTCTCGGTTGCCGCGGTGGCGGCGGTCTTCGGTGTGCTGGGTATCGCAGGGGGTCACTTCCAGCCGGCCTTCCTGCTGGCCGGCACGCTGCGCATCGAAGGCTTCTTCCACAACGACAACCTGCTCGCGATCCCCTTGTTCGTCTTCATGGGGTTGTTGCTCGAGCGCACGGGGCTTGCCGCCGACATGCTGCGCGCGCTCGACGAACTGCTCGCCGCCGTGCGTGGCGGGATGGCATACACCGTGGTCCTGGTCGGCGCCAGCCTGTCGGCCCTCACGGGGTTCGTCTCGGCGGCCGTCATCGGCCTCGGGCTGATCGCGCTGCCCGCCATGCTGCGCCAAGGCTACGACGCGCGCCTGGCGACCGGCGTAGTGGCTGCGTCAGGGACGCTCGCGCAGATCCTGCCGCCGAGCCTGGTTCTGATCGTGCTCGCCGAGCAGCTCGAAGTGCCGCTGATGGACATTTTTCGTGGTGCGATGTTGCCAAGCGCCTTGCTGGTGCTGATGTACCTGCTGTACATCTTCTTCGCCGCGCGCTGGTGGCCGTCGCGAGTGCCCCCGCTGCCGAGCCGGGAACTCCTGCGCCCCATCGGTCAGCGCGGGAGGGCGGCACTGGTCGCTGCCGGCTTTCCGATCGGTCTCATTCTTCTCGTGCTCGCATCGGTGTACTTCGGCTGGGCCACGCCCAGCGAGGGAGGCGCCGTGGGCGTGACCGGTGCCTTCGTGTTGGGGCTCGTGCGTCGCAAGCTGGATCTGGCGCGGCTGCGACAAGCCATGATGGCGGCCGGCGTGCTGTGTTCGGGGTTGCTGTTCCTGCTGTTCGGCGCGTCGTTCTTCACGCTCGTTTTCCGAGGCATCGACGGCCAAGTGTGGATCGAGTCGATGTTCCAGCACCTGCCGGCGGGACAGCTCGGATTCCTCGTCTTCATCAACATCGCGATCTTCTTCATCGCGTTCTTCCTCGACTTCTTCGAGATCGCGTTCATTGTCCTGCCGCTTATCGCTCCCGTCGCTCTCAAGCTGGGCATCGACATGACCTGGCTCGCAGTGCTGCTCGCGGTGAACCTGCAGACGTCGTTCATGCACCCGCCGTTCGGCATCGCGCTCTACAACCTGCGCAGCGTGACGCCGGTGGCCGTGCCGACGTCGCAGATCTACCGGGGCGCGATTCCCTTCTTGCTCCTGCAGCTGGCCCTCGTGGCGCTGCTGATCGCCTTCCCTTCTATCGTGCTGAAGACGCCGACCGCCCCGGTGAACATTGACAACGTCGAGATCCCAATGCCGCCGAAGGACGATGGAGCCCTCGAGCGCAAGTGATGGACGCATGGCCGTGACAACCAGACGCCAACGGTGGGCCGTGCTCGCGGTTGTGGTCGCCGCGCTGGCCGCAGGCGCCGTCCTCCGCGGACTCCTAGACGGACCGGGCAGCGCCGCCATCGGCCAGAAGCGGTTCGTCTTGCACGCTCAACCGAAGCAGACGCCCCCCGTTTCGTTCGTCGACAGCAACGGTGCTCCGATGCAACTCGACCACCTCCGGGGCAAGGTGTTGCTGCTGAACATCTGGGCGACCTGGTGTGCGCCTTGCAGGGAAGAGATGCCCTCGCTCGATCGCTTGCAAGCCCGGCTCGGCGGGCCCGATTTCGAGGTGGTGGCGTTGTCCATCGACAATGACGCCAAGGGCCTTGCCCAGGTCAAGGCGTTCTATTCGCAGGTCGGCATCCGTCACCTGCGCATTTTCCAGGATCCGACCGCGAGCGCCGGCTTCAATCTCGGAACGGCCGGCGTGCCGACGACCCTGTTGATCGATCGGCAAGGTCGCGAACTCGGGCGTCTCGCCGGCGCGGCCGAGTGGGACAGCGAGGATGCGATCAAGCTTGTCCGCAGGACCATTTCTCCATGACACATCGATCTCTGCTTCACGCGATCCCCGCGATCGCCCTCGGTTTCTGCGCAACCATCGCTCAAGCTCAGCTGTTCAAAAGTGCTGCGGATACCTCGAGCGTCGTCACCACCGAGCGCACGCGCGCGGAACTGCTGGCGCACGCTCCGGATGGGCTAGGACCGGACAAGCAGGTCTGGCTGGGACTGCGGCTGACGCATCAACGCGGGTGGAAGTCGTACTGGCTTAACCCCGGCGACGCCGGCCTGCCGACGCGCCTGGAGTGGAGCCTTCCCCGCGGCGTGACGGCCGGCGAGATTCGCTGGCCGGTGCCGAGCAAGTTCCTGTTGGGCCCGCTCGTCAACTACGGCTATGCGGGCAGCGTGCTGCTTCCGGCCCCGGTGAGCTTCTCACCCGAGTTCTCGCTCGACGACTACGCGCGTTCCGACCTCGAGGTGAAGCTGAAGGCCCAATGGCTCGTGTGCAGCGATGTTTGCATACCCGAAGAGGGTGAGTTCAGTTTGCGCATCGCCGCCCGCAGCAGCCATGCATCGAACGCCGGCGCGTTCGAGGCAAGCCGGGCCGCGCAACCGCGTGAGCACACGGGCAGCAGCCGCATCGACATCGATAGCACTTCGCTCGTCGTCCGTGTCACCGGGCTGGCCGCTTCGCTCGTCGGGCAGAAGCTCGACTTCTTTCCGGAGACAGCGGGCGTCATCGATGCCTCGGCACCCTGGTCCCAGAAGTGGGACGGCGGCGACTGGACGGCGCGGGTGCCGTTGTCGCCGCAACGCCTGGAGAGTCCGCAGACCTTGCCGATCGTGCTGACCAGCCCTCAAGGCGCTTGGCGCACGGAGCCCAGGGTCTCCGGTGTCTGGCCCGCGGTGACGCCGAACGCGGGCAGCACCGCAGCACCTGCGCTTGGCGAAGCCGAGGTCGCGCCGCAGCCCGGGGGGCCGCGCCTGACCTTCGGCCTGGCGCTCCTCGGAGCGTTCCTGGGGGGGCTCATCCTCAACCTGATGCCTTGCGTGTTTCCCGTGCTCGCGATCAAGGTGTTCGGCTTCGCCCGGCATGGCCAGGATGCAACGGGACGGCGCTTTGATGGCGTGGCCTATGCGGCGGGCGTCATCTTGTCCTTCGTCGCACTCGGTGGTCTGCTCGTCGCGCTGCGCGCGGCCGGCGAGCAGGTCGGCTGGGGCTTCCAACTCCAGAGCCCGCCTACGGTAGCCGCGTTGGCAGTGCTGTTCACGATCATCGGCTTGAACCTGGCGGGCGTGGTCACCTTCGGGCGCTTGCTGCCGGCGTCATGGCTGGCGTATCAGGCCCGTCACCGGTCGGTCAACGCGTTCCTCTCCGGCGTCCTGGCCGTGGCAGTCGCGTCGCCGTGCACGGCGCCGTTCATGGGGGCGGCACTGGGCTTCGCAGTTGCCATGCCCACCCCGCAAGCTCTCGCCACTTTCGCCGCTCTGGGGTTCGGGATGGCGATGCCCTATCTAGTTGCCAGTTGGACGCCGGCGGCGGCAAGGCTGCTGCCCCGGCCAGGCGCCTGGATGGACACGTTCCAGCGGCTGCTGGCATTCCCGATGTTCGCCACCGTCGTGTGGCTGCTCTGGGTGCTGGGCAAGCAGACCGGCGTCGATGCGCTGATCGCCACCTTGGCGCTGCTGGTCGCGACGAGCCTACTGGCGTGGGCGGCAAGTCTGCGCGGCACCGCGCGCGCGAGCGTCGGGCTGCTCGCCGTGGCAGCCCTCGCATCGACGGCGACGCTGGCGTTTCGCGAGATCCAGGCAGGCGTGGTCGTTCCGCAGGTAGACGCTCAAGTCGCTGGCTGGGAAGCCTGGAACGCCGGCAAGGTCGACTCGATCCTGGCCACGGGCAGGCCGGTGTTCGTCGACTTCACGGCGGCGTGGTGCGTCACCTGCCAGTACAACAAGAAGATGACGCTTTCCGACCCGGCCGTACTGGCGTCGTTTCAGGCGCGGAACGTCGCGCTGTTGCGCGCCGACTGGACCCGGCGCGACGCGAGCATCACGGCGGCGCTGGCCAGCTTCGGCAGGACCGGCGTGCCGTTGTACGTGCTGTACTCGCCTGGCAAGCCTCCGCAGGTGCTGTCCGAGCTGCTGACCAGCGCCGAGCTGACCTCCGCCCTCTCGGGCCTGCCGCAATGAAGCGGTACCTCGTTCCGCTGTTCACTTTCGTGGTGATGGCCGGCTTCCTCGCCGTGGGTCTGCAGCGCAATCCGCGTGAGGTGCCTTCGCCGCTCGTCGACAAGCCGGCACCGGCGTTCGACCTGCCGCAGTTGCACGACCCGGCGGCGAGGCTCACGGCCGAGCAGATGAAGGGTCGGGTCTGGGTGCTCAATGTCTTCGCGTCGTGGTGCACGCCCTGCCTGGCGGAGCACCCGTATGTGACGCAGCTGGCCAGGCAGCCCGGCATCACGGTGATCGGGCTCAACTACAAGGACCGGCCGGAGGATGCCAAGGGCTGGCTGCGCAAGCACGGCGACCCCTACGCGAAGATCGCTGTCGATGCCGAAGGCCGCGTCGGCATCGACTACGGCGTCTACGGCGTGCCTGAAACCTATCTGATCGACAAGCAAGGCGTCATCCGCCACAAGCAGATCGGACCGATCACGCCGCAGACGCTGACGGAGACGATCCTGCCGACGCTGAGCAAGCTCAACCAGTGAAGTGGATCGCGCGCCGAGCGTTCATGTCCGACGTCGACGGGAGGCAGTGACAGGCTGCCGGCAGCTCCGGTCGGCCCCACTGGCGAAGACGCAGCGAGGACCGCACGACGCGCGTTCATTAGCCGCTGCCTATCTGCGAGCAACACCAAGGGCCGCCCGAATCTCCTTTTCGATCTTTTCACGATCGTCCTGGCGAAAGCCAACGTGAACGGCGCGGACCTTGCCGTCGGTCCCGATCAGGTAGGACGTTGGCATGCCCTTCGGCTGGTACGACTGCGCGACCTTGTTTTCCGGGTCGTATGCGATGAGGAACTTGGCGGGCGTCGACCTCAGGAACCTGTCGGCATCCTCGCGTTTGCGGTCGAGCGAAATCGCGACGATCGTCAAGCCCGACGAACGGTACTTGGAATGCAATTCGTTCATGAACGGGAACGACAACTTGCACGGTACGCACCATGAGGCCCAAAAGTCGACGTACACGACTTGACCCTTCAGGTCGGCCAGACGGACCGGCTTGTCGTCGGTGGGCAGCTCGAAGGCGGGCGCGCTGCTTCCGACTTCCTGCGCCCCGGCGCCGGACGCAGCCATCAGCGCACAGAAACCAAGTGCAATTACAAACGTACGCGTCACTGACATTCGGCCTCCTGGCGGCGAAAGAGTTTGTTGGTAAAGCGTTCTGCCCTGCGTGCCGGACGCACAACATGCGCTGCGCGACGGCCCGCTGCTGCGAGCAACACCATGCCCGTCTGGAACTCGTGCTGGCAAGCGTCCACATCAGGCAGGCCAGGACATCCAGCCGGTGCCCGAGCTCAGCAGGATCAGCGCACCGAAGGCAATCCGGTACCAGCCGAAGGGGCTGAAGTCGTGCGTCGAGACATAACGGATGAGCCAGCGGATGCACGTGAGCGCACTGACAAAGGCCACCACGGTACCCGTGGCGAACAGCGGCGCGTCCTCGATCCTCAGCGCGCCGCGGTGCTGCCATGTCGAGTAGGCAGCCGCCGCGAACAGGGTGGGGATGCCGAGGTAGAAGCTGAACTCGGTGGCCACGTGCCTCGGCAGCCCGAGCATCATCGAACCGATGATCGTCGCTCCCGATCGGCTGGTGCCCGGAACCAGTGCCGCACATTGGACTAGACCGATGCGCAGCGCGTCTTTCGGAGTCAGATCGTCCACCGTGCCGATATCCGGGCGGCGACAGGTGCCCGGAGAACGCTTTCGCTGCGAACGCTCGACCAGCAGGATCACCACGCCTCCGAGCAGGAACGCGACGGCGACTGTGGTGGGGTTGAACAGGTGGGCCTTGATGAACGAACCGGACAGCAGACCGAGCATCGCCGCGGGCACGAAGGCCACCAACAAGTTCAGCGCGAACCGTTGACGCGCCGGATCGGAGGTGAGGCCGAGAACTGTGGCCGCCAACGGCGTCCGGTAGTGCCAGACGACCGCGAGCATGGCGCCGGCCTGAATCGTGATCTCGAACACCTGCGCGGCATGGTGATCAAAGCGCAGCAACGACGACGCGAGGATCAGATGACCGGTCGAAGAGATTGGAAGGAACTCGGTCAGACCTTCCACGATGCCGAGCACGATCGCCTTGGCCAACAGCATCACATCCATGTTCAGTTCGAGCGATGCTCAGGAGGTTTCGACAAGTGCCAGCCCGTGCGGCGTGAGCGGCGGCGTGACGTGGTCCGCGCAAACGATGCGTGCCCCGCGCAATGGCGCCGGGCGCACGCCAAACGTGGCGACGAAGGTGCGTGTCAGATGGGCGCTGTCGGCGAAGCCGGCCAAGTGCGCTGCTTCGGTGAGTGTTGACCCATCGGAGAGGGTGCGCACGGCACGTTGCAGGCGCAGCCAACGTATGTAGGCGCGAAACGTGAGGCCGGAAGCTTCGGCGAACCAGTGCATGAAACGCGAGGACGACAGGCCCACCGCTTCGGCTGCGTCCTCGACGCGCACTGACGTGTCGAGCGCCTGCTCGAGCCAAGCGAGGATGGTCGCCCAGCGCGGATCGTCGTCGGTGCGAGAGTCCGGCGGCTGGTGCACGCCGGCCAAGTCCTCGCCTTCCAACCAGCGGTCAAGCGCGTCTTCCAGGACGTCGACCTGCAGGGCGGTCAGCGACGCCGCGCCTGCGGGGAGGCTCCGGGCAGGCTCGTGCCCCAGCACGGTCGGATCGAGGAACACCATGCGCAAGGGCTGGGCGGCCACGAGCCGATGCGGTACGGAGGCGGGCAGGAAGTGCCCCGGGGCGTCCAGCACACCCCACGCGCCTTCCAGCCTCAAGGTGCCGTGCGAACACCATGCCAGCTGCGTCGCCCGGTGCCGGTGCAGCCGGCCGGGCTCCACCGGGCCGGCGTAGACGGCCCAACCTCGGCCCATGACCAACAACGGCCGGCTGGATGCGTCGAGTTCATCCATTCGCTTCGCGCAGCCGCTTCCTGCCGAAGACCTCGTGGACCACGATCAACACCGCGCCGATGCTGATGCCGACGTCCGCAATGTTGAACGCCGGCCAGTGATGCGGACCCCAGTGCACGTCGATCCAATCCACCACGGCGCCGCGCACGAGGCGGTCGACCATGTTCGCCAAAGCGCCGCCAAGGATGAGTCCGAAGCTCGTCCGCTCCATCATCGACATCCCGGGGCGCCGGATCATGACGACCAGGAAGACCGACGCAGCCAGGGCGATCGCGATGAAGAAGTAGCGCTGCCAGCCGCCCGCATCGTGCAGGAAGCTGAACGCCGCGCCGCGGTTGAGCACGTGCACGATGTTGAGAATCGGCAGCCACTCGTGAGCCGTGCCGTACTCGACCCACGCGACGATCGCGGCCTTCGTCGCCACGTCGGCTGCCAGAACCAGGCCCGCCAGCGCGAAGCCCAGGCGCACGCCGCGCTCAGTCGGCATGACGGCCATCGGTGGGTGCCGTACGGCCCAGCAGGCGCAGCCCGTTGAAGACGACGACCAGACTCGCGCCCATGTCCGCGAGGATGGCCAGCCACAGGCTCGCATGGCCCGTGAACGCGAGCACCATGAACAATGCCTTGGTGCCGATGGCGAACGCGATGTTGGCCTTCAGGATGCCGCCGACCCGGCGCGACAGCGTGATGAACTCGGGCAGCTTGCGCAGGTCGTCCTGCATCAGCGCCACGTCGGCAGTCTCGATCGCGGTGTCGGTGCCGGCAGCGCCCATGGCGAACCCGATGTTCGACTTCGCCAGCGCCGGTGCGTCGTTGACGCCGTCGCCGACCATGCCCACGGCGCCCCGGGCCGCCAACTTCTCGATGGCGTCCAGCTTGTCGTGCGGCAGCAGGTCACCGCGCGCGTCCGTGATGCCGACCTGCGCCGCCACGGCCTGCGCCGTCTTGCTGTTGTCGCCGGTCAGCATCACCGGCTCGACGCCGAGACGCTTCAGCTCGGCCACCGCCAGCTTGCTGCTGTCGCGCACCGTGTCGGCCACCGCCAGCACGGCCAGCGCCTGCTGGCCCGTGGCAAGGACCACGGCGGTCTTGGCCTGCGCTTCGAACTGCTCCAGCAGCGCGCGCACCGGCTCGCTCGCAACGCCCAGTTCGGTAGCCAGCCGCTGGTTTCCGATGTAGTAGGTCTGGCCGTCGATGTCGCCCTTGACGCCACGCCCGGCCAAGGCTTCGAAGCGCTGCACGGTGGCGTGCGGCCGGTCGCCGTAGCCGTTGACGATGGCGGTCGCAACCGGGTGCTCCGACAATGCGTCGAGGCTCGCTGCGACCCGCAGAACCTCTTCGCGTGACATCGAGGCCACGGGCACCGTCTCGGTCAGTGCCGGTCGGCCGTGTGTCAATGTGCCGGTCTTGTCCAGCGCCACCGCGCGCAGCATGCGCCCCTGTTCCAGGTACAGGCCACCCTTGACGAGGATGCCGCGCCGTGCCGCTGCGGCCAGGCCGCTGACCACGGTGACCGGCGTCGAGATCACCAGCGCGCAGGGGCACGCGATCACCAGCATCACCAGCGCCTTGTAGACCCAATCGAACCAGGCGCCGCCGAAGAACAGCGGCGGGATCACGGCGATGCCAATCGCCAGCGCGAAGACGACGGGTGTGTAGACGCTGGCGAAGCGGTCCACGAAGCGCTGCGTCGGCGCGCGCTGGCCCTGCGCGTCCTGCACCGAGCGGGCGATGCGGTCAAGCGTGGTCTCGCCCTTGCGCGAGCGCACTTCGAACTCGAGCGTGCCGCGCTCGTTGATCGTGCCGGCAAAGACCGTGTCGCCCGGGTTCTTCTCCACCGGCATGCTTTCGCCGGTGATGGGCGCCTGGTTGACCGCCGAGGCACCGGAGACGACCACGCCGTCGAGCGCGATGCGTTCGCCGGGCCGCACGCGGACCAGGGCGCCGAGCGGCACTGTCTCCGCCTTGACCTCGTCCCAGCGTCCGTCGGCCTGTTTCACGAGTGCCGTTTCCGGCGCCAGGTCCATCAGCTTGCGGATCGCGTTGCGGGCGCGGTCCAGGCTCAGCGCCTCGATCATTTCGGCGATGCCGAACAGCCAGATCACCACCGCGGCCTCCGGCCATTGGCCGATCAGCGCGGCGCCGATGACGGCGACCGTCATCAGCAGGTTCATGTTGAGCGACCGCGTGCGCAGCGCGATCCAGCCCTTCGTTAGCGTCTCGATCCCGCCCAGAGCGATGGCCGCGAGCGAGGCGCCCACCACCGGCAGCGACGATTCGCCCATGCCGGAGAACGCCATCACTTCGGCTCCGATCGCCAGCACGCCCGCGGCCGCCATGCGCAGCCACTGGCTCTTCGAGATGCCGCTACCGAACTCGCGGGTCACCGCCGGCACGGGCTGGCTGCTGTCCCGCAGGACCGGCGCCATGCCAAGGCGCTCGATCGCCGCGGTGATCGGCGACACGTCGTGCAGCGAGTGGCTGACGGTCAGCGTGCGGCTCATCAGGTCGAACTGCAGCGCTGCGACGCCGGGCAGGCCCTCGAGGGCCTTGCGCAGCAGCGCCTCCTCCGTGGGGCAGTCCATCTTCTCGATCAGGTAGGTCGCCTGTCCCTGGGGGCTCGCCCCGGCCTCGCGCTCAACGGTAGCTTTCATGCCGATCTCGCGCAGCGCATCGAGCACGGGTGCCGGATCGCCCAGGCGGTGCTGCACGGCCAGGCGGCGGTTCATCAGGTCGAAGTCGAGTCGGTCGATCGCGTCGACCTTGCCCAGGCGCTTGCGGATCAGCGCTTCCTCCGTCGGGCAGTCCATGTTCGTAATCAGGAACTGTGTGGTGTTGCCGCTCTCCGCCTGCGCCAGCGATATCTCGGGCTTGCCGCAGGGGCCGCAGCTGGCGTCCGCGTCGGGTCTCGCGGGTGGTGCCGCCTTCATCGCGTCGCCAAGGTGCGCCGGCATCCCGATCGCCTGCAACTCCTGCAGGATCGGATCAACTGACGGCAAGGTGTGCACGACCGACAGCCGGTGCGCGCGCAGGTCGAATGCCAGCGAGTTCACCCCGTCCAGCGGCTCGAGACGGGCACGGATGGCCGCCTCTTCGTTGCGGCAGTCCATGTCGGGGATGGTGAAGACGTCGGTCGACGGCACGCTCTTGCTGCCGCTACAGGCCGAAGAACACGCGGATCCGCATGCGGCGCCGTCCGCGCCTGGGCCGTCAGCTTCCAACGACGCAGACATGCCGATCTCGGTCAAGGCTTGAAGCAGTGGTTGGGGATCGGGCAACTGGTGTTCGACCAGAAGTCGCCGAGCGGGCAGGTCGAACGAGAGCGACCCGACCTGGGAAACTTGGGACAACCGGGACCGGATCGCCGCTTCCTCGTTGCGGCAGTCCATGTTGGCGATGCGGAAGGCCGACCTTTGCAAAGTCAGCGGGGACGTGGGATCGCGATCGTCGGCGCGTGGTGGCGCACCTGTGTCATGAGGGTGGTTGGTTTGCACGTTTCACCTTTGCTATACGCCGATTTGACGGCCTGTAGTGGGTACGGGGTCAAGCGCGACTCGGGTTGCCGGGTCCGTGCGAGGGTCAGGTCGTTTCGGAGTTCGCCCTTTCCGCGGCCTCGCGGGCCTCGGCCAGGATCTCTCGGCCGCCGTTGCCGGCGATGCCGGCCACCATCAGGCCGAGGACGAGGTCCGGCAGGTTCGAGCCCCACCACATCACGAGCGCGCCCGATAGCACGATCGCCAGGTTCACGATCGAATCGTTATTGGTAAAGATGGCAGATGCCTTGAAGTTCACGTCTTCCGCGCGGTGACGCTTGAGCAGGCGCAGGCAGACTATGTTCAGCGCGGCGTTGATGGCAGCCATGGCCATCATGGCGGGGCCCACCGGCGCTTCGCCGCCAAAAAAGCGGCGCAGCACCTCCACTGCCAGCATCGCTGCCAGCCCGATGAGGAGCCATCCTGACAGGCGGGCGGCCCGCACCTTGATCGACGCCGCGCGGCCGACCGCGTAGAGGCTGACCCCGTAGACCGACGCGTCAGCCAGGTTGTCGAGCGCGGCGCCGATCACTGCGGTGGACGCCGCCCAGAGGCCCACAACCGCGCCAACCAGGCATTGGCCGACATTGATCAGCAGCACCAGCCACAGGATGCGGCGATCAGCGGCCTGGCTGGCGTCGAGGTCGTGTGTTTCGTCGTCGCTCATTCGGTTCCCTCAATCGCCTGCAGACGGCAGACCATATCCCAGTGCGTATTGAAAACCCTGCAACCAGTACAGAGTCAAGCTCTCGACTTTCTCGGCCAACAGCACGTTTGTTCAAGCGCGCCCGTGAGCGCTTCGCAACACTGAGGTCAACAAGTACGGAGTTGCGATGACAGTACCTTCTCTGGTCCGGTACGGGACCTTTCCGGCAGTGATGGCGTTGGTGATCAGCGGCGTCGCGTGGGCGCCGTCCCGGAGCATGCCTCTGGCGTGGCTGGCTGGGCTGGTGGCCTGCGGGCTGGCGGCCGTGGCACTGCTCGAGCGCTGGTTCCCGTTCAATCCGCGCTGGCAGGCGCCGGACCGCGACTTTCCGGCCGACGTTGCCCACGCAGTTGTCAATCTCCTGGTCATGCACGCGGCGGTGCTCGGCTTCGTCTTCTTGCGCGGCTGGGTGGGCTGGGAGGGCGTGTGGTGGCCCAGCGACTGGCCCTTCCTCGCACAGGTGTTCTTGGCAGGGGTGCCGCTGGACCTGTCGCTGTACGCCGTGCACCGAATGAGCCACCGTTACGACTTTCTGTGGCGGCTGCACAGCATCCACCACTCATCGCGGCGGCTCTATTGGCTGAACGGGGAGCGTCGGCATCCGGTCCACGCGGTGCTGATGGCCGGTCCCGGGCTGGTGGCGCTCGGCGTGCTCGGCACGCCCGCGGACGTAGTGGGCGGGTGGTTCGTGATCCTCGCCGTCCACTTAGCGTTCCAGCATGCGAATCTCGATTACCGGTTGGGGCCGCTACGCTACCTCGTCGGTGTCGCGGAAGTCCACCGCTGGCACCACCGGGAGCGCTTTGCGGATGCCCAGGTGAACTTCGGCGAGTTCTGGATGTTGTGGGATCACTGGTTCGGCACGTTCCATCGACCCAGTGCGCTGCTCGGGCCGATCGGCATCGAGGGCGACCCGGCCCCACACCGCTACCGTGAACAACTCGTGTACCCGTTCCTCCCGGACCCACCCCACGCGGACCGTGCATGAATGAGGAGACAGTCGATGCCGTCCTTCAACCAGACAATCCGCCCGTACGTCAGCGCCGAGCTGACCGAGGCTTGGTGCGCCCTGCGCAGAGGCGAGCGCGCGAGCAGTTTCCTTCATCTTGAACGGGCCTATGTTCTGGGCCAATCATCGACACTCCATCACGTCCGCGTTCATCTAAGCATGCTGGCTTGGGCGCTGCGCACCCGCGTTCCTCGCGAAGTGGCCGCGGCCAGTTGCTCCGCATCGTCGGTGCGGCGACGAGATCGCCGTTCGATTTGGTGCCCACCGGCAACACCGCCGGCTCCAACGTGAGCCCGGCCAAGCCCCTACCCATTCCGGCTGATCTGGCGGAGTCGATCGCAAGCGCGCGGCAAATCGCTCAACGAAAGGTCTGACCCCAGCGCACAGAACTGGTCGTCGCGGCGCTTGACTCTGTACCCACTTTAGGCCCGAGACTCCTCCGCGTTGACTTCCAACGCGCAGGGCACGCCCAAATGATTCCAGAGATCGGCCACTTCGCATTGATCCTGGCGCTCGCGGTGGTGATGCTCGCGCAAAGCGTGCTGCCACTTGCGGGCTCGTTCAACGGCCAAGCCTCCTGGGTAGCGCTGGCGCGGCCCGCGGCGCTGGTGCAGTTTGCGCTCGTGCTGCTGGCCTACGGCGCGCTGACTTCGGCCTTCATCGACAACGACTTCTCGGTTCAACTGGTCGCGGAGAACTCGAACACTGCGCTGCCCCTGCCGCTTCGCGTGGCAGCGACCTGGGGCAACCACGAGGGTTCGATCCTGCTGTGGACGTTGATCCTGGCAGGCTGGACGGTGGCGGTGGCGCTGTTCTCCCGCCAATTGCCCACGGTCATGGTGGCCCGCGTGATCGCGGTGATGGGGCTCGTCTCAACCGGCTTTCTGCTGTTCACGCTGTTCACGAGCAACCCGTTCGAGCGGCTGCTGCCCGCGGCCGAGAACGGGCGTGACCTCAACCCGCTGCTTCAGGACCCAGGGATGATCTTCCACCCGCCGTTGCTCTACATGGGCTACGTCGGTTTCTCGGTCGCTTTCGCCTTCGCCATCGCCGCGCTCATCTCCGGGCGACTCGACAGCACGTGGGCCCGATGGTCCCGCCCGTGGACTACAGTGGCGTGGGTCTTTCTCACGTTGGGCATCGCGCTGGGCAGCGCCTGGGCCTACTACGAACTCGGCTGGGGCGGCTGGTGGTTCTGGGATCCTGTGGAGAACGCGTCGTTCATGCCGTGGCTCGTCGGCACGGCGCTCATCCACTCGCTGGCGGTCACGGAAAAGCGCGGCGGCTTCAAGATGTGGACGGTGCTGCTGGCGATTCTGGCTTTCGCGTTGAGCCTGCTGGGCACCTTCCTCGTTCGCTCCGGCGTGCTGACCTCGGTGCACGCCTTTGCCACCGACCCGACGCGCGGTGTCTTCATTCTCGGCTTTCTCGTGCTCGTCGTCGGCGGCTCGCTCGCCCTGTTTGCCTGGCGCGGCCCACGCGTGGGCATCGGCGGCGCCTTCGAGCCGGTCTCACGCGAAGGCATGCTCCTGGCCAACAACCTGCTGCTGATGGTGGCGACCGCGGCGGTGATGCTCGGCACGCTGTACCCGCTGGCGCTTGATGCGCTCAACCTGGGCAAGATCTCGGTCGGTCCGGCGTACTACAACGCCGTGTTCGTACCGTTGATGGTGCCGGCGCTGTTCCTGATGGGCGTCGGCCCGATCTCGCGCTGGAAGAAAGCGACGCTGCCTGAGTTGGCGGTGCAACTGCGCTGGGCGGCAGCGGCGGCGTTTGTCGCCGCAGTGATCGCGCCTTTCGTGCTCGGCAAGTTCACGCCGCTGATCGGCTTCTTCCTCTTCGTTGCCGCATGGATCCTGGCCACGACCGCGAACACGCTGTGGCTGCGTGTGCAGGGGCAGCCGCTGGCGCTGTGGGGCCAGCGGCTCGCCACGCAGACCGGGAGCTGGTACGGAATGCTGCTCGCTCATGCCGGCGTGGCGGTGTTCGTGATCGGCGTGACCATCGTCGGCGGCTTCCAGACCGAGCAGGATTTGCGCATGGAGGTGGGCAGCACGGCGCGCGTCGGCGGCTACGACTTCAAGCTCGTCGGCTTGCGCGAGTTGCCCGGCCCGAACTACCAGGCGGTACAGGCGACCTTCGAAGTGTCGAAGGACGGCCGGCTGGTCGACAAGCTGTACCCCGACAAGCGCCTCTACAGCGTGAGTCGCAGTCCGACGACCGAAGTGGCGATCGACCGCGGCGTCACGCGCGACCTCTATGTCTCGATGGGGGAGCCGCTCGACGACGGCCGTGCCTGGGTCGTGCGGCTGTACGTCAAGCCCTTCGTCAACTGGATCTGGGGCGGTTGCGTGCTGATGGCCTTGGGCGGGTTGCTCGCGGTGGCGGACCGTCGCTATCGCGTGACGAGCAGGCAGCATCAGAACGAAGGTGCGTCCGCCGGCGGCGCTCGCTCAGCCAGCGCATGACCATTGGATTTTTCGTCACCGGACTCTTGGCCGGCTCGACGCGCTCGCTGGCTGGCTCATTCGTCAGCTTGGTCGCGGTGTTCGCGGCGGCATCGATACACGCCCAGGAAGCCCGCCCCTTGGCCGCCGACCCGGCGCTCGAGGCGCGCGTGCAGGCCGTCGCCGCCAACCTGCGCTGCTTGGTCTGCCAAAACGAAACCATCGCCGCGTCCAACGCCGGCCTGGCCAAAGACCTGCGCAACCTGGGCTGCTGCCGGTCCCGTAGACACCAACCTAAGCTCCTCGAGCTCTCTCGAAC
>VFQO010000797.1_pt1 | contig 29548 bp, 27 predicted proteins | sample 3512331 | NCBI WGS metagenome assembly VFQO01 (sample SAMN10412371, study PRJNA504923) | tailings metagenome | isolation source: Replicate 3 from Balatoc abandoned mine | place: Philippines: Itogon, Benguet | collected 2017-08-28 | reverse complement strand
AAAACCGCCGTAGGTGCAAGCCTACCGTGGGTTCGAATCCCACCCTGTCCGCCAAGCTCACGGTCTAGTGAGTTCTGATCAGCCAGAAAAACCAAGGATTGCGGCGGGGTTGCGAGGGCACCCCGCCCCCTCCTGTGCTGATTAGTTCTGTTGCGTTCCCCTAAAGCCATGCTATTTTCGTGGAACCGTTAGGGGAACGCTCGATGCCCAAGAAGCTGGTGAATGCGCTTGATGCTCTCAAGGTGAAGAGTGCGGAGCCCGGTCGACATGTCGACGGGGGCGGGCTGCAGTTGCTGGTGAAGCCGACTGGCGCCCGTTCTTGGGTCTTCCGCTACATGATCTCAGGCAAGGCGCGCGAGATTGGGCTAGGGCCCGCATCCGGCCCTGATGCCACCTCGCTCCGCGACGCACGCGACCTCGCCTCGGCTCTGCGCCTGAAGGTCAAGGCCGGTGTCGATCCCCTCGCCGAGCGGGAGCGTGTCGCTGCTGAGGCTCTGGCGACGGCTCAGGCTGCCAAGGTTGCCGGTGTCACCTTCCGCGAAGCCGCCGAGATCCACATGAAAGCGAATCGTGATGGCTGGCGGAACCCAAAACACCGCCAGCAATGGGAGAACACCTTGTCGACCTATGTCTATCCGGTGTTCGGGGATTTGCCTGTTGCCGAAGTCGACACGCCGCATGTCATCAAGGCGCTGGAGCCTATCTGGCGACTGAAGCCTGAAACCGCCAGCCGAGTGCGCCAACGGATTGAAACCGTCCTCGATGCCTCAAAGGCGCGCGGCTTCCGCAAGGGCGAGAACCCGGCACGGTGGCGAGGTCACATTGATCAAGTGCTGCCGAAGCGCACGAAACTGTCGCGCGGCCATCATGCGGCCATGCCCTATGGAGAGGTTCCAGCCTTCCTCGCCGATCTGCGCAAGCGCGAGGCCGTTGCCGCTCTGGCGCTGGAATTCACAATCTTGACTGCCGCCCGCACTGGCGAGGTCATCGGCGCGCAGTGGGCGGAAATCGACCTCGAGGCGGCGGTCTGGACGGTGCCAGCCGAGCGCATGAAGGCGGGCAAGGAACACCGCGTCCCCTTGTGTCCTCGTGCCGTCGAGATCCTGCAAGACGCCCGGCTCTTGAGCGGCGAGACCATTTTCACCGGCCCGCAAGGGGGTAAGCTGTCAGGCATGGCGATGGCGATGCTCTTGCGCCGCATGGAAATCGACGTGACCGTGCACGGCTTCCGCTCAGCCTTCCGCGACTGGGCAGCTGAGTGCACGTCCTACGCCCACGAGGTCGCCGAAATGGCCCTCGCCCACACAATCGGGAATGCCGTCGAGCGAGCCTATCGACGCGGTGACCTATTCGAGAAGCGGCGGCGGCTGATGGCCGATTGGGCCGTCTATTGCGCAACTGACGGTGCGGCTGGTGCTGATGTGGTGCCTATCCGCGCGGCTGACGTCGCCTAGAGTTTCCGGGCATGAGGCCCTGAAAGCGGGCCGAGCGATGAATTCCACTTCCCTCGCTCGGCCCTTCATCCACCTTCCACAGAGGATGCAGACGATGAGTAAGACAGAATTGACTGAAACAGAAGCCCGCGATCGGGTCGAGCTTCTGATGAGCTACCTCAGGGCCCTGATTGCAAGCGCCACTGATAGCTTCGAAACGGCGCAGGATGTGAAGGCGGAGAGCGAGGCCAAGCGCAACTCGTGCAACGCCCTCACCTGCCTCGCGATCGCCAATGAGTATCTCGACGAACTCGCTCGGCTGGAAGAGCGCCCCGTCTCGCTCGTGCGAGCAGTCGCATGAGCGCGGCGGTCGCATCCATCGCGATCTGCGATGAGTTCGAGCGACTGTATCGCGCATGGCGCTACGCCAAGGCGCAATGGGAGCTCGCGGACAACGCACCAGACAGACCGAACGGCCTGAGCATCGAAGAGGCGGACGAATTCTGCGAAGTCGAGCACAAAGCGCTATTGGCATTCATGCTCCAGCCGGTCTCTGATGCCGTCCAGCTCGCCCGCAAGCTAGCTGTCTACCGGGATGAGCAGGGCTGGGCCTTCACTCAGGCGCCAGAGATTTCTGCGCAACTGTCTCGCGATGCTCGGATACTCGCTTACCCTCCGAGGGGCCGTAGAGGCGGCGGGGTTGGCACTGAAACCGCACCAGAGTGCAGTTAATTCTGCGCCGAAAGTGTCTCAGGGGGAGGCCGATTTCTTGCAATTTCGCCCCCTGAGGGTGATGGTTTGGCGGGGATAGGCAGGCCAGCCGACAAGCGGGAACTCCGACCCGCTTCCCCGCCTCCACATCGGAGCCGCCACGGAGGGCGGACATATGGACTTTGTGCCGCTGCCGGCAGCCGTGAAAGAAATCGCGGCGAGAAGCGCCGTAACCCAAGATCATGCCCGAGAGGCGCTGATCGCTACATTTGCGACGGCACGGGCGACTGCGATCTGTGAAGCTTATTGGCGGACTGCCACCGTCAATGGGCAGGCGCTGCATGGACCCGCGCCCCATGATAATGCCGTTCCTGCCGACTTCTGGCATTTAGACCACAGTAAGGTGACCCCCGATAACGGCCGTGGCCTCGTGCCAAGCGGCTATGCAGGCCAATGGAGCGACACCGCAAGGTTCTGGTCTGAAATCTGCCTAAGCGCCGAGGTTGCCGCGGATCGCTTCCCTGAGTTCCCTGCGCTGCGCAAATTCGGCGGTGAGCCGGTAGACATACAGACTTGCGCGGTCGACGTGCGCGTCTGCTCGGCTGACATCGATGCCTTAATTGAACGCGGCAAAGGTCGAGGCAAGTTCGCGGCGGTCATTAAGAAGGCGGAGCGGAGGCCTTCCATCGCGCAAGGAAACCTGAGCAAATCAGACGCTGAGCGGCTTTGGGCGCGTCTCTGCTGTAACTTCCTCACCATCGCGCATCTGGAGGAACTTGCCACCGATCCAGACAAGGTCCTGGCGGCCGTTAGGTCGACGGCGGATGTTGTCAGCTATAACGGGGCAGTCTCTGATCGCATGATGAGGCGAATTGCCAACATGATTTCTGAAGAGGCTCAGGCACTTGCTAAGCGTCGTGGTGCCCGGTCCTGAGCACAAAAACGCCCCTAAACTGCAATTAATTCCTGTCATATTTTTCGCGACTTTCGACATTTCGTCGTCATCGGCAAGCCGCGCCCGCTCCGTCATGTTCAGAACGGTTCCAGTTGAGCCACTGAGCATAGGAGCAGACAATGAAGGCCACCGCCACCCCCACGCCTCTCGCATACCGTCCCGAACAGGTTTCCGCCCTCACCGGCCTGTCGCGCGGCAAAATTTTCCAGTTAATTGCCTCAGGGGAATTGCAGTCCAAGCGCGTGGGGAAGGCGCGACTGGTGCTCGCAAGTTCGGTAGAGAAGCTCCTCGAGGTCGGCGAGTAATCGGCGATGAACGCGCCCGCCAACTTCAAGCTCGACCAGCTCGACGAGATCAGGACCTTGCTGGGTCCGATTTCGGATGAGGAATACGAGCGCCGGGCGAAGCTTCGCGCTTACCGCAACGCCGCCTCGGCAATGATCTCGGCAACCCAGAGCGACACGGCACGGGTTCTCGCCTGGCAGGCAATCGAGTGGATTTCGCCCTACCTCTACGCCCCCGCCCCTCTCGAATTCCTCGACCTGCTTAACCAGCTCGTGTCCCGCCTGCTGAGGACGGCCATCACCGCTGAGGATCTCGACCGCCTGTTGCGGGAGGCCGCCAATGTTTGAGGGCGAAGAACAACGCCTGTCCCGCTATATCGAACAGGGCGCGGCCATGAGCATGGGCGATAGGCCCAACGAACCCGACTCAACCGAGGCAATCAAGCTGCTCGACTGGGCGCATCTCGCAGGAATTGAGCCTCAGCCGAAAGCATGGGCCATCCCGAATTTCGCCCCCGCCGCCGAGGTCACCCTATTCACCGGGGCAGGGAGCGCGGGCAAGTCGCTCCTAGCGCAGCAACTGTGCACCGCTATGGCGGCCGGGGTCCCGACGCTCGGGCTCACCATGGAGCATGCACCCTCGATTTACATCACCTGCGAGGATGATCCCGCGCAACTGCACTGGCGGCAGGAGCATATCTGCCGCGCGCTAGGGTTTTCCATGGCGAGCCTTGCGGGCAAATTTCTGGCGGCAAGTCTGCGCGGCGAACTCGACAATGCCCTTGCGATCGACGGGCCTGAGGGCTTCGAGCCGAGCCCGACTTATCACCGGATTGCCCGGCTGGTGCAGAGCACTGGGGCAAAGCTTGTAGCGCTCGATAACGTTGCACATCTCTTCACTGGTAATGAGAACGATCGGAGCGAAGTTACTCGTTTTGTGAATCTTCTTTCCCGACTGGCAGGTGAAACCGGCGCAGCAATCCTTTTGCTCGGACATCCGCCCAAAAACGGCGCTGACTATTCCGGCTCCACCGCATGGCTGAACGCGGTGCGGTCGCAATTTGTGATCGAGCATGATGAGGTCACCGACTTGCGCACCATCAAGCTCGGCAAGGCGAATTATGGCCGCAAGGGGGAGGAAATCCGATTTGCCTGGGTCGACTGGGCATTCGTCCTTGAGGGTGATTTGCCGCCCGATGCTGCCGCCCGACTGGCGGACACGGCAAAAGCGCAGGCTGAAAACGCTGCGTTTCTTGCCTGTTTGCGCAAGCGCGAGGCGCAGGGCGAAGGCCGGCTTGTCGGCCCCGCACCCGGCCCGAACTTCGCCCCTTCGCAATTCGAAGGAATGCCGGAAGCCAAGGGGATTGGGCGTGATCGCCTCCGCGCTGCCATGGAGCGGCTTTTCCAGACGGGCGAGATCGAGGCCTTCACCTTCCGAAACAAGGCCAAGGCGCGTGATGTTACGATCATTCGGGAGGTTCCCCGAACTGCCTCCCGAACTGTTCCCGAACATCCTCCCGAACTGACCCCGAACACCGCCCGAACACCGCCCGAACCACCCCCCCCACACACCCCTCCCTAACGGGAGGGGTTCGGGGGGCCTTCAGGGCCCCACCCCAACCCCAATTCGGCGCCCCAGCGCCGCGCACCATCCCCGCCCTTTGACCACCAACGAATGAAAGGCTGATAGATGACCTATTACACACCAGAAGATGAGGCGCACTACACTGCGCTCCATCGCAACAGCGCAGCACGTCGCGCACATGGCGAGACCAACGCGGCGGCCGGCCTACGTGCCTACCACGCCCGCAACCCGCGCCCCTCTCAACTGGTCCTGTCTGCTAAGCTTGCCGAGCGCCGTGGCGGAAAGGCCTTCGCCATGCTTTCGGTCGACGCGGTGCTCGCCAACCTCAGCGATGAGCAGCGGGCCGAACTGGCGACGAAAATCCACCCGAAAAGCGTCAACGCAAACGCCGCCGCCATCCGCTCCGCTGCTTTCAAGGAAGCCGCCGAGCGCCAGGCCAAGGTGATGGCGAGCGAGCACTACGCGGGCAACGAGAAGCTCGCCGCCACCTTGCTCTCGCACCCAAAGTTGACTTCGACCGAAATTGTTTCCTTCCTCGCCGTTGCCCCGAAGGCGGAAGCGGTCGACCCGAAAATCGCAGAGGATGACCGTGTCGCCGCTGCCCGCGCTGACATGCGCGCACGGCTTGAGGCCAATGCGGCGCGCGGCTCAGGTGACGGCGACGACAACACCCTCGTGGACGCGATGCGCGCACGTTGGTCCGATGTGCACGCCGAAGTCGCCGAGGAGCGAGGCTATGGCAATCGCTGATTTTCTCAAAGGAGCCCCCACCATGCCCAAGAACGACACCAACACCGGCCTTGCGACCGCTGTCGCTGCAATCGACTTTGATGAAACCAACGCCGAGATCGATCGGCTCGAAACCGAACGCCGCACCGCCAACGCGAAGGCGGATGAAGCGCAGGCCGAAGCGCAGCGCCTTGCAGAGCAGATTCGTGTATGGACAGGCCCGGACCCCGAGGCGCTCGCCGATGCGGTGCTGTCCGGTGGATCTGCCGCTGAGGTTGCAGCCGCCGCACCGACGCGGGAACTGCTGGTCGAACGCCGGGACGTATTGCTGGCAACTGCCGCCGCCCTGCGCGATCGTGCCGAACGTGCCCGCCGCGCTGGGGATGACGTGAGGGCCTTGCAGCGGCAGGCGCTGTATGATGCCTGTGCGGGTTTTCTATCCGAGCAGGCGAAGATCCAAACCAAAGCCTCGCAGGAACTTCTGGCAGCGATTGCCGCCGCCGACGCGGTGCGCGAGCTTGCGGGCTTCAACTATGCGGATGCGGCCACCTCAAAGGCGAGGCGCGGCGTAACCGGCGCGGCCTCGATACTAGGCCAGGTCGACCGCATCCGCGTGCCGGATGATGTGATTGCCGCGCTGAAGCCGGTTGAAGCGCGGGCAAAAGGCCTCCGACCCGTGCCGGTGACCGTGCCGAACAATTGATCGAATAGCGGCCCGGCTTTCGGTGGCGGGCCTGCTGAGCGGCGGGGTTTTCTTCCTTCTTCCTCGCCGCGGCGCGGCCGTCCTTCGTCATCGGGACGGCCGCGCTTTCATTCAACGGAGTCCCCGATGAAAAATCCTGCCCTCGCAATCGAATGCGCAAAGTGCGCCGTGCCCATCACTCCCGTGCTGCACCCGAAACCCGACACGCCCATTTCCTGCCCGGAATGCGGTGCAAGTGACCCGTATCGCGAAGTCTGGGCCGGCTGCATGGCTGAAATTGGCAACCGGCTGGGGGGACGCGCAACGCCTGATGCGCGCTGGCGCTTTCGTGCCGGGCCGCCGCCTGTTGGCATGGACGCGCCCGGGCGCTAAACCGCCCCAAGCCCCTGGATGATGCCCAATACATGTGGGGGTTAGGGGCGGCGCTCCCGCCCGATGCGCCGCCCCGTTACCTCTTGTTAAAAGTTCGCCACGAGCGCCGGCAGCGGGCTATCGAAGCCTCGCCCACCGCCTCCAATAGACCGCACCCCCGCCGCCGTGATCTGGTTTTGAATGATCGCATCGAGCTTCGAGGCCAGCACATCGGTTTGACCATCGATCGACCGCGCGATGCTCGTGCTATCAGCGAAGGGTGACCCCTGCCCCGCCCCGATCGATGTGACGTTCGTCTGATCAGCGATGGCCTTTTCGGTGAGAGCCGTCACCTGATTCAGCCGGTCGAAGTAGGCTTGCGTCGAACCGAACAACTGCCGCTCGATGTCGAGCAACTGCTGAGACACCTCGGCGAACTGGTCGAAGGCAGTGCTATCCCCAGCCGCCACACGCGCGGCGAGGGCGTTGAACTGCCCCAGCGCATTCCCCTGCCGGTCCCTGAGCGAAAGCCCACGGTCGCCGATGCGAAGGTCTGCAAGCAGAGACTTCAGGCTTCCCGCCACCCGGTCCACCGCTTCCTCGACCGCCTGAGCGCGCCGGATGCCGTAAAGCTCTTCCAGCTTGGCGAGGTCCTCAGTGCTGGCGCTTGCCCGGTTGAAGAGCTCGATCAGGCCTTCGAACTCCCGATTCAGCGTCCGCACCACAGCGCCCACGGGGTCGCGGATCTCATCAAGCTGGTCGAACACCGACCGGAACCGCAGCACATCGGCGAGCGAGGCTTCGACATCCTTGCCAGCGCGAAGCAGGTTCTGCTCGGACTGGCGCAGGCCGGTGATGACACCATCCTGAATCAAGTCGCGCACCGCGAAGGCCACAGCGGCCTCAGCGTCATCCCCGAAATCAATCGCCCCGTTGCCAATTTTCGTGGCACCGCGCCCGCTCGGATCTACTCGCAGACTGTCTTTCCGTTGCCCGATGCTCACCCGGCCCGCTGCCGCATTGACCTCCGCCCCCAGCTGCTCGGCGATGCGGTCGACCGCGTCGAGCACGGACCCTGCGAGATTGCCAGCCGCATCCTTCAGGCTGCCCCGGTTGCCGCTAATTCCGAGCACGCTGAGGCTTCCCCCCGCGCCGCCGATTGTCGCGGAACCGCGCGGCGTGCCCTTGATGAGGCCGCCGATGATGCTGCCGAGTGCTGCGCCTACCTGCGCCGCACCGGGGATAGGGATTGCGGAGCCGATCGCCCCGCCAATCTGCGCGCCCGTTGCAGAGCCGCGAATGCCGAGCGCTTTAATGATACCGTCAACCTGCGTGCCAGTTGCCGCGCCCTGCGTTGCCTTGCCGAAGACTTCGCTAATGCGATTGTCATTCCCGAGGATGCCGCTTTCGAAGAGCTTTGTGGCCCCGCCGAGCACCGCGCCCACGTTGCCCCCGGTGACCTTTCCGGCGATGGCCCCGCCTGCAATATCGCCGAAGAGTTCTGCGAAGCGCGGCCCGAACACCTGTTCTAGCTCCGCACCGATCCCTGCGCCGATGCTTGCCCCCATACGGTTCGCCAGCTCCATGACGCTCATACGGGCGATGCGCACCTCTTCCGCGCGGCGCGGCGCGGTCACAATGATCTCGTTTAGGGGCGGCTGGTTATCGTTTGCGATGCCGGTGACCGTGCGATTGGCAGCGGCGCCGACAATCCCGAATGCCTGGTCGAACTGCTCCGCCAGACTGATCGCCGCCCGCCCGACTGCCGCGGTTGCGTTGGCCGTCTTCTCGACCTCGGCAACGTAGGCGGCATTGGCGCGGCCCTGAGGGCTGAGCGTTTGCATGTCTTCGCGAAGATCCCGGAAGGCCTGCCCGAACAGGTCTTCGAACAGGCGAGCGCCTTGGAGGTCGCGAAGGGCCTGCCGGAAATCGCCGAAGAAATTGCCGCCGCGCCCCGAAAGCACATCCGTGAGCGAGCGTTGAACTCTGTCGACAACATCGAGTTGCGCGGCAAACAGGCGTTGTTGATCGCGCAGGAACCGCGTCCGCTCCGCCTCTGCCCGAACGATGGCTTCGACCTCCGCCCTCTGCTCGGCGGTGATGCCGCCGCGCTGCCGTTCCAGCCGGATGACCTCCAAGAGGGCGGTGGCCTCATCTTCGCGGCCCTGCGCCAATAGCTGCTCGACCTGAAGCCGCTGCTCTGATTCCTGCCGCAATTCTTCGAACGGCCGCACCAGCGCGCTTTGCACTGTCGCCTTTGCCTTTTCCGCATCGGCAATCAGGGCCTCGAAGTTGGCCGGCTTGCGCTCGGCAAGGTCCGCAATGATCGCATCGAGCTCACGCGTTGCGCGTGCTGCCGCATCCACGAGGCGGGGCTGTTCATCGAATTGCGCATTCAAGCGGGCGATGCTCTCCGCCGCCTGCTCGCCGAAGTTTGCCAGCTGCTCGGCTTCCCGCGCCGCGCGCCGCGCCTCCGCTGCCCCGCTACTCTGCCGGCCCCGCTTAGGCTTCAAGAATTCGCGCAAAGCCTGCTGATCGCCGCCGAGCGCGGACAGGGCATTTTCGAGGACCTTCTCGTTCGCCTGCGACATGCCCAGATTGCCGACCGCCTCCGAGAGTTGGCCGAAGACCTCAAGCGTGATCTTGCCCTCTTCCTGCAATCGCAGAAGCCGCTGCAAGGCGCCATCGGTATCCCCGCCAAGTGCACGCTGAGCCTCTGCCGCCGAGACTGTCGGCCGCCTGATCGGGATGGCAATGCTGCCGGTCCTGTCACCCGTGAAGCGGCGTTCGGTCCCGACTTCAACCGATTGGGCGCCCGCCCTGCGAAGGGTCTGCTCCGCCTGCTTGCCTGCCAGCCGGGCCTGCACCAGCTGCACCTGAAGCTGCGCCCGCGCCAGCGTAAGGGTCGCCGCTGTCTGATCATTGAGCTTGCCCGTGGTGAGGTCGAGCACGGACCCGAGCACGCTTTGCGCCTCACCCATCGCGTTGGTGACGAAATTGACCTTGTCGAGCGCCTCCCGGAGTTGGTCCGCGCTCTTCTCACCTTCGAGCAACTTGCCGATGAAAGGCGTTGCCACGATCGCGGCCGAAGTGAGCGCCAGCCCCCAAGGGCCGCCGAGGAAAGCCGCTAGACGGCTCGTGCCCCCCGTCATTGTCTGCACCGCCTGAATGACTTGGCCCGACTGCGCGGCGAAGATCTGCGTGGCACTCGCCCCAAGTGCGTATTGCGTGGCGATGTCGCTCAACTGGAAACTGAGGTTTTGAAGCCCCTGGCGCTGCTGTCCCGAAACCGCCGCACTTCGCATCCCGGCCGCCGCCGCTGCATTCGTGGCGCTGGCAGTCTGCCCAAGCTCCGCCTGAATGCGGTCGAGCAGCGCAATCTGCTCCACCATTTCACGGGAGGTCCGTTCCTGCGCGTTGGCATAGTCGAAAGCGGATTTCGTGGCCCGGCTCAGCGAGGCGTCGAAGCCGCCGTTTGCCGTCGCGGCCCGCTTGGTCGCCTCCGCCACCTCTCGCGCCGCCGCTGCCAGCCGTTGCTGTTCCTGCGCTGCCCTTCGCATTTCCTCAACGCCGAGGTCGAGCCCGCCACCAGCACTGCGAGGCCGGGACAAGGCTGCATCAAGCGCCGCCGCCACGCCCTTGAACTCGGCTTTCGCTGCCGCTGCCGCCCTTGCCGCCTCGCTCTGAAATGCCTGAAACGCGTTGCCGTCGGCCTTGTATTCGGCCCGCAAGAAAATCGGAAAAACACCACTTTGCGCCATAGTGCACCTCGGGTCTGAAAATACTGTGCAAGCATATCACAGACACCAGACTTTGACACGCGACCAGAGGGAAATGTAAACGAAATCAGGCCCAAAAGGGGGACAACAGACTGCAACAAATAGCGCGATTCGCGTCAGGGGGGAAAAAAGCGGTTGCTCCCCGCATACAGTTTTCCCAACCCCCAGGGAGGACCCGCAATTTTCCCGCTCGCCGTGGTTACTTTGTTGCATGGTCGCAGCCGTGCCCCGCTGGTCGGCAGAGCACGGCGCGAGGGTCGGGCTAGTCAGTCTTGTTCGTGACGGCGCTGGGGCCTAGTCCGTTCCGGTCAAGCGGCGCGTCTATCGTGGAGCCATTATGGGAACGCGGGCTGTTTCTGCTGATTTCTCTTTACCATTCAATGCCTGTTAGCGGACACCCTGTCCGCCACCGGCCCTCCCCAACAAAATCCAAATCGTACCGGAAATGGCAGAATTCTGCCATTTTTCGGCGTAATCGTGTTCCATTGCGTGCCATCCGAATGCATGGTAACCCATGCCTCGTGTGGTAATTAGTGTGGGAGCAAAAGATGGGGCGTTTGTCGGCATCAGCGGTCAAGGCGGCAAAGCTTCCCGGACGCTATGGCGATGGGGATGGACTCTATCTGCTTGTGGGCCGTTCTGGGTCACGATCCTGGGTCTGCCGGGTCCAGAAAGATGGCAGGCGGCGCGACATCGGGCTTGGCAGCGTGAAGAAAGTTTCGCTCGCTCTGGCACGTGAACGCGCCGCCAAAGTGCGCAGTCAGATCGAAGCCGGGATCGATCCGATTTCGGAACGGCGCAAGGAAGCTGGCATTCCCACCTTCCGCGAGGCTGCTGACATGGTCTTTGCCGAGAACAAGAAGAACTGGCGCAACCTCAAGCACCGCGACCAGTGGCTGAATACCCTCAAGACCTACGCCTATCCCCATTTCGGGGAAGTCGCGGTCAGCAACATCGACGGGCCGATGGTGCGCGATGCACTGGTGGCTATCTGGCTCCAGAAGCCCGAAACGGCGCGGCGACTGCGCCAGCGCATTGTGACCGTGATCGATTGGGCGGTGGCGAAGGGCTATCGCGATGTGTCCCTGCCTCTGGCGGCCATGAACCGCTCACTGCCCAAGATCAAAGCCAAGCCCAATCATCGCACTGCCCTGCCCTATGCCGACGTGCCAGCATTCGTTACCCGCCTGCGCGAAAAAGAAAGCGCCGCCCGCCTTGCCTTTGAAGCTCTGATCCTGACTGCCGCGCGCTCCGGAGAGATACGGCTCGCAAAGTGGGACGAGATCGACCTTGAGAAGAAACTCTGGACCATTCCGGCCGACCGTATGAAGGCCGGGCGCGAGCATGTCGTGCCGCTGTCCGATGCAGCTGTGCGGGTCTTCGAGAAGGCCAAGGAATACCGCGAAAAGCGCAGCAATCTGGTGTTCCCCGGCGCGCGTTCCGCCAAGCCACTGTCCGACATGACCCTGACCAAGATTTGCCGCGACATGGAAATTCCCGCCGTGCCGCACGGGTTCAGGTCGAGCTTTCGCGACTGGGTTGCAGAGGAAACTGACTTCGACGGCACAATTGCCGAAATGGCGCTGGCTCACACCATCGAAAACAAGGTCGAAGCGGCCTATCGCCGTGGCAACCTGCTGGAGAAGCGGCGCGGCATGATGGAGGCATGGGCGCAGCATTGCATGAAGGCACCGGCTACAAAGGCGCAAGGTTAGGAAAGGGAAGTCCCCCACAGCCTATTTCAAAATTGCGGAAAACATGCTAAGCCTTTGCAGTTATGCGGGATATGGCATCCACTCGCAGGGAAGCTGCACTGGCGCTTTCGCCAGAGGATGTGGCCACAGGTATAACTCTCCTTGAGGCCCTGATCGCTAAAGCTTCCCGAAAGGCCAAGCAACTCAACAGGTGTTTTGCATCGGGACTGTTTGTCACGACGTTGATGCTGCCGTTGGGTTTAGGATTCGGGTTTACGGGCTTGGTGACTGAAGGCACCGGAGGCTTCCTGACCGCTATTTCGATGGCCTGCATAGGCCTATGGGCCACCGGCACCGCAGCTCTGTGGTGGTCGTGGACGGCGATCCAGACAAACTCCAGCATGGGGCGCTTCGGAAAAATCCCAGACCTCGAGCTTCCATCACCCGTTCAGAACCTGATCGGGTTGTATGCCAGCGGAGCACGCGAACTCAGGACCGACGCGGGATCGGTCGTCCCGGCAACCATGTTTGCCAGCCAATGGGCGATCCTGTTGTTCTCCGAAGATCAGGCGGAAAGACAGCTTGTACGTTCGCCGAAAGGGGTAAAGGAAGTTCGGCCTGTACTCGTGTTACCCGATGTCGCCGCATCGCCATCCGAAACCGATAAGGACGACAGCGATGGCGAACGTGAGGCCTATTCCGGCTACCGCGCGGTCCGGGACGGTGAGCCGCCATTGCGGAACCGCAATCCGGAAATCGCATGGCTGGTTGCGGGGTCATTGAAGCAATTCAGGAAAGGCCGTGACAGGTTTCTCGATACCCTCAGACCTAATCAAATTGATTCCTTTCGGCTCATTCTGGATGTGGCGCGGCATGAGCTGCGCCAAGGTGTGCAGCAAGAGAAAGTGATCGAAACGATCATAGAGCGACTCGAGAAAATGAACCTAGCCATCAGGGGAACAAGGCGAACAAAGATCATGGAATTGCTGCATGGCATTCACTGCAAAAAAGACATTCGTGGGTTTTTTCCACGTCAGGATGGCTGATTTCCGCGCTTCCTGAAGCCAGTTAAAGACAGTTTCAGTCAGCCGAATTCACAGCCTCCTTTTTCCGTAATAGCCAGTGATGCAACGCCATTCGGCAGGAGATCGCATCATGGAACCCGCCAGCCCAGACACATTACTGACCGCTCAGGACGTCCTGGCGATGACCGGCTACAAGAGCCGCACCAGTCTCTACCGGCTTATGCAAAAGGGCCGTTGCCCACATCCCGTGGTGATCGGCGGAAACCGTATCCGGTGGCGCTCCGGCGATATCGAGGACTGGCTCCAGAGCCTGCCGACGCGCCACTACTAGGCCACCCAATTCCCCATCCCTGGCATCAACAGCGCGCTTCGCGCCACGGAGATTCTATGCCCTTTTTGGAAAGCTTCCTCTTCGACCGGAAGGTGACTGTTCGCCTCAAACCGAAATACGCGGAGGACACCCGCGAACTGATCCGGATGCTCGCCGCCGATGACCGCGACGGCAGGACCCGCCGGGCTTCAATCTATGAATGGCTCGATTGCGAGCGCCCGATTCTGGAAATGTTCCACGGCTTCTATCACCGCTTGCGCGTCGAAGGTCCGGCCACCCGCGTCAGCCCCGAAGTGATCTTTCCGATGGGATCGACGCTCTATTCCAGCGGCGTTTGTGCGCGGCTCGATCCCATCCAAACCAAGCGCCTCGAGGAGCGGTTGCGCAGCGCCATGGACGCTGAGTTCAGCCGGTGGATCGATGAACACCACCTCAAGCAGGATGAACCCTGCATCGAAATTGCCCTTGATCGGCCCGCCGCAGACCTCGTTGCCGAGGAGCAGATCGACGCATGGCTGGCCGGGCGCAGCCCTGACCAACCGGTAGACTGGACCAAATCCGATGACTGAATTCTGGCGATTTCAGGAACCCGAAAATGGCTGCGATGCTACGCATCGAGCCGCCTTCTGGGGGATACACCTCACGCACGGCTGCATCCAGCGTTTCTGCGGGTTTGACGAGATGCTGATAGCATCTCGCCGCCCGAAGCGGCAGACGAATGGCGCATTTGTGCCATTCAACGCGATGGCGAATAGCATCTCGCCGGGTGCGCGGCTATGAGCGCCCGCGCCCAGACCGTGCGGCTCACGCCAGCGCAGCAACGGACCCTCGCAGGCTTCGCCAGGACCTATGGCCTGAGCGAATATGCAATGCTCGCGCGGATCGTTGACGATGGCCTCGCCGCGCTGGTCGAGCGGACAGGCGATGCCGTCGATGCCCGCGAAATGATCGGCGAGCTGGCCGCGATGAGCACGCGCCTGGTCGATGTCGAGCGGATGATCGACCGCGCCCTGTTCACCGCTTGCGCCGCCTATTGCTACGCGCGCAGCGGGGCAATGGGCGCGCGCAAATCCGAAGACGTCATCGCCGCCGAAATCAATGCGGCCTATGACCGGCAACGTCGGCTTTCGCAGGAGGGCCGAACATGACCTGGTCCCCTGACCGCCTCACCCATGCCGACGCCTTGCGCCGCCGGAACCGCAGCACCCAGAGCGCGCGCTTCATGCGTCAGGCCGGTATCGTGGCCGCATCGATTGCGACCGGGGCATTTGCAACGCCCTATGTCCTGCTGGATCAGCCAACCATCGAGGCAGGGGCGCTCTATGCCGTTGCACAGTCGAAGCTGTGGTTTTCTGAGGGGACCGTGGTGGAACCTGTCATGACGGTTCGCGATGGCCCGCGCGCCTTAAATGTCCCGGCCCACGCGTTGGTTGCCCATCCCTATTACGCCGGGGCAGCGAGGCGCACTTCCAACCGTGCCAAGGGTGGCGGCCTTCTCGGCCTGGCTGGATGGCTTATCGTCACGATGATGATGCGCGAGACCGTGGCGCGGCGGCGCAAGGATGCCTTGCGCGACCGCGTGATTGCCGGAACGCGGGTGACCAGCGAGGCGCAGCTTGCGAGAGTTGTCGCACCTGAAGCGGGGGCACTCCCCCTGACTGTCGCGACCGTGCCAATTCCCGCAAGGCTTGAAACCCGGCACATGGCGATGATTGGTACCACCGGCAGCGGCAAGACCACTGCCTTGCGCCAGTTGCTCGATACCATCGAGGCGCGCGGCGATGCCGCGCTTGTCTATGACACCAGCGGCGAGTTTATCGAGCAGTACTACCGGCCCGAGCGTGGCGACGTCATTCTCAACCCGTTCGATGCGCGCTGCGCCTACTGGTCGCCTTTTGCCGAGATTGCGCATCCCGCCGATGCCGACCGCATCGCCCATCACTTCATTCACGAGACCGGCAATCAGGATAATGATGTCTGGCTGGAGACCAGCAGAATCCTTCTGGCCAACATGATCCGGGCGCTCTGGCGCGATGGCCAGCGCACCCTGCCTGCCTTGCTCAGTGCGGTGAAAGACCGCACCAAGGAAGACCTCAAGGTCTGGCTGGCCGACAGCTCTTCATCCCGGACCTTTGCCGAGGATGCCGACCGGGCCTCTGGCAGCGTCCTTTTCATGCTGGCGCTGGCCGCTGACCTGATCCAGTTTCTGCGGATCGACGGCACGGGCGGGACGCCCTTTGCCTTTCGGGACTTCATTCACGGGCTCGATGCCCGCACCGGGCCGAAGCCATGGATCTTCGTGCCGCGCAAGGAGGACTATTTTGACGCCTCCAAGCCTCTGCTTGCCTGCTGGCTGGAATGTGCGGCCAGCGCCGTTCTCGGGCTGCCACCCTCATCCCAGCGCCGCATCTGGTTCGTGCTCGACGAGCTGGCGGACTTGCCGCGCGTCGATAATCTTGCGCGGCTATTGCCGGAAGGCCGTAAGTTCGGCGCATCGGTGATCCTCACCTTCCAGGCTCTGGGGCAGATGCGCCACCGCTACGGCATGCAGATTGCAGAGGCGATGCTGGGCTGCTGCAACACCAAGCTGTTCCTGCAAAGCATCGACAGCGAAACCCGCGTCTGGGCCAGCCAGACCATCGGGGAGTGCGAGGTCGAAATTCACACCATGACCGACGCGCTGGCAGAGGGGGACGACAAGCCCCGCACCACCCTTGGCCTGATCCGCAAGACCCGCCCGGCGATCATGGAAAGCGAGCTGCGCTTGCCCAAGTTCGAGGGCTACCTTCTGTTTCCCGATGGCTTGCCTGTCGCGCGGATCAGGCTGACCGCCGATCACATTGCCCGGCGCGGCCCGCCCCGCCATCCCGGCTTTGTTCCTGGCGATCCTGAGCACACCCTCTGGGGGCAATCAGGGGGGGCTCCCCCGCCCACGCCGCCCCCGGCAAAGCCAGCGCCGGATACCGAAGAAGGGCCGGTCTGATGGTCGCCTCAGTCGCCGCGCTTACCAGTTCGGGCCAAGCCGCCAGTTATTATGAGGCCGATGACTATTATGCCGGGGACCGCCTCTCGCCCTCCGAATGGCAGGGCAAGGGCGCGGCAGCGCTCGGATTGTCCGGCGAAGTCAATCGCGACACTTTCCTCGATGTTCTCGACGGCAAGATTGACGGGCAACAGCTTGGCACCATGCGCGATGGCAAGCTGGAGCACCGCCCCGGATGGGATGTCACGCTGAGCGCGCCCAAGTCGGTTTCGATCATGGCCGAGGTTGCCGGTGACAAGCGGCTGTTCGCAGCCCACGGTCAGGCGGTCAAAGCCGCCCTCACCCATGTCGAGCAGCACATGGCCGCAACCCGCGTACGGGACGGCGGCACAGTGAATCGCGAGACGACCGGCAATCTGGTGATTGCCAGCTTCCAGCATGGCACGAGCCGCGCACAGGACCCTCAGCTCCACACCCATAATGTCATTCTCAATGCCACACAGGGCGAGGACGGCACCTGGCGCAGCCTTGAGCCGCGCGCGCTCTATCAGCTCCAGAAGCAGATCGGCGCGATTTACCGGCAGGAGCTCGCCCTCAAGGTGCGCGAGCTTGGTTATCAGATCGAGAACGGCAAGGATTCCATGTTCGAGATCAAGGGCGTCTCGCCCGAGGTCCTCGACGCATTCAGCCAGCGCAGCGCCGACATCGAAGCTGCGCTTGGGGAACGGGGCACAACCCGCGAAGCCGCCAGTGCCGCCGAAAAGCAGGTCGCTGCGCTCGCCACCCGGCAGGCCAAGGTTGCCGCCGACCCTGTCGCGCTGGTGGCCGACTGGCGCGAAACTGCCGACAAGGCCGGATTTGATTCAAAAGCGCGGATGGCTCTGGTGAGGGAGGCCGAGGCACAAGCCGCCAGCGCCGACCATCGCGCCACGATGGACTTGCAGGGCGAAGGAGCGGCGAGCCGCGCTGTGGCCTATGCGGCGGAGAAGCTTGGCGAGCGTCAGTCGGTGTTCTCTGCCGCAGCGCTGCACGAGGAAGCGGGCCGCGCCGGGCTTGGCAAGGTCAGCTATGCGCAGATCACCGCTGCCATTGCATCGGCCAGCAAGCAGGGCGCGCTGATCGATCGCACCCATATTGACCGTCGCGGCGCAGAATTTGCCGGGTTCACAACCCCCGCCAATGTCGAAACCGAGGCCCGGCTGCTGCGCATCGAAGCCGAGGGGCGCGGGATTATGCCGGCGATTGCCTCGCCCCTCGCCGCCGCCAAAGCTGTTGCCAGCGCAGCTGCACAGGCCGGGCGCAGTGGCTTTGCCTGGAATGCTGAACAGCGCGAGGCCACGCAGCAGCTGTTGACGAGCCGCAACCGGATCACCGCTGTTCAGGGATACGCGGGGACAGCCAAGACCACGACCGTGCTTGCAACCTTTGCCCGCGAAGCCGAGGCACGCGGCCTTGCCGTCGTCGCGCTTGCGCCGACCGCGTCGGCAGCCATGGTTCTGGGTGAGGCTGTCGGCGCGCGCAGCGACACGGTCGCGCGGCATTTGCTGTCTCCGGAACGATCCGGCGACGGCAAGCCAGCGGCATGGATCGTGGACGAGGCTTCGATGTTGTCGGCGCGCGATACCGCCCGCCTGTTCGAGCAGGCCGAAAGGCAGAATGCGCGCGTCATCCTCGTGGGCGACGTGAAGCAGCTTGGTTCGGTTGAAGCTGGCGCGGCCTTTGCGCAATTGCAGGGCGCGGGGATGGAGACCGCCAAACTCAGCGAAATTCTTCGTCAGACCAATGCCAACGCTAAAGAGGCCGTCTTAGCATCTATCGAAGGAGACGCTCGCAAAGCCCTGTCTGCGCTGGATAAAGGCGGCGGCAAGATCGTCGAAAATGCAGATCGAAGCGAGCGCTTTGCTGCCATTGCTGAGGAATATGCGAGGCTGGACAAGGCAAGCCGCGCCCGGACCCTTGTGATCGAGCCATCGCGCGAAGGGCGCGATGCGCTGACCGCCGATATCCGCACGGCGCTTGCCAGGATCGGTGCCCTCACCGGCCCCGCTGTCACCATGCAAAGCCTCACCAGTAAGGGCTTGACCCGTGCCGAGGCACGCAATCCACAGAGCTACGACGAGGGCGACGTCGTCCGCTTCACCCGCGACTTTGCCGACAAAGGCGTATCACGCGGCGAGGCTTACCGGGTCGAGCGCGTCGATCCTGCCAGAGCGGCGATCACCCTCAAATCGGAGAGCGGGCGCGATGTGGACTGGCGCTTGCGGCAATGGGGTACGGGTCACAGCCAGACCTTTGTCCCGCAGTCGCTGGAGTTGAAGGCCGGTGACAACATTCGTTTCACCCGGAATGATCGTGACGCAAACCGTATCAATGGGTTGCAAGGTGAAGTTCTTGCCATTGATCAAGCGTCGCGCACTGCGACGGTCCAGGTCGCACGCGGCCAGACCCAGACCCTGAACCTTGATAAGGCGCGCGACCAGCATATTGCCCATGCCTATGTCGAGACGGCCTTCGCCGCCCAGGGGCGCACCGCCGACCATGTCATGATCCATGCCGACAGCCGCGCCAACAACCTGATCGACCAGAAGTCCTTCTATGTCGGAGTATCCCGCGCGCGGGAAAGCGTGGCGATCTTCACCAATGACCGGGCGAAGCTTGTTTCGGCCATCAGTGAGCGGGCTGGCCTCGTCCAGACGGCGACCGCGCAGGCCGAGGTTTCCCGGCCAGTCGCTGAGAAACGAGCAGGTGCAGGTCTCGGATAACTGGAGGGTTTCACCATCCCGGCAGATTGACCCGCGCGAGCAATGCTATAACCAAGGAATTGATTTGGAAGCAATTCAGGGCGAACAATATGCGGAAGTGGTGGCTGCTTGGTGCGCTGGGTGTGGTGGTCGCTGGAGGGGTTTACGGCGGTTCGCCTTACTTTGCTGCGAGCAATCTCAGAGAGACCGCTGCGAAAGGCGATGCCGATGCTCTTGACGAGCTGGTCGATTTTCCGTCGGTCCGGGAAAGCCTCAAGGCCCAGATGAACGCGGCCATGATGGCCAAGATGCAGAACGATCCTGAAATGGCCAACAACCCGTTTGCAGGCCTCGGAATGATGCTTGCCCCGGCCATCATCGAGCGTGCTGTGGATGCCTACGTAACCCCGGAAGGCATGGCGGCGATTGTGCGCGGCAAGAAGCCTGCGGAGGCCAGCGAGGCAGAGGCAGCTAACAAGGAACCTGACTACAAAAGCGAGTGGGTTGATCTTGATACCTTCCGGGTAACGCCGGTTGGACAAGGGACCAACGACCCGATGCCGTCGTTCATTTTCAAGCGGCAGGGCTTTGCGTCATGGGAGCTTACGAAGATTGAATTCCCGGAGAATTTCTTAGGATCAGAGTAACGGCCTCACAAAATGCGGGTGAACGGAGATATGCCCTTGAACTGGTGATCCCCTATGCGCGGGCGTTGCCGTTCATCTTGTAGAAGCTCGCGCTACGATGTTCCCTTCCCGCTGAGCAGTCGGGCAGCAAGCGTCTGAATCGCAATGTCCGGCGGGCCGTCGTCGTTGATAATGCCGTCCTGTGTGGCGCGGAACAGCGCGGCAAGTATGATATCCTTATCGGTGTCTTGCGCGGCACCCTCGTTGATCAGAGCGAGGAAAGTTCTCGCCATAACCGCCCGTTCTTCAGCATCAGTCTGAAGATGGTGCTCAGACAAGTACAACTTTGTCAACAAGCGCCCGAACCAGAAAGCGATGGTCGACAGAACAGCAAGTCCGCCAGAAATTACGAGGTATAACGATAGCGGATTGGCCATTTTTCCTAACCCGATATTGTAAATGATGTACGCAGCACCTGAAAAAACAAGGGCAAGAACAATTCCCATCGCGATGAAATACGTCCTCAAATTTTTGAAAGCTTTGCCACGATTGATTTTATGCTCTGAGGCTTTACTTTCCCAGTATTCTACTGGCGCGCGAAGCTTCATATACTCCTTGTACGTGTTTTCGACCTCACGAATGCTGTTTCGCGCTTCGTCGAATTTCGATATAATGTGTTGAGAGCGTTTAGAATCTTGCTCTCGTAGCTTCCGTAGCATGCGAATTCCGATTCGCCTTGCTCGCACAGCTGTACGGGCAAACTGAGTTGCCCGATCCTCATTTGCCTTTGCGGCTTCTTCCGTTGCCCTTCTGAGGCCGTCGCGGAAGTTCGCGCGCTCCCGGCGAAGCCGCGCTTCAAGGTCTGATGCCCTCTGCATGTCCGGGAGCACGACGAGAAGCATGCCGCGTACGGATCGGGCATCATTGGCTTGTGAGAGGTTGGCATGCCTGACCAGAAGGGCAGCCGCTGCCGCTGCTTCCCGGTCACCAGCACTTTGCAGAATGTCAAATACCAGCTCGCCGTCACGCGAACCTGAATAGAGCACATTGCCCCCCGTCAGTGGCGTGAGCTGATTTTGGGCGAACCGGACGTCCTGGCTGCGATCGCGCTGATTTGCGCATGCGTTGACCATGTCGTTCCAAATGTTCTGAAAACTGCGTCCGACGTTATTCGGCGTGTCGGACAGGTTGAACAACCAATCCCATTTGGCCCTTTCGTTTGCGAGCCAGTCGATGAGGTACTGCCAGGAAGTGACCCTAAGCTGTTTGCCGTCGTTGCTGATCGTCAGAAGAACCGGTTCGCTCATTGTGACCTTCATTGCAGCGAGAGATTTTCCGTCGTTGACGTCGGCTTGTATCGACGACGATAACGATCATGAATTTTCCCATTTTTACAAGAGGCTTGCCTATTGCCAACATCAATGATTTGCCGATGTGGGTATCGACAACCCATCGATCATCGTCAAAGAAAAACTGGCAAGCTGATTGGCCAACATAATTGGACGCTACCCTGCCGGGCAACCTGCTCTATCCGCTGGCGCGGACCGGGCCTGTAGTCCCGGCCCATCCGGGTAACGATCAGGACCGGGTGCAAGCGGAGCGGGATTTTCTGGAGGACGCGCTCTGTCCCGCTTGGCCTGTGGCCATGCTCCTGAGGGCGCGGTGTCTTTGAGCTAACCCGCAGGCGCTCTTGCCTCTCTCATTGCCTGACGCCCGCTGGCCCACTTGGCCCGCGCGCAGGGCGTCCGGCGGCTTCGCGCCGTGCAAGGGCGCCGTTGTCTGAGCGGATCGCTGCTGCGATCCTTGCCTCGCTGACCCGAGGGTGACTGGGGCATGATGTCAGAGGGCAACGACCTCGTGAGCCTTGTAGAGCAGGGGCAGATCGGCATGAGCCACCCGGAACTGGCTGCGCCTCTTGATGTCTGGCTTTGCTGACGAAACATTTTCCACCTTGATCGCCGGATCATAATAGATCGAACCGGCAGCGAAGGCCCTCAGGAACAGCAGGAAATCCGTCTGTTCGCATAACAGCACGCTGGGGCCATAGCTGTATTCCGGCGGCGGTGTGCGGAACAGTGACGGCACGTAAGCCGCCTGCGCGTGCTTGCGGTTCCAGTGCGCCATCATACCCTTGAACGACCAGGAGGCCGCGATTGTGTCGTTGCCATCGATCAGGCTGAGCGCGCCGTCGAGGTCAGTGATCTTGCCGGTCTGCGCGTCAAATCCGGTCATGGTCATGCGCAGGCCGGTGAGGCCGTGCAGGCCTCTCAGGCAATCATAGCGCCCGCCGAAATTGATGCGGTCAACTTTTCCTGACTGATCTTCGTAGCCGAACCGCTTCATGAATGCGGCAACGCCTTCGTCGCGATACATTCCGCCTGTGGGTTCAGGCGTCATCAGAGTGACCGGCGATTTGGGGGCGAACCTGACGAAGTCGCGCACGCCGTATTGCTTCACCTCCCAGCCCATGAAATCGGGCTCTGAATAACCGTTGGGGGTGATGCCGAGTTCGGCTTCGAGGGTGTAGCCACCACCGTTGCGTGCCGAATACGGCTGCTTGGTGCCATCGGCGGCGAGCTTCTGGGACATGATCCAGTTGAGCCGCCAGATGCGGCGCAGTTCGTTCAAGAGGCGGTCTTTCGGGCTGTCAGCCTGGCCTGCATGGAGCGGCAGCTCCAGAAAGACGCCGATCATCGGCCACTGGTAAGCGCGGACCTCAACAGCGACGGGATGCGCCGCATCGGCGGCATAGCCGAGAACATCCCCTTCGGCTGTGATGCCAAGGACGAGCAAGCGTCCTTCGTCCCGCACCCGCATGATCGCGGAGGGCGCTTCCCGACAGCCTTTGAGAAAGCCCGACATCCGGACTTCCGGATATTTCGGGTAAAGAATCAGACCCGCGTCCGGCGCATGGTGCCGTCCGGCTTCATCGACCCAGAAGAACTTCACCCTCGCCTTGGCGCGGTCCCGGACAGCACCCGCAACGGCAGTGTCGTCGCTGTAGATTTCGCCATGGGGAATGATGTTGAGCGCCGAGAAGTCGCCGCCCAGGTAGACCTGATTCTTCGAATTGTCGTTGGGGGCGAGATTCTTGGCGTAGATGCGGGTCGCACCGTGATGCCGCATCAGATCCAGCATTTGCGCAAGTGACGCGACCAATTATTCGCCCCCGATGGTAATTGTCTGTTCGTCCGACCTTATCCAGGCGATCAGGCGCTGCATAGTGTCCTGAAAATCCCGCTTCTTCCTGCCCTTCAGCGCGCATTCCCAGATAATGGCCTGTCGCCACTCTGCGGTGTGGAGAGCATCAGCAGCCTTCTCGTCCCGCGCCGCATTGGCATTGAGCTTATCGCGCCAGAATTCCGTCCGGCTTTCGGGCCAGCGGAACAGATCGCACTCGTGGCGGTGCCAGAAGCAGCCATGCACAAATACGACCGCCCGATATCGCGGCAGCACTATATCGGGCTTACCCGGGAGGTCGCGAACATTGAGACGATAACGCAGGCCTGCTCCATGCAAGGCCTTGCGAATCATCAGTTCGGGCTTCGTATCCCGCGCCCTCACCGCCGCCATATTGCGGCTGCGCGTTGCCGGATCGTGGACGTCGGTCACATGTCAGGCAGCCCGGCGATGCCCTGCCGGCTGCACCAGAGCCTGAATGTGCGGCTGCATCACCTTGGCCACTGCCTCAAAAACCGGAACGGCGACCGAGTTGCCGAACTGCTTGTAGGCCTGCGTATCCGACACCGGAATCCGGAAGTCGTCACCATAGCCCATCAGCCGCGCGCATTCGCGCGGGGTCAGGCGGCGCGGATTGGACCGCTTGCCCTGACTGACAAGGATTTCCGAGCCGTCCTTATAGTAGCGCGCCGACAATGTCCGGGCGACATCGTCAGGGGTCACCAGTCCGAACCCGAAGCCGTTGCCAGCGGCCTTGTGCTTGTCGGCATAGCCCTGAAGATACTGCCAGAGCTTGTCGGTCAGCGTATACTTGCCGTTGACCTTGCCATCCGGGCCGAGCGTGTACGGAGGTTCGGCCCGTTCCGAGCCATCGCCCGGATGCAGAATGCTACCGAGCCGCACGCTGCCCTTTGGCGGCAGCTTCAGGTCGTCCCAGCTGAACGGCACATTCTCCCGGAAGCCGACGATCACGATCCGCTCGCGGTGCTGCGGCACGAAGTGCTGAGCATCGATCACCTTGTGCCAGATCGTATAGCCGAGCTCTTCGGTCAGCGTCCTGAGGATCACCGCGAAGGTGCGGCCCTTGTCATGGCTGGTCAGGTTCTTGACGTTTTCGAGCAGGAATGCCGCCGGACGCTTTGCTTTGATGATCCGGGCGACATCGAAAAAGAGGGTGCCCTGCGTTTCGTCGAGAAAGCCATGCTGACGGCCCAGCGAATTCTTCTTCGAGACACCCGCGATCGAGAAGGGCTGACAGGGGAAGCCCGCCAGCAGCACGTCATGGTCTGGAATCTCGTCCGTGGGTATCTGCGTGATGTCGCCATGCGGGGGGTGATTGTCGCGGAAATTGGCGGTGTAGGTTTCCTGCGCGAACTTGTTCCATTCGGAAGTGAACACGCAGTGCCCGCCGATGGCGTCAAAGCCTTTGCGGATACCGCCGATCCCGGCGAACAGGTCGATAAAGTTGAAGCGTGTGCCCGAAGGTTCAGGCGCTGACCCGGCCATTGAAGCGAGCAGCCGCGCCGCTGCCTCCCGTGGCTTTCCGACCCCAGCCTCCCACCGCTGAAGCTGGCGCATGCTATAGCCGGTAAGGCCAGCGGCATCCTCAAGGGAAAGACCGGCGCGGACGCGAAGAGCGGCGAATTCGTTGAGCATACCACCTCTGGGACGATTTGCGACAGGATGACGAAACGCGCCCCTTTTGACAAGCGCAAATCCCTGATTTGTTCTTTTTTTGTTCAAGGCGGTCGATGCCTGTGCATCTGGAAATTGCCGCTCAGTTGGACCGACAAAGATTTTGATATCAGGGGGCATTTCCTGCTATCTGATGGGCTTATGCAAACCCACAAAATCCTTTACCTTCTCGGATTGCTTTGCAGCTCGACGATAGCGCAATCTGCTGAAATCAACTCGAATCAAAACCAATCTGGTCAGGTAGTAATACAGCTTACGGGCGAAATAAAATCTGGAGATGAGGAGCGGTTTCGCGCCCTCTCCTTGCAGCACCCGAAGGCGGTTGTTCAGCTTCAGAGCCCCGGGGGTGCTTTAGTCCCAGCATTGGAAATCGGACGCATTATCCGGATTGCAGGCTATTCAACGGTCGTCTTGCAGAACGAAACGTGTGTGTCGGCATGCGCTTTGATTTGGCTTGGGGGCCGGGTCAGGTATCTTTATGGGCGAATTGGGTTTCATGCGGCTTACCGAGACAACGAAGGGCTCTTGCAAGAATCAGGTGCAGCAAATGCGCTGATTGGCAATTACATGACCTTACTCGGGCTCCCCTCGAAGGCCGTCGTATTCGCGACCGCCGCACCGCCAGACAAAGTTTTGTGGCTAGATGCGGCAAACAAAGAACTTTCTGGAATTGATTTTGAGCTGCCGATGCAGCAGCCCCCCTTAAAGATGGCCCCCACAGCTCCAGTTCTATCAATTCCCCCTCCATCGCCACTGTCCCCCCGATCGCTCCCAAATGATGATGTTGTAATCATCGACGCAAAGGAGCTTGAACTCGCTGGCGCACGACATGTGGATTATACATTTAGATATCGCGGAATTCTCCTTCGACGGTATCTAGAGGAACCAGAAAATCCTAAGCAAGAGCTAAAGGAATTCATAGATCGACAGATCAGGGAAGAGGAGGGATGGCTGTTCTATGGCACTAGCGGAGAAGGCAAATCTGGAGATCTTATTTTTTACTATCTCAACGCTGATTCTCTAACACGCAGAAATTCAGTTGTTAATGTTTGGGTTAAAGAAAACCACAGATACAATAAATTCGTAAGGCACAGAGAGGATATAATTTTTTATAAGATTTACTGTAATTCTCGCGAATTATCGATACTCGAAGTTTCAAGTCTTGATGCAAGTGGAATCATCATCAAAAGAGAATATTTTGACGATGTGAAAGAACGTGTAATCCCCGGACGGATGGACGAGGTTTTGTGGGAGACGGTTTGCTAGCTCTCTTGCTTCTGACGAGGCAGTCAGGCAGCGATAGGACTACTCCAACAGTTTTCTGAGCACCGCAATGAGCAGCATTGCTGTGACTATGGCACTGCCCATTTTCTGTCCGGCCGCGCGGCTATAATGCAATCAGAGCGCCCCCTCCGGGCCGGGCTGGATTTGCTGGCGCTACGGAACCGGCGTTGCCGTTTCCGCCCATTCGGGATTCCATCCCTGACGCGAATTGAGGGCGTGTGCTTGCACCCGCCTTATGATGCGCGCCGCCAGCGGCGCAGGTTTCTTCTGTTTCGAGGAAGAAAGAGGCGCTGCCTCTCTCTCCCTGCAAGGTGCCGGTTTGGGGCCGTGGCTCACTGCGTTGCGCCCGCACCACCCCCGGCACCGGACCTTGCCCCCACTCTCTCCGCCCCTCGCCGGGTCGGCAGGGGTCATGCGCGGCATGACCCGCTGCGCGGATTGGAAGGGAGTAAGCAAAATGACCAGACAGACCACGAGGCAAGACCCCCATAGCAGGATCACCGACCGCATTCTGACCGAGCTGGAACAGGGCACCCGCCCCTGGATCAAACCATGGAGCGGCGGGGATATGGCCGCAAGCGGCAGGGCGCGGCCCCTGCGCGCCACCGGCCAGCCCTATCGCGGGATCAATGTTCTCCTCTTGTGGATGGAGGCGCAGACATCGGGCTTTGCCAGCCCGTCATGGATGACCTACCGGCAGGCGCAGGCCTTGGGCGGACAGGTCCGTAAGGGCGAAACCGGTGCGGCGATTGTCTACTATGGCGACAGCCAGAAGACCGTGCACGACGAGGCGAGCGGTGAGGACAAGGCGCAGTCGTTCCGTTTCCTGAAGACCTACACCGTTTTCAATGTGGCGCAGATCGACGGCTTGCCCGAGCGGTTTCAGATTGTGCCGGAGCCCGCGCCCGAGGCGGAGCGGATCGAGGCCGCCGAGGCGTTCTTTGCCCGGCTGCCTGCAACCGTGCAACATGGCGGCGACAAGGCCTATTACATGCCGTCAGCCGATCGCATCCAGCTTCCGCCCTTCGCAGCATTCCACGAGCCCGAAGGGTATTACGCCACGCGAGGCCATGAAACCGTGCACTGGACCAGCCACAAGACCCGCCTTGACCGCAGCTTTGGCCGCGAGAGGTGGGGCGTCGAAGGCTATGCCCGCGAGGAACTGGTAGCCGAACTTGGCGCAGCTTTCCTTGCCGCCGATCTTGGCCTTGCGCTTGAGCCGCGCCCCGATCATGCTAGCTACATCGCGAGCTGGATCAGGGTTTTGCAGAACGACACACGTGCCATCGTGCAGGCCGCAGCCCATGCCGAGCGCGCCGTTGCCTACCTTCACCAAGTGGCCAATCCCGAAGAGGTAAAGGCGGCGGCATAGCCGCCGATGACGGAGGCCGCCCCGGTAGGGGCGGCCACTTCGTTTGCCCGCCCTGCCCACCCTGGATTTTTGGCGCTCCCTGCGGTCGCGGCCAAGAAAGAGGTCAGAGATCAGGACCAGCAATCGTACGTTAAAGATCAGTGACATATCCGATGTTGGCAATTTGCCGAAGGCCTTGAAGCAGCGAAATGCACCCAAGTTATTGATAATTCATACCTAATCAGTTTATTGATCCATCAATCTGGCGTCTCGGAGCCTGCCGAGCATACAAACTGAAATTCTAGCTCCGAAGATGAACCTGCTGTCACGTCTCGCCAAGGCAGAACTTTCTCTTCGACGACCCGCTTGCCATCGCTCAGAAAAGCCAAGATACGAAGGACTCGCCTGCGACGCTGAGCACAGTCAAAAATCTCGTAAGCCTCAATAGACCTTAATTTTGGCTGATGCGCTGGAGGCTTCTCGTAAACATACCGGACCCATGCGGACTTCATATTTTCTGAATTTTCGCGAATGGAAGATCTGTCGACAATGTGCTGATTCAAGTCTTCATCAATTGTAATTACTACCCAATCTCGTTCATTGTCCTCAAAATTAACTATAGTTGCTGCAAACAAAATTGAATAGAATATATGAAATGATGACATTGCTAATCTGCTTCCGCTGCAAATTAATCCAACCTTACTTGGGAGATTTGCAAATTTTTACGTGTTACATATTGCATTAGATTCATATTTTTACAGAGAGACGCACTCGAATCCCGTCGCTTCCAAAACATCTTTCGGGTCCATTTTTCCTGACAATTCAACATAGACGTAAAATTTGTTATCGCCCTCTTGAACCCATACGTTGGTGGACCCAACCTCATCAATATTGCCAAACCTTGCAAAGCCGTCCGCTGATTTTTCAGCTTCAAACTGGCTATCGTATCCCTTTCGATAAATGTACTTTGGCTGGGCCATTGGTGCCTCCAAATAGTTACCAAGATGCTCGCTAAATTTCCACACTTTACAACAGCATCTGACAATACTTCTACGAGAATCTCAGTCGATTAGCCGTTTCAAGTCCGTCATCGCTTCCCGATGTCGCTCCGTTGATGGCATCGCAGAAAGACTTCAACATTGTGGGGTCTGTCGTTAATTCATTGCGGAGCGTTCTAGGCAGCTCAAGTTGCACCCCCATTCCAGTAGCGCCTCGGTTACAGATATTTGCCGGGTCTCGCCCCGCAAGACTGCCACTGGCAACGACGGAAGCAACGAAACCAGCCGTCGTCAGCCTCGCCGCGATCCTGTCTCGCACTGTCGCATCGAGCCCACCTACCCAAACTGTATAGGGGTCGCTGCCGTTGGCCCGACCATGGACGGCCACGACTTTCTGAGCGCCACCAACGAGGGCGAGCGCCCCCGGTTCGTCAAACCTCGAAGATGTAATGTGCAGGCTGCCACGTTTCCCCGAAGGGCGAAGCGCCTCAAAGGCGTAGAACGACAACGTGTCGCCTGCGATAGCCGCGGCGATTTCCAAAGTTCCCGGTTCAATGCAGCCCCCATGTGGAGCGATGATTGCCACGAGTGCGCTCCCGGCCCTCACATGAATTTGATAATCGATGCCGAGCCTCTCGCTCGCTGCCAATTCTGCAAAGGTCGAATATCTGTCCGTCGCCATACGGATTACGCTAGCCGATTAATCAATCTTTGGCGAGGGATCGGCATTCGGGTGACCCGGTGACAGGCGCGTAAGAGGGGAGATGCCTGTTAAACAAATGATCGACTATCACAGCTTGCCTTTTTGCGTTGCCAGACGCACGTATGGCAACAGTGGGTTCAGAATGGCTTTGATGAGTCAGACCGGTCAATTTAGGAAGTGATCGGGCGGTTCAGTTTGAGCCGCAATTGCACCGAATTTGACCGATCGCCTGCCTCCAAATAAGCCCGAGTTTGGATGTCGCTCCGCAATATGTGGGAGCAGATGTGGGAGCAAATTTCCGGCGAAGCCTTGAAAAACCCCGGAAAACGGCCATTTTTGGTCCATGTTCTGCGGACACCCTGTCCGCCAGCACCCCCTGGCGCTCTGCAAATGCCCCGATGGTCGCG
>VFQO010000796.1_pt1 | contig 29603 bp, 22 predicted proteins | sample 3512331 | NCBI WGS metagenome assembly VFQO01 (sample SAMN10412371, study PRJNA504923) | tailings metagenome | isolation source: Replicate 3 from Balatoc abandoned mine | place: Philippines: Itogon, Benguet | collected 2017-08-28 | reverse complement strand
CTGCCGTCGCGTCTGGGCCTGGTGCTCGACATGACGCTGCGCGACATCGAGCGCGTGCTGTACTTCGAAGCGTACGTGGTGACCGACCCCGGCATGACCCCGCTGAAGAAGTTCGGCATCATGTCCGAGGACGACTACGACGCCAAGCGCCGCGAGTACGGTGACGAATTCGTCGCCAAGATGGGCGCCGAGGGCATCAAGGAGCTGCTGGAGAACATCGACCTCGAAACCGAGATCGAGAAGCTGCGCAACGACCTGACCGGCTCGGAACTCAAGATCAAGAAGAACGCCAAGCGCCTGAAGGTGCTCGAGGCCTTCAAGAAGTCCGGCATCAAGCCCGAGTGGATGGTGCTCGACGTGCTGCCGGTGCTGCCGCCGGACCTGCGTCCGCTCGTTCCCCTGGACGGTGGCCGCTTCGCGACCTCCGACCTCAACGACCTGTATCGCCGCGTCATCAACCGCAACTCGCGCCTCAAGCGCCTGCTCGAACTCAAGGCGCCCGAGATCATCGCGCGCAACGAGAAGCGCATGCTGCAGGAAGCCGTGGACAGCCTGCTGGACAACGGCCGCCGTGGCAAGGCGATGACGGGCGCCAACAAGCGCGCGCTCAAGTCGCTGGCCGACATGATCAAGGGCAAGAGCGGCCGCTTCCGCCAGAACCTGCTGGGCAAGCGCGTCGACTACTCGGGCCGTTCGGTCATCGTGGTGGGCCCGACGCTCAAGCTGCACCAGTGCGGCCTGCCCAAGCTGATGGCGCTGGAGCTGTTCAAGCCCTTCATCTTCTCGCGCCTCGAAGCCATGGGCATCGCGACGACGATCAAGGCCGCCAAGAAGGAAGTCGAATCCGGCACCCCCGTGGTGTGGGACATCCTCGAAGAGGTCATCAAGGAGCACCCGGTTCTGTTGAACCGCGCGCCCACGCTGCACCGTCTGGGCATCCAGGCCTTCGAGCCCATCCTGATCGAAGGCAAGGCGATCCAGCTGCACCCGCTGGTCTGTGCCGCCTTCAACGCCGACTTCGACGGCGACCAGATGGCCGTTCACGTGCCGCTGTCGGTGGAAGCCCAGCTGGAAGCCCGCACACTGATGCTGGCCTCCAACAACGTGCTGTTCCCGGCCAACGGCGAACCCTCCATCGTGCCGTCGCAAGACGTGGTGCTGGGCCTGTACTACGCCACCCGCGAGAAGATCAACGGCAAGGGCGAAGGCATGATCTTTGCCGACCTCGCCGAGATGCAGCGCGCACTGGACAACGGTGTGGTGGAACTCACCGCCCGCGTGAGCGTGCGTCTGGTCGAGTGGACCAAGGACAAGACCACCGGCGAGTTCGTCCCCGGCCTCAAGCTGGTCGACACGACCGTGGGCCGTGCGCTGCTGACCGAGATCCTGCCCAAGGGGCTGCCGCTGTCGGTGCTCGACAAGCCGCTCAAGAAGAAGGAAATCTCCAAGCTGATCAACGCCAGCTTCCGCAAGTGCGGCCTGAAGGAGACGGTGGTCTTCGCCGACAAGCTGCTGCAGAACGGCTTCCGCCTGGCCACGCGCGCCGGCATCTCGATCGCCGTGGACGACATGCTCGTGCCCAAGGAGAAGAGCGGCATCATCGAGCGCGCCGAAGCCGAGGTGAAGGAGATCGCCCAGCAGTACGCTTCCGGTCTCGTGACCGCGGGCGAACGCTACAACAAGGTGGTCGACATCTGGGGCAAGGCCGGTGACGAGATCTCCAAGGTCATGATGGCCCAGCTCGCCAAGCAAAAGACCACCGACCGCAGCGGCAAGGAAGTGGACCAGGAGTCGTTCAACTCCATCTACATGATGGCCGACTCCGGCGCCCGCGGTTCCGCGGCGCAGATCCGCCAGCTCGCCGGCATGCGCGGCCTGATGGCCAAGCCGGACGGCTCCATCATCGAGACCCCCATCACGGCGAACTTCCGTGAAGGCCTCAACGTGTTGCAGTACTTCATCTCCACGCACGGCGCCCGCAAGGGCCTGGCCGACACGGCGCTGAAGACCGCGAACTCGGGTTACCTCACGCGCCGTCTGGTGGACGTGACGCAGGATCTGGTGGTCACCCACCCGGATTGCGGCACCTCCAACGGCACGTTGATGCGCGCCATCGTCGAAGGCGGTGAGGTGATCGAGTCGCTGCGCGACCGCATCCTGGGCCGCACCACGGCCGAGGACGTGATCCACCCCGAAACGCGTGCCGTCGTCGTGCCCGCGGGCGAGATGCTGCACGAGGACTACCTGGACGAGATCGAGGCCGCCGGCGTCGACGAAGTCAAGGTGCGCACCGCGCTGACCTGTGAAACCCGCTACGGCCTGTGCGCCAAGTGCTACGGCCGCGACCTCGGCCGCGGTGGCCTGGCCAACATCGGCGAGGCGGTCGGTGTGATTGCCGCGCAATCCATCGGCGAACCCGGCACGCAGCTCACGATGCGCACCTTCCACATCGGTGGTGCGGCCTCGCGTGCGGCCGTGGCCTCCAGCGTGGAAGCCAAGTCCAGCGGCGTGATCGGCTTCAACGCCACGATGCGCTACGTCACCAACTCCAAGGGTGAGCTGGTGGTGATCGCGCGTTCCGGCGAGATCATCATCCAGGACGAACACGGCCGCGAGCGCGAGCGCCACAAGGTGCCGTACGGCGCCACGCTGACGATCAAGCCCGACCAGCAGATCAAGGCCGGCACCATCCTGGCCAACTGGGACCCGCTGACCCGACCCATCATCACGGAATTCGCCGGCACGGTGAAGTTCGAGAACGTGGAAGAGGGCCTCACGGTGGCCAAGCAGGTCGATGACGTGACCGGCCTGTCCACCCTGGTGGTGATCGATCCCAAGCGCCGCGGTGCCACCAAGGTCGTGCGCCCGCAGGTCAAGCTGATCGACGCGTCCGGCAACGAGGTGAAGATCCCCGGTACCGACCACTCGGTGACGATCGGCTTCCAGGTCGGCGCGCTGATCCAGGTGCGCGACGGCCAGGACGTGGGCCCCGGCGAAGTGCTGGCCCGCATCCCGGTGGAAGGCCAGAAGACCCGCGACATCACGGGTGGTCTGCCGCGCGTGGCCGAGCTGTTCGAGGCGCGTTCGCCCAAGGACGCCGGCATCCTCGCCGAGATGACCGGTACCGTGTCCTTCGGCAAGGAAACCAAGGGCAAGATCCGCCTGCAGATCACCGACCCGGAAGGCAAGGTCTGGGAAGAGCTCATCCCCAAGGAAAAGAACATCCTGGTGCACGAAGGCCAGGTGGTCAACCGGGGCGAGAGCATCGTCGACGGTCCGGCCGATCCGCAGGACATCCTGCGCCTGCTGGGCATGGAAGAGCTCGCGCGCTACATCGTCGATGAGGTGCAGGACGTCTACCGCCTGCAGGGCGTGAAGATCAACGACAAGCACATCGAGGTGATCGTTCGCCAGATGCTGCGCCGCGTCGTGGTCGAGAACCCGGGCGATTCGTCCTACATCGCCGGCGAGCAGGTCGAGCGTTCGGAGATCCTCAACACCAACGACGCGCTGCGCGCCGACGGGAAGATCCCCGCGACGTACAGCAACATCCTGCTGGGCATTACCAAGGCCTCGCTGTCGACCGACTCGTTCATCTCCGCGGCTTCCTTCCAGGAGACCACGCGCGTGCTGACCGAAGCGGCCATCATGGGCAAGCGCGACGAACTGCGTGGCCTGAAAGAGAACGTCATCGTCGGCCGCCTGATCCCCGCAGGCACCGGCATGGCCTATCACGAAGCCCGTCGCACCAAGGAGAAGATGGACGACGAAGAGCGTCGCGCCATCGCCGAGGCCGACGCGCTGTCGCTGGCTGCTGACCAGGCCGACGCGGCCGCGGCCGGCGAAGCCGCCGCCGAGTAAGCCGCGCGTTCATCCGCGAGGCAGGGCCCCCGGTCGACAGGCCGGGGGCCTTTCTTTTGGCGCCGGCCCTTCGGGCTATATTGCCCGCGCGCCGTGGGCGCATCGAATGAGGAGCGAGAACGATGAGCGTCGTGCAATGGGGATTGCTGCTGCTGGCCCTGGTGGTGTTCTTCTGGGCCGTGGGCGCCTACAACCGGCTGGTGCGCCTGCGCAATGCAGTGGCCAATGCGTTCGCGCAGATCGACGTGCAACTCAAACGCCGGCACGACCTGATCCCCAACCTCGTCGAGGTGGCGCGCAAGTACCTGCAACACGAGGCGCAGACCCTCGAGGCCGTGATCGCCGCGCGCAACCAGGCCCGCAGTGCCGAGCAGGCAGCGGTCATCGGGCCGCTCAACGCGGCATTGGTGAGTTCGCTCTCGGGTGCCGAGCAGGCTTTGGGCGGCGCGCTCGGCAAGCTCATGGCGGTGGTGGAGGACTACCCCGACCTCAAGGCCGACCAGACCATGCGCGAGCTGAGCGAGGAACTGGCCAGCACCGAAAACCGCCTGGGCTTTGCGCGCCAGGCCTTCAACGACCAGGTGCTTGAATTCAACGACGCGGCCCAGGAATTCCCGGCCCTCGTCGTCGCGCGCCTGTTCGGTTTTGCGCCGCAGGCCATGCTGGAGGCGACCACCAGCGAAGCCGAGCGTGCGCCGGTGAAGGTGCAGTTCTGAGCGGGCGGCGATGCGCTTCTTCGAATCGCAGCGCGAAGCGCGTGCCCGCACGCTGCGGCTCCTGCTGGCCTTTGCGCTCACCGTCGCGCTGCTGGTGCTGGCGGTCAACGCCGCGCTCGCGCTCGCCTGGGGTCTCAGCTGGGGCTTCTGGGCGCCCGGGCCGCTGGCCTTCCCGCGCCATTTCTGGGCCGTCAACACCGGCGTCACCTTGCTCTTCGTGCTCGGCGGGTGGTGGGTGGAAACCTCGCACCTGGCGCACGAAGGCGGCGAGCGCCTGGCCGAACGCCTGGGCGCGCGGCCCGCACAACCCTCAGGCCGCCCCGAGGAGCGGCGCTTCGTGAACATCGTCGACGAACTGGCCATCGCCGCCAGCCTGCCGCGGCCTGCCGCCATGGTGCTCGCGCGCGAGGAAGCCATCAACGCCTTTGCCGCCGGCTGGCAACCCGAACGCGCGGCCGTGGCCGTCACGCGCGGTGCGCTCGAAAACCTCACCCGCGAAGAGTTGCAGGGCATGGTTGCGCACGAGCTTGGCCACATCGGCGAGGGCGACACGCGCCTGAACCTGCGGCTGGCCGGCATGGTGTTCGGGCTGGAGTGTGTCTACCGGCTGGGCCAGCGGCTGTGGGAGCCGGGCGAACGCGGCTACCACGTCTGGGCTGTTGCCGGCCTGCTGCTCATGGCGGCCGGCTGGCTCGGCTGGCTCGCAGGCCATGCCTTGCAGGCGGCGGTGGCGCGCCAGCGGGAATACCTGGCCGACGCGCGCGCCGTGCAATGGACACGCAGCCGCGACGGCCTGGGTGGCGTGCTGCGCAAGGTGATGGCGCAGCGTGAAGCGCACGTGGCGGCGCGCGCCGTCGGCTCGCCCTTGCAGCACCTGCTGCTGGTGGGCAACGAGCCCGGCAAGCTCGCCCACTGGCTGGACGCACACCCTCCACTGGCCGAACGCGTGCGCCGCATCTACGGCCGGCCGATGGGCCCGCTGCCCTTGCCCCGGGCCGCCTTCGGCGACCCGACCGTGGTGCATTCATGAACGCCGCCCGGCCACTCCCGGATCGCTCGGCCCCGCGGCGCAGGGCTTCGAGGGCATTCCCTTGAACACGGCGCACGCCCCTGCGCTCAGCGCCCAACTTGCCCACGTCGCGCGCGCGGTGCTGGCGGTGCGCCAGGGCCGCTCCCTGAGCGACGCGCTGGCGGCCGTGCCCGCGCCGCTGCGCGCCGGCGTGCAGGCGCTGGCGTTTCACGCCCTGCGCGAACTGGGCACCACCGAAGCGCTGGTGGCCCGCCTCGCCGAGCGCGCGCCACCGCCGCCCTTGCGCGCCCTGATGTGCGCAGCGCTGTCCCTGCTGGTGGCGCCGGACACGCCGGGCGCCATCTACCCGGCGCACACCGTGGTGGACCAGGCCGTGCGCGCCGCGCGCGACGATCCCCGCTGGCAGCGCCAGGCCGGATTCCTCAACGCCTGCCTGCGCCGCTACCTGCGCGAGACCGAGGTGCTGCAGGCGGCGATCGCCACCGACACGGTGGTGCAATGGAACCACCCGCGCTGGTGGATCGATCGCCTGCGGCGCGAGCAGCCCGAACACTGGCAGGCCATCCTGCGCGCCAACAACCGGCCGGGGCCGATGACGCTGCGCATCAACCGCCGGCGCGCCACACGCGATGCCGTGGCCGCCGCGTTGATGCAGCAGGGCGTGGCCAGCCGACCCGTGGGCGAGCACGGCCTGGAGCTCGCGCGCGCGCTGCCGGTGGAGCAACTCCCCGGTTTTGCCGACGGCTGGTGTTCCGTGCAGGACGAGGCCGCGCAACTGGCGGCACCGCTGCTGCTGCAGGGTTACCCGGGGCAAGGCGATCCCGGGCAAGTTGATGCGGTCACCCGCCGCCCGCGCCTGCTCGACGCCTGCGCCGCCCCCGGCGGCAAGACCGCGCACCTCCTTGAGCGCTGCGACGCCGACCTGCTTGCGCTCGACGTCGACGCACAGCGCTGCGAGCGCATCCGTGAGAACCTGCAGCGCCTGGGCCTGCACGCCGAGGTGCGCAGTGCCGACGCCGCGCGGCCCGACACCTGGTGGGACGGCCACCCGTTCGACGCCATCCTGCTGGACGCGCCCTGCACCGCCTCGGGCATCGTGCGTCGCCACCCCGACGTGCGCTGGTTGCGCCGTGAAAGCGATGTGGCTGCCCTGGCGCAGACGCAACGCGCGCTGCTCGACGCCTTGTGGCCGCTGCTGCGCCCGGGCGGGCGGCTCGTCTATGCCACCTGCTCGGTGTTCCGCGCCGAAGGCAGCGACCAGGCACAAACGTTCCTTCAACGCCACACCGACGCCCTGCCAGCCCCCGCGGCAGGCCACCTGTTCCCGGGCCATCCGGGTACCCAGGGGGAGTTCAACGACAATCGTCCGGGTGGACCGGACGGCTTCTTCTACGCGTGCTTTGACAAAGCCCGCCCCCGCTGAGCAGGCCCTCCCGGGCCTCGGGGGCTGGGCGCGTGCGCTGCGCGCTGCCGTGCTTGGCCTGTTGCTGTGCCCGCTGCTGGCGTGGGCACAGCCGCCCGAGTTGCGCCAGTTCATGCTGCAGCGCACGTCCGAGGCGCTCTACCTCAACGCCCGTCTGTCCCTCGCACCGCATGGCGCCGTGCAGGACGCCCTGGTCAAGGGCGTGCCGCTGTACTTCGTGTGGCAAGCCAGTGTCTACCGGGAGCGCTGGTACTGGACCGACAAGCGCGTGGCCACCCAGCGGCGCGTGCTGCGCCTGGCCTACCAGCCGCTCACCCGGTTGTGGCGCGTGAGCGTGTCCACCGACGGGGTGGGCGCGTCTGGCGGCGCCGGGCTGCAATACGCCTTTCACCAGAACCACGACACCCTTGAAGAAGCGCTGGCCGCGGTAGGGCAGGTGGCGCGCTGGCGCCTGGCCGACGCACGCCAGCTCGAAGCCGGCGTAGAGCATTACCTGCTGTTCGACTTCCGCCTTGACCTCACCCTGCTGCCGCGGCCGTTCCAGATCGGCCTGGGTTCGCAGGCCGAATGGTCGATGGTGCTCGAGCAGGAAATGCGCGTGCCCAACGCCGCCACGCCCGAAGCGGCCGCCGAGGCCCGCGCGAGCGCCGAGCCACGCGCAACCGAGGCCGGCGCGGACAACACCGAAACCCCGGGGCGATGACCCCGCCGACGCGCGTGAACCCACTGCAACCCCATTCGCCCAAGCCCGCCGCGGTGCGCTGGGCGGTGGTGGCCGGGTTGATCTTCATGACCGGCCTGGCCATGGTGCTGCTGTTCCTGCTCACCCTGGCCACGCGCAACAGCGAGTTCTACGAGCGCAACTTCGCGCTGCTGGTCTCCATCAACGTGGCCGCAGCCGCCGGCCTCGGGCTGGTGATCCTGTGGCTGGGCGTGCGCCTGCTGCTGCGCCTCAAGCGCGGCAAGTTCGGCAGCCGGCTGCTGGTCAAGCTCGCGGCCATCATCGGGCTGGTCGGCATCCTGCCGGGCTTGCTGATCTACACCGTGTCCTACCAGTTCGTGGCGCGCTCCATCGAAAGCTGGTTCGACGTGCGCGTGGAAACAGCGCTCACCGCCGGCCTCAACCTGGGTCGCACCACGCTGGACACCCTGACCGCCGACGCCGCCAGCAAGACGCGCATCGCCGCCGACGGCCTCTCGCGGCTGAGCAACAACAGCGCGGTGTTTGCGCTCGATCGCGTGCGCGAACAACTCAACGCGAGCGACGTGGTGCTTTTCAGTGGGTCAGGCCAGCCGTTGGGCAGCGCCGGCAGCTCCCGTTTCGACATTGCGCCCGAGCGGCCCGACACGGCCACCTTGCGCAACGTGCGCGTCAACCGCGTGCTGGCGCAGATCGAAGGCCTGGAGGACGGCGACAGCGGCTCGCTGCAGGCCGCGCTGGCCGCCAGCCAGGCGCGCGTGAAGGTGCTGGCCCTGGTGAATGCGCCAAGCTTTTCGTTCGACGCCGAGGCGCGCTACCTGCAGGTCATCGTGCCGCTGCCGTCCACCCTCATCATCGACGCGCTGGCGGTGCAGGCCGCCAACCGCGAGTACCAGGAACGCGCATTGGCGCGCGAAGGCCTGCGCAGCATGTACATCGGCACGCTCACGCTGGCGCTGTTCCTGGCCGTGTTCGGTGCCGTGCTGCTGGCCGTGCTGCTGGGCAACCAGCTCATCCGCCCGCTCATCGTGCTGGCAGAGGGCATGCGCGAGGTGGCGGCCGGCAACCTCACCCCCAAGGCCGCGCTGCCCGCAAAGGACGAACTGTCCGGCCTCACGCGCACCTTCGCCCACATGACGCAGGACCTGGCCGACGCGCGCGAGGCCGTACAGACCAGCATGACCCAGGTCGACGCCGCGCGCGAGAACCTGCAGACCATCCTGGACAACCTCACCGCCGGCGTCGTCGTTTTCGACGAACAAGCCCGCCTGGTCAGCGCCAACCCGGGCGCTGCGCGCATCCTGCACGTGCCGCTCAATGTGCACCTGGGCGAGCCCATCACCGAGGTGCCGGGCCTCGAAGCGCTCGCCGGCGGCGTGCTGCAGCAGTTCGAGCGCTTTCTGGCCGAGGAAACGCCGCACGAAGGCGGCTACTGGCTGCAATCGTTCGAGCTCAGCGCCGACGGCCAGTCGCCGTTCGACCAGAGCATCACCCTCATCGCGCGCGGCGCCCTGCTGCCGCACAACGAGCGCCTGCTGGTGTTCGACGACGTCACGGAAGTCGTCTCGGCGCAGCGCGCCAAGGCCTGGGGCGAGGTCGCGCGCCGCCTGGCGCACGAGATCAAGAACCCGCTCACACCCATCCAGCTCTCTGCCGAGCGCCTGGCCATGAAGCTCGACGGCAAGCTGCAGCCCACCGAGCAGGCGCTGCTCACCAAGTCCGTGCGCACCATCGGCGATCAGGTCGACGCCATGAAGCGCCTGGTGAACGAGTTCCGCGACTATGCGCGCCTGCCCGCGGCACAACTCGCGCCGGTCGACCTCAACGCCGCCGTGCGCGACACCCTTGTGCTGTACGAGCACGCCGCCACGCCGGTGCGCTGCGAGCTCACCGACGACCTGCCCAGGGTGCGGGCCGACCCCCAGCAACTGCGCCAGCTCATCCACAACCTGGTGCAGAACGCGCAGGATGCCATGGCTGGCCAGCAAGGCGCCGAGGTGCTGCTGCGCACGCGCCGATCCGACAGCGGCCAATGGGTGCGCCTGGTCGTCATCGACAGCGGCCCCGGCTTTGCCGAGCACATCCTCAAGCGCGCCTTCGAGCCCTACGTCACCACCAAGGCCAAGGGCACCGGGCTGGGCCTGGCGGTGGTCAAGAAGATCATGGACGAGCACGGCGGCCGCGTGGATCTCACCAATCGGATGACGGAAGGGCGCGTCATCGGCGCGCAAGTGTCGTTATCATTCGCAGTTGCAAATTGACAACAAGCACCGAGGGACTCCGCACGCATGGCAACGATTCTGGTGGTTGACGACGAACTCGGCATTCGGGATCTGCTCTCCGAAATCCTCAACGACGAAGGTCACACCGTCGAACTCGCGGAAAACGCGGCCCAGGCGCGCAGCGTGCGCCAGCAGTTGCGCCCCGACCTCGTGCTGCTCGACATCTGGATGCCCGACACCGATGGCGTCACCCTGCTCAAGGAGTGGTCGAGCACCGGGCAACTCACCATGCCGGTGATCATGATGAGCGGCCACGCCACCATCGACACCGCCGTCGAAGCCACACGCATCGGCGCCAGCGCCTTCCTCGAAAAACCCATCACCCTGCAAAAGCTGCTCAAGGCGGTCGATCAGGGCCTGAACAAGGCCGCACCCAAAGCCGAACCCCTGCTCATGCCCGTGCGCATGGGCAGCAGCATGGAGTTCACGGTCGAAGAGGCCATGACCACGCACCAGGTCGGCAATGGCGTCGCCCACGTCAACGGCAGCAGCCTGCCCGTCATGCCGATGGGCCCCCAGCCACAGCAGACCTTCAACCTGGACAGCCCGCTGCGCGAGGCGCGCGACGAGTTCGAGAAAGCCTACTTCGAATACCACCTGGCCAAGGAGTCCGGCTCCATGACCCGCGTGGCCGAGAAAACCGGCCTTGAACGCACCCACCTCTACCGCAAACTCAAGCAACTCGGCGTCGATCTCGCCCGCGCCAAGCGCGGCCAGTTCGGCTGAGCCCCACGCCCAAGCTGCTATACTCGCCGTCTTGCCAAGGCCCGGTAGCTCAGTTGGTAGAGCAGCGGATTGAAAATCCGCGTGTCGGTGGTTCGATTCCGCCCCAGGCCACCAAGCTTCAAACCCGCATGAAATCTAGGTTTCATGCGGGTTTTGTCTTTGCGAAGCTGATGGGCATTTCCTGGATCCGTGTGCATTTTCGTTGCACACGTTCGTTGTTTGCTCGCATCTGGTTGAACGGCGGTATGTGTCAGCTGTGCAGGGCGGTCATCGGTAGCGACTAGGTACATCCGTGCCGACTGCCAATATGCGGCTGTTGGGAAGCGCAAGCTGTGCTGGGCGGTGCTTTTGCTTGGCCACTCTAAGCTGGAATCGACCGTGAGGTACTTGGGTAGCGAGGCAGATGCCGCTCTTGAAATCTCCGTACAAACGGAAATCTGAGGGGACACCGGAGGCGGCCTTGATTCCGGTATCGGGACGGTCGCCTTCAATGGCAGCCATGTGGAGACCGTCGGGATCGTTACTTTTGGCCAGACCCAGACGCGCCAAGCCGAGGGTCACGAGTTGACCGCGTCGCAACCCGCACCAGAGCCTGTCAGGTCACTAAGCAAGACATAAGAGCCTTGCACTCACGCGTCCCAATTGCTTTGATTCCGCAGCACGGGGGGCGCTAAATCCTCTAATCGGCAGAGGAGGTCGGAATGCGATCGTTGTCCCGGAGAACTCATGGTGCAGCCGAAGGCGTGCTTACACGACCGCGCCGTGTTCCTGGAGCAGCGGCGTGCTATGGCGCAGGCATGGGCGGATTCCCTCGACGAGCTCGAAGCTGGCCGCGAAGTTATGCCTGTCGTGCGTGCCCGCCGTTTGCCCGAAGGCGGAAATCCTGCGGTGAGTTGCTTGAACGAGCGCGCCGACGTGTTCAACGCTTCACGTGCAGCCATCGCCACTGCGGAGGCAGACTCGCAAGCCTTGGGCGGCTCCAGCATGCTTAACTGTTGACGGCTCAGACGCTTGCGGCAGCCGCAGGTCAGGAAGACAGTTTTGTCTTATCGCTTTATTTGCTGTGCAGCAAATAATGCAACCGAAGCAAAAATAGGCTAAACTAGCTGCACAGCTAATATTCCTAGTAGGCCAAATATTTCCTCTCAGCCGCTTCGGTCGTTCATAGACGAGCTCGTGGCTATCACGGGCGCGGAAGAGCTGTTCCTGAAGGAAGAGGTCTCTTTCGGCAATCAATCACGGCGCCCTAAACTCGACGCTCTTGTTCGCCTGCAGCTGCCGATCGGGGGCCAAGTCGATGTCGCGATCGAAGTTCTTGGCCAGGCCTACCCTCGGGACATCCTGCAGGCCGTACATCAGCTGAAAACGTATAGGGAGGTGGCGTCGCATGGCCCTCAGCCCGTCGAACTCGCTGTTGTGGCAGAACACATCAGCCCGGGCGCAAGGCAAGACCTGAAGGACGCGGGCATCAATTATTTCGACGCTACCGGCTCCATGTACTTCCGACATCGGACGTACATGGTGGTGCGAGAGATGATTGGCACCCAGCACAAGCCCCGGCGGCCGGTTCGGCTGTTCTCTGGCGCTCGTGAAAAGGTCGTACATGCGCTGCTGGAGCAGTGGCGCAGGACGGATGGCGGCGAACTGCCCTCCGGTGCAGACCTTTCGATCGAAGCGGGGGTGTCGACGTACACGGTGTCGACAACGATGCAAGAACTCGAACGGGAGGGATGGGTCGAGACGATCGGCGCAGGCCCGCACCTTCGACGGCGGCTCGTCAAACCTGAAGGGCTTCTTGACGCTTGGGCTGACGAATGGGTTTCTCGCAAAGAAAAGCGGTCGCGTTGGTATGTGCTGGCTCGATCGAACCCCGTCGATACCGTGCTCTACAAGCTACAGGACTACGATGGCTGGGCCCTTACTGGCGCGGCCGCCGCCAACGCAGTCGTGCCGCACCTGACATCGGTGGACCGCGTGCAGGTGATCGTGCCTCCTGGTCAAGCCCAGAATTGGGCGGACCAACTGCAGTTCAAGCATGCCGAGAAAGGGGCGAACGTGGTGTTCATTGAACGCGAGGGCGCCTCGCTCATGTTTCTTGACGGCCACCCCGAGCGACCCGGCTCGCGATTTGCCAGCAGGTTCATTCAATACCTCGACCTGCTAGGCGGCTACGGCCGAGATAAGGAACTGGCGGAAGAATTTCGGCATCGCGCTCTGCACATGGAAGCGAAGGCGTGAGCATGAAGCACAAGACCTTCGCCGAGTACGACGGCGCACTGACGCACGCCTGCGAAGCGGCGTTGGGGATGTTGCTGCGTGCATTCGGCACGCTCGCGCCGACCTTGCGCCTGGTCGGCGGACTTGTGCCGCGCTACCTCACACCTGAAGCGCCACCGGACGTGCCCAAGCACGCTGGCACCACCGACGTCGACATCGTGTTGGCGATTGAGGTTCTCGCCGAAAAGGGCAAGTACAACAAGCTGAGCGAGCAGCTCAAGGCCAACGGCTTCTCGCGCGTGGTCAACAAGGATGGCAATCCCAGCTCCTGGCGCTGGGAGAGGAAGGTCGACGGCCAAACAATCGTCGTGGAGTTCCTTCAGCACACCAACGATCCCGCGAAGAATGCGCGCGCGGAATCGGTTGTCGACGAAGGCGTCTCGGCGATGCAGATCCTGCACGCCGGCGTGGTCCACGAGATGTACCTGGAGCGTGAAGTCATCGTCGAACTGCCGGACGGCAACGGCAAGACGAAGGTCGCGATCCGTTATGCCGACGCCGTGGCGTTCATCCTGCTGAAGGCCCTCGCTTTCGATGACAGGAAGACGAACAAGGACGCCGCGGATCTCATACACGTGATACGCCATGCGGACTCGACCGAGAAGCTGGCCATGCAATACGCCAACCGACTGAAAGAGGGCAAGCACCAGGAGGCACTGGAGCAAGGCCTACGAGCCCTGGAGAGGAAGTTCTGCGACGAGCAGGGCATCGAAGGCTTCGAGAAGGAGGGGCCTGCGCAGTTCTGTGCTTTCCACGAAATCGGCGAGCAAGGTAGTGACGATCGCATCCTCGAACAGCGAAACGTTAGCGCCTTGGTCACCGAGTTTGTGACGATCGTACGCGCCCACACGAAAGCCTGAACAAGCCCTTGATTCGTAAAGAGTCAGGGGCTTTTTGTTTGCGGCCACAGGCATGGCCGTCCGGCCCACCCTGTCAGGCCGGCGCCAACAGGCGACCCAGATCGGTGCGTCGGAGGTGCAAAATGGAGGGCTTTGCACAGTCTTGGGGATTTTCTTGAAGTACGCCAGCGCACACCAGTTTCTTGAATACGTCGCCGGGCGTAACCCCGGGCAGCCGGAGTACCTGCAGGCCGTCACCGAGGTGATGGAGAGCCTGTGGCCGTTCATCGAGGCGCACCCGAAGTACGCGGAGCACAGCCTGCTGGACCGCCTGGTGGAGCCCGAACGCGTGGTGATGTTCCGGGTGTCGTGGGTCGATGACCATGGCGTGGTGCATGTCAACCGGGGCTATCGCATCCAGCACAGCATGGCGATCGGGCCTTACAAGGGCGGCATCCGGTTCCACCCGTCGGTCAACCTCTCGGTGCTCAAGTTCCTGGCGTTCGAGCAGACCTTCAAGAACGCGCTGACCACGCTGCCCATGGGCGGCGGCAAGGGCGGGGCGGACTTCGACCCCAAGGGCCGCAGCCCGGGCGAGGTGATGCGTTTCTGCCAGGCCTTTGTGAGCGAGTTGTTCCGCCACGTGGGTGCCGACACCGATGTGCCCGCGGGCGACATCGGCGTGGGTGGGCGCGAGGTGGGCTTCATGGCCGGCATGGTGAAGAAGCTCAGCAACCGCGCCGACTGCGTGTTCACCGGCAAGGGCATGAGTTTCGGTGGCTCGTTGATCCGCCCGGAGGCCACGGGATACGGCACCGTGTACTTCGCCGATGAAATGCTCAAGACGCGCGGCATGGCGTTCGAGGGCCTGCGCGTGTCGGTGTCGGGCTCGGGCAATGTCGCGCAGTACGCGGTCGAGAAGGCGATGGCCCTGGGCGCGAAGGTGGTCACGGTGTCCGATTCCAGCGGCACCATCGTCGACGAGGAAGGCTTCACGCCCGAGAAGCTGGCCATCCTGATGGATGTGAAGAACCACCACTTCGGCCGCGTGAGCGACTACGCAGCGCGCACAGGGGTTCACTTCGAAGCCGGCAAGCGGCCCTGGCATGTGCCGGTCGATATCGCGCTGCCCTGCGCGACGCAGAACGAGCTGGACGCGCAGGACGCGGCCATGCTGATCCGCAACGGTGTGCGTTGTGTGGCCGAGGGCGCCAACATGCCGTCCACCATCGAGGCGGCACGCGCTTTCGAGGACGCTGGCGTGTTGTTCGCGCCCGGCAAGGCCAGCAACGCGGGCGGTGTGGCCACCTCCGGCCTGGAGATGAGCCAGAACGCGCTGCGCCTGGCATGGCCGCGCGAGGAAGTCGACGCGCGCCTGCTGCAGATCATGCAGGGCATCCATGCGGCCTGCGTGCAGCATGGTCAGCGCGGGCAGGGGAAGGTCAGCTATGTGGACGGAGCCAACATCGCCGGCTTCGTGAAGGTGGCCGACGCGATGCTGGCGCAAGGCGTGGTCTGAGCTGAGTCCGGCGGGGGCGCGCGCCTTGAACCGATCGCCCCTGATCGATGCCATCAAGGCGGTGGCTTCGCAGCTCATCGTGCTGCACCACCTGGCGCTGTACGCGCCCATGACCGATGCGTTCGCAACGGCGTGGCCGGCGGTGATGGATTTCCTGTCGGCGCAGGGGCGACTGGCGGTGCAGCCTTTTCTGGTGATCGGCGGGTTTCTCTCGGCGCAGGCACTTGAGCGGCGCCGCGGGCAACCGCCCTTGCCGCAGATCGCGCAGCGTTACCTGCGCCTGGCGCCGCCCCTGTGGCTGGCGCTGTTGCTGGTGGTACTGGCCACCGCACTCGTGGGGCGCTGGCTGCCGGATGCGGACTGGCTGTCGCCACTGCCGTCCGTGGGCACGCTGCTGGCCCACCTGTTCTTCTTGCAGGACGTGCTGGGCGTGCCGGCGCTGTCGGCCGGCGTCTGGTACGTGGCGATCGACTTCCAGTTGTTTGCGCTGTTCGCCGTGCTGGCCTGGGCGGTCGGCCCGGGTGGCTGGCCGCTGGCGGCCACGGAGGCGCCTGCACTGGCGGCGATGGTGGCGCTGGCCACGGTCGCGTCCATCGTGGTGTTCAGCCGTTTGCCGGCGCTGGACGTGTGGGCGATCTACTTTCTGTCGGCCTACGGGCTGGGCGCGTTGGCGGCATGGGCGGCATGGGCCGCAGGGCCAGCCTGCGCGCGGTGGTGGTTTGCGTTGGCCGTGGCGGTGCTGTTGGCCGACTGGCTGATCGCGCCGCGCGCGCGGCCGCTGTTGGCGCTGGCCACGGCGTCGGCCTTGTACGGTGCGGCACATCTGCGCTGGTCCGAGGCGGCGGGGGCTGCGCGTGGTTTGCAGCGCGTGGTGCGTTTCCTGGCCGACGCGTCCTACGGTGTGTTTGTCGGCCACTTTGCGGTGATCATTCTGTTCAGCGGCCTGTGGCACGCGGCGGGCCTGTCGGGCCTGGCAGCGGCCCTGGCCTTCGCTGGCCTTGCCTGGGCATCGTCCATCGCTCTGGGCGCGGGCCTGCAGCGCGCCGCCGATCGATGGACACCGCGATGGACGCCGCGATGGAGGAGCCCGTGTTGAACATGCCCCGTGTGGTTGTCAGCCTGCATGTGCTGGGTGCGGCATTCGCACTTGGTGCCTGCGGCGCCGAGGCGGTGGGCAGCGCCGCCACCGGCGCGGCCGTGAAGCAGCAGGAGCTGGAGAACGCCAAGCGCGCACAGCAGCAAGTGCTGCAGGATGCACAGAAGGCGATGGAGATACCGCCCGAGCGGGCGAAGCAGCTCGACCCGTGAGCGCTGTGACCGCCGTGGCCACCGTGGGCGCGTTCAGCGCCAGCCGGGCACGCGGGTGAGGCGGAACGCCAGTGCGGGGTCGGGCGCGTCGATGCCCTCGGCCGGGCGGCGTGTGCCGGTGATCATGAGCTGGCCCGCGCACTGCAACGCCTGGCCACTCCAGACGGCCGAGATCGTGCGGCCGTCTTCCGATTCGTCGAGGTGGAACTCGCCGTCGATCACGTCCCCCGAGACCTGCGAGCCGCGCATCTGGCCACCGCGGCCCAGCAGCAGCGGACCGCGCACGCCATCGGTGTACTCGGGGTGGCGCTCCAGGCGCAGCTGGCCCTGATCGCGCACGCGCTCGGGCGGGCTGCCCAGTTCGCGCAGGCTCACTTGCCATTCACCGCCCAGCTCGGCCGGCGGCACGTGGTCCCGCACGGCGCAGCCGGCCGGGATGTCGGTGCCGGGCCCTTGTGCGCGCGCGCACGGCAGCAGCACCGGGGCGACGAGGGCGGCCAGAGCAATCGCCAGGTGCGGCGCAGACAGGGATTTCATGGCGGCGTCCTCAGGCCTGCGCCTTTTGCGCATCGGCGCCGTCCTGCGCACGCTTGGCGAACTCGGCGCGCAACGCCTTGAGCTTTTCGCGCGGGTCTTCCTTCACCGTCTCCTGGTCCAGCGCCATCTCCGCGATGAAGCGGCTCGGTGCGCCGGGCACGCTCTCGCGGCCCTTTTTGCGGCGCTTGAGCCAGCTCACCGCCAGCGTGCGCTGCGCGCGCGTGATGCCCACGTACATCAGGCGGCGTTCTTCCTGGATGCGCAGTTGCTGCGCTTCGCCGCCAGCTTCGTCGTCGTCCACCTTGAAGGGCAGCAGGCCCTCGTTCACGCCCACCAGCACCACGTGCGGCCACTCCAGGCCTTTCGAGGCATGCAGGGTGGAGAGCGTCACCACGTTCTGGTCCTGCTCGCGTTCGGACAACGTCGAAATCAGCGCGATGGTCTGCACCACCTCGAGCAGGCTCTTGCGTTCGGCCTCCACCGTGGTGCCCGCTGCGTCGTCGATCTGACCGCCGCAGCGGCCCGCAATCCAGTCACAGAACTCCTGCACGTTGCCCCAGCGGGCGGCGGCCACCTTGTCGTTGTCCTCGCTGTCGAACAGGTGCTGCTCGTAGCCGATGTCCTTGAGCCATTCGGTGAGGAAGGCGCGTGCAGCCTCGTGACCCACGGTGTGGCGCGCGCGGTACTCCAGGTCGTTCACCTGGCGGCCGAACTCGTGCAACGCGGCAATCGCGCGGCCCGACACGGCGCTTGGCAGCGAATGCGAGAACAACGCAGCAAACAGGCTGAGCTTGTACTGCGTGGCGAACGCGCCGAGCTGCTGCAGTGTGGTGTGGCCGATGCCCCGCTTGGGTGTGGTGGCCGCGCGCAGGAAGGCCGGGTCGTCGTTGTTGTTGGTGATCAGGCGCAGCCAGGCGCACAGGTCGCGGATCTCGGCCTTGTCGAAGAAGCTCTGTCCACCCGAGACCTTGTACGGAATCTGCGCACGGCGCAGCGCCTGCTCGAAGGCCTTGGCCTGGTGATTGGCGCGGTACAGCACCGCAAAGTCGCGCCACTCCTTGTGTTGCGAGTTCGCGCGCAGGCCCTGGATGCGCAGCACGGCGCGCTCGGCCTCGTGTTCCTCGCTGTCCGCGTCCACCACGCGCACCGGCTCGCCTTCGCCGAGCTCGCTCCACAGCGTTTTCGGGAACAGCTTGGGGTTGGGGCCGATGACGTGGTTGGCCGCGCGCAGGATGGCGCTGGTGGAGCGGTAGTTCTGCTCCAGCTTGATGACCTTGAGGTGGGGGTAGTCCACCGGCAGCTTCTTGAGGTTGTCCAGCGTGGCGCCGCGCCAGCCGTAGATGGACTGGTCGTCGTCGCCCACGGCGGTGAAGCGCGCGCGTTCACCCACCAGCAGCTTGAGCAACTCGTACTGCGTGGCGTTGGTGTCCTGGTATTCGTCCACCAGCACATGGCCCATCTTCTGCTGCCACTTGGTGCGCACGGTCTCGTGCTCGCTCAGCAGCTTCAGCGGCAGCGCGATCAGGTCGTCGAAGTCCACCGCCTGGTAGGCCACCAGGCGCTCCTCGTAGCGCTGCATGATGAGCGCCGTGGTGCGCTCGTTCTCGTCGCGCGCCTGCGCCAGCGCGGCGGCGGCGTTCAGGCCCGCGCTCTTCCAGGCGCTGATCGCCCATTGCCACTGGCGCGCGGTGGCGGCATCGGTGGTGGTGCCGCAGTCCTTGAGCAGGCTGGTGATGTCGTCGGTGTCGAGGATGCTGAACTGCTTCTTCAGGCCCAGCGCCTCACCGTCTTCGCGCAGCAGGCGCACGCCCAGCGCATGGAACGTGCAGATCAGCACCTTCTTCGCGTCGCGCCCGACCAGTTGCCCGGCGCGCTCGCGCATCTCGGCTGCGGCCTTGTTGGTGAAGGTGATGGCCGCGATGCGATCGGCCGCCAACCCGGCCTGGATGAGCCGCGCGATCTTGTGCGTGATCACCCGCGTCTTGCCGGAGCCCGCCCCGGCCAGCACCAGACACGGCCCGCCCAGGTGGTTCACGGCTTCAAGCTGGGCAAGGTTCAGACCGGCGGACATGGCAAGGCAATGGGGCAAAGCGGGGGATCATAGCGAGCGGGGGTGTCGCGGGCCCTCTGATTTGTTCATATTTGATGTTAAATGATTAAATATGCATAATCCGGGTGATGTTTTCCGCCACCGCTTACCCCGCTCACGAGCTGCTGCTGCCCTACAACCCCTGGTGGATGCAGGGCAGTGACGCCTTCGTCGAACTGCCCGCTTTCCGGCGCGATGTCTTCGATGACTTGTACGCGGATGTGAAAAACCTGCCGCAGATGGTGTCGGTGACGGGGCCGCGCCGGGTGGGCAAGAGCACCTTGCTGCAGCAGTGCATCCAGCAACTGCTGATCGACGCTGACGAACCGGCCGCGCAGGCGCAGCGTATCGTCTACTTCTCGATGCAGGACCCCGGGCTGGAACTGCCTGGCTTCGACCCGGATCGCTTCTTCAACGAGTTGGTGAAGGCGGCGGCCGCCGCCGCGAAAGAAGGTGTCGCCTACCTGTTCCTCGACGAGATCCAGCGTTTTCCGCGTTGGGAGCTTTATCTCAAGAAGTTCTACGACCTGAAAACACCGGTGCGCATCGTCGTGTCGGGCGCGGCAAGCACGCCGATCTTTCGCAAGTCACGAGAGAGCTTGCTCGGGCGTATCAAGGACTATCACGTGCTCCCGTTCAGTTTTCGGGAGTGGTGTGGGGTTGCGCGGCATTTCAGCGATACCGAGTTGCTGCGGGAGTTGGGGCGGGAGTTTGCATCATGGCCAGCAACAGATCTCGTGGCGGAATTGTCCGAATTGGTGAGTGACCTCGGGGCCTACGATCGATTGGGATTGAATCGCTTTGACTTTGCCAACCCGCTCCTGGAGTCCTTCCTCTTCGAAGGCGGCTTCCCCGAAGTCTGGAACCTGCCCACCTTGCTCGCCAAACAGGATTATCTCTACCAGAACCAGGTCGAGCGCGTCATCTTCGAAGACCTGCTGCTCGCCGCCGAATTCCGCAAGCCCGAGATGCTGCGGCGCTTCTACCTCGGCCTGCTGAAGGACCCGGGCCGTGAGACCAATCTGTCCCAGGTAAGCAAGGAACTGGGCATGGTGCGCTCCACCATCGAGAGTTACTTCCCGCTGCTCGAAGCCACTGACCTGGTGTGGCGCCTGCACAAGCACACCAGCACCAAGGCCACGCCCAAGGCTGGTAACTTCAAGACCTACCTCGTTGACCTTGCGGTGCGCAATGCCGTGATGAAGCTCGACCAGGCGCACCTCGTGGCCGACGCCACGCTGATGGGGGCGTACGCCGAGAACGTGGTGGCCAACCACCTGCGCCGCCGGCCCGGGCTGGTGGAGCTGGGCTACTGGCGCCGCAACAACGACGAAATCGATTTCATCGTGGACCTGGGCCATAGCCGCATTGCGGTGGAGGTGAAGTACCGCAATGAAGTGCAGGACAAGGATGTGCTCAAGGCCACGCGGCTGGCCGCAGAGCATGGCTGCGAAGCGTGCGTGGTGGTGTGCAAGGGGCCGCTCGCAGCCGAAGCCATTGCCCGGCAGAAAGCGGCCGCCTCCGTGCCGCTGGCCGTGGTGCCGCTGGCGGCTTTTCTGATGCTGTTCTGAGCGTGACCGAGTCGCATCAACGCTGCTGAGACAATCGCGCCCGTGCTGCAGGTCCTGCTCGTCACCTTCCCGTTCTTCGCGCTCGTGCTCGCCGGCTACGTGGCGGCGCGCCGGCGCATGTTGCCGCTGGAGGCGATCCCCGGGCTCAACGGCTTCGTGCTGTTCTTCGCGCTGCCCTGCATGTTGTACCGGTTCGGCTCCACCACGCCGATCGCGCAACTGCTCGACATGCGGGTGGCCGGGCTGTACCTGCTGTGCGGGTTGCTGATCGCGGGCGCCACCATCGCGCTCACGCTCAACGCGCGCATCCGCTGGAACGACGCCTCGTTCGGCGCGCTGGTGGCGGCGTTTCCCAACTCGGGCTTCATGGGCGTGCCGCTGATCGTGGCCTTGCTCGGCGCCTCGGCGGCGGGCACGGTGATCCTTACCATGGTGGTGGACATGGTGGTCACCACCTCACTGTGCATCGCGCTCTCGCGGCTCGACGAAGCCGAGGGCGACGGCCGCTCGGCCGTGTTCGACGCGGCGCGCAAGGCGCTCAAGGGCGTGCTCACCAACCCCATGCCCTGGGCGATCGTGCTGGGTGGCGTGGCCTCGGCCTGGGCGTTCCGCTTCCCCGAGCCGGTGGAGAAAACCGTCTGGCTGCTGGCCGACTCGGCCTCGCCGGTGGCGCTGTTCACCATTGGCGCGGTGCTGGCGCGCGCGCAGATGACGGCCAACCACCCCATGCCGCTGGCCGACTACCTGCCGGTGGCGGCGATCAAGCTGTTTGCACACCCGCTGCTGGTGCTCGGCGCGGGGTTGGTGGCCAATCAGTTCGGGTTGGGCCTCTCAAGCCAGGCACTCACGGTCATGGTGCTCGTGGCGGCCTTGCCCAGCGCCAGCAACGTCTCGCTGCTGGCCGAGCGTTTTGGCGCCGACAACGGGCGCATTGCGCGCATCATCCTGGTGTCCACCGCGGCCGCCTTCCTCACCTTCTCCGGCGCCGTCACGCTGCTGACTTGAAAACCCGCTCCGATGGGTCAGGGCAACAACAATAGTTGCTGTCTATCAAGTCAATCCGAACTGTTGCATGGACGAATCGCTCCGCGGTCTCTAGAGTCTGTTGGGTCGCTTGAAGTCGATGCACCATGGGTGCCCGTTGCCAGACACCACGACCGCGGGGTGCTGGGCGGCGCCACGCGACCTCGCTCACACACATCAGCCCCAAGAAGGAGACCGCCATGTCAGAAGCCAAGTGTCCATTCCACGCCGCCGGGGGTGCCCGCGCCACGCACGGCGCGCAGTCCAACGCCGACTGGTGGCCGAACCAGCTCAACCTGTCCATCCTGCACCAGCACCAACCGGTGTCCAACCCGATGGACCCGGATTTCGACTACGCCGAGGCCTTCAAGAAGCTCGACTACGCCGCTCTCAAGAAGGACATGGCCGCGCTCATGACCCAGTCGCAGGATTGGTGGCCGGCCGACTACGGCCACTACGGCGGCCTGTTCATCCGCATGGCCTGGCACGCCGCCGGCACCTACCGCACGGCCGATGGCCGCGGCGGTGCCAACACCGGCAACCAGCGCTTCGCGCCGCTCAACAGCTGGCCCGACAACGGCAACCTGGACAAGGCGCGCCGCCTGCTGTGGCCGCTCAAGCAGAAATACGGCAACGCCATCTCCTGGGCCGACCTCTTCGTGCTGGCCGGCAACGTGGCCATGGAGACCATGGGCTTCAAGACCTTCGGCTTCGGCGGCGGCCGTGCCGACATCTGGGCCCCCGAGGAAGACATCTACTGGGGCGCCGAGATGGAGTGGTTGGCCACCAGCGACAAGCCCAACAGCCGCTACACCGGTGAGCGCAACCTGGAGAACCCGCTGGCTGCGGTGCAGATGGGTCTGATCTACGTGAACCCGCAGGGCCCGGACGGCAAGCCCGACCCGGTGGCCTCGGGCCGCGACGTGCGCGAGACCTTCGCGCGCATGGCCATGAACGACTACGAGACCGTGGCCCTGGTGGCCGGTGGCCACACCTTCGGCAAGATGCACGGCGCCGGCCCCGCGGAGCTGGTGGGCCCCGAGCCCGAAGGCGCGCCGATCGAGGAGATGGGTCTCGGCTGGATCAACAAGCACGGCACCGGCAAGGGCGGTGATGCCACCACCAGCGGCTTCGAAGGCGCCTGGAAGCCCAACCCGACCAAGTGGGACATGGGTTACCTGAAGGTGCTGTTCAAGTACGACTACGAGCAGATGACCACCGCCGCGGGCGCCATCCAGTGGCGCGCCAAGAACGTGGACCCGGAGGACATGATCCCCGACGCGCACGACCCGTCCAAAAAGCACCCGCCGCACATGACGACAGCCGACCTGTCGCTCAAGTTCGACCCGGCCTACGAAAAGATCTCGCGCCACTTCCTCAACAACCCCGAGGAATTTGCCGACGCTTACGCCCGTGCCTGGTTCAAGCTGACGCACCGCGACATGGGCCCCAAGAGCCTGTACCTGGGCCCCGAGGTGCCGAAGGAAGACCTGATCTGGCAGGACCCGATCCCCGCCGTCAACCACCCGCTGGTGGACGCCAAGGACGTTGCGGCGCTCAAGGCCAAGGTGCTGGCGTCGGGCCTGTCGGTGGCCGAACTGGTGTCCACCGCCTGGGCCTCGGCCTCCACCTACCGCGGCTCCGACCGCCGCGGCGGTGCCAACGGCGCGCGCATCCGCCTGGCCCCGCAGAAGGACTGGGAAGCCAACCAGCCGGCGCAACTGGCCAAGGTGCTCAAGGCGCTGGAAGGCATCCAGGCCGACTTCAACAAGAGCGCCTCGGGCGGCAAGAAGATCTCGCTGGCCGACCTGATCGTGCTGGCTGGCTGCGCCGGTGTGGAGGCGGCGGCCAAGGCTGCGGGCCACAGCGTCGAGGTGCCGTTTGCACCCGGCCGCATGGACGCCTCGCAGGAGCAGACCGACGTCGACTCCTTCGCCGTGCTTGAGCCGGTGGCCGATGGTTTCCGCAACTACCGCCAGAAAGCCTACAGCGTCTCGCCCGAGGAGATGCTGCTCGACAAGGCGCAGCTGCTCACGCTGAGCGCACCCGAGATGACGGTGCTGGTGGGTGGCCTGCGCGTGCTTGGCGCCAACGTCGGCGGCTCCAAGGCGGGTGTGTTCACGCAGCGCCCGGGCCAGCTCACCAACGACTTCTTCGTCAACCTGGTGGACATGTCGACCCAGTGGAAGCCCACCGGCGACAACGCCTACGAAGGGCGTGACCGCAAGAGCGGCGCGGTGAAGTGGACGGCCACGCGCGTCGACCTCGCGTTCGGTTCCAACTCGCAGCTGCGCGCCATCGCCGAGGTGTACGCGCAGAACGACAACGGCAAGAAGTTCGTCAAGGACTTCGTGGCCGCCTGGAACAAGGTGATGAACCTGGACCGCTTCGACCTCGCCTGATCGCGGGCAGTCTGCTCCCAAAGCCCCCGCGGCCCTGCGCCCCGGGGGCTTTTTCACGCTCGCGGGGCTCAGTTTTGCCGTGCCGGCGCCGATACGCACAGGTGAGGCCACAGGGCCTGTTGCGCCTGCGCGCACCGGAGACGACATGATTCCTGCCCCGATTCCCCCGGACGAAGAGGCCCGTCTGCAGGCCTTGCGTGAACTGCTCATCCTCGACACCCCGCCCGAGGAGCGGTTCGACCGCATCACGCGCTTCGCGATGAGCGAGTTCGACGTGCCCATTTCGACCATCTCGCTGGTCGACCGCGACCGGCAGTGGTTCAAGTCCAACTTCGGGCTCGATGCCTGCGAGACGCCGCGCGACCTTTCGTTCTGCGGCCACACCATCCTCGAGCGGCGCTACCTCGTGGTGCCCGATGCGCTCAAGGACGAGCGCTTTCGCGACAACCCGCTGGTGAGCGGTCCACCGTGGATCCGCTTCTATGCCGGCGCCATCCTGCGTCTGCCGTACGGCCCCGCGGTGGGTTCGCTGTGCATCATGGACCGGCGCCCGCGCGAGATCGATGCCATCGGCCTGTCCATCCTCGGTTCGCTGCGCGATCTGGTGGTCGAAGAGATGGTGCGCAGGGAGTTGGTGGCATGACGGTCTTCAGCGTGCAGGCCAGTGCGCCGCGCTTGCTGATCGTCGAGCCCGACCGGCTCGTGCGCAGCACCGTCTCGGGTGTGTGCCGCGACCTCGACCTGGCCCAGGTGCACCAGGCCGCGACCGTGGCGGTGGGCCTGCAGATGCTGCAGTCGCACGCCTTCGACCTGTGGCTGGTCTCGCTGGCCGAGGGCGATGTCGCGCTCGATCTGATCGAGCGTCTGCGCCGCGGCGAATTCACGACGCGCACCGACGTGCCCGTGGCCGTGACGGCGGCCAGCGCCGATGCGCAAACGGTGCAGCGTCTCAAGCCGCTGGGCATTCGCCGCCTGCTGCTGCAGCCGTTCAAGATCCGCGACGTGGCGGTCACCGTCGAGACCTTGTGCGCCGCGATCACGGTGCAGGCCTGAGCCTCACACGGAGAGCGGGTCCACGTCGACCGCGAAGCGGATCAGGCCGCGCGCCTCGGGCGCGCTGCGCGACTGCAGCAGCTCCGGTTGCCATGCCCAGAGGAAGCGCTGCAAAGCCGCGCGCGAATCGCTCTCGATCAACAGTTGCGCGCGCTCCACGTTGGCCACGCGCTGGATGGTGAGCGGCACCGGGGGGTAGAGCGTCACCGCGGCCAGCTCGGGCAGCGCCTGCGCGGCACGCGCCGCGACCTTGAGGAAGCCCTGTGCCGCTTCTTGCGTGCGGGCGTCGGCGCGCAACAGCGCCTGGTGCGCGAACGGCGGCATCGCCGCGGCCGCGCGGTCGGCAAGTTCGGCGCGGGCAAAGCCCGGGTAGTCGTGCGCGCGCAGGTGGGCAAACAGCTTGTGCTCCGGGTGCCAGGTCTGCACCCAGAGTTCGCTGGCGTCGGCGTGCGCCGCATCGCGCCCGGCACGGCCCGCGGCCTGCAGCAGCAGCGCGAACAGGCGCTCGGGCGCGCGGTGGTCGCTGGCGAACAGCGCGGCGTCGGCATTGATGGCGGCCACCAGCGTGATGCGGCGAAAGTCGTGCCCCTTGGCGATCATCTGGGTGCCCACCAGCACGTCCACCTCGCCCGCGTGCAGCGCGGCCAGTTGTGCCTCCAGGCTGCCCTTGGCCTTGGTGGTGTCGGCGTCCATGCGCGCCACGCGCGCGGGGCCGCCGTCGGGGCGGCGCGCGTCGGCCAGCAGGCCGGCGAGTTGTTCCTCCACCTGCTCGGTGCCGCGGCCGATGGGTTCGATGTCGAGGTTGCCGCAATCGGGGCAGGCGCGCGGCACGCGCTGCGTGAAGCCGCAGTGGTGGCAGCGCAGCGTGCGGTCGAGCTTATGGAACACGCGGTAGGCGCTGCAGTGTGGGCAACCGCTTTTCCAGCCGCAGGCGTGGCAGGCCAGCACCGGTGCGTAACCGCGGCGGTTGATGAGCACCAGGCATTGTTCGCCGCGTGCCACGCGCTCGGCCATGGCGGCCAGCAGCGGCGGCGCGATCAACGCGCCCTTGGGCTGGTGGTTCATGTCCACCAGCCGCAGTCGCGGCAGCGCACCACCGCCGATGCGCGAGGGCATGGCCAGGCGGCGGTAGCGGCCCTGCTCGCTGGCGTGCCAGCTCTCCAGCGAGGGCGTGGCCGAGCCCAGCACCACGCGCGCGCCGGCCACCTTGGCGCGGTAGACGGCCAGGTCGCGCGCCGAGTAGCGCGCGCCGTCCTGGCTCTTGTAGCTCGGGTCGTGCTCCTCGTCGACGACGATGAGCTTCAAGCCCGGCAGGCTGGCAAACACCGCCAGCCGCGTGCCCAACACGATGCGCGCGCGGCCGGTGTGCGCCGCGATCCAGCCCGCCAGGCGCTGCGGCGGCGTCATGCCGCTGTGCAGGCTCACCACCGCGTCGCTGCCGTGCGCCGCGGCGAAGCGCGCACGGAAGCGTTCCTCGAGCTGGGGCGTGAGGTTGATCTCGGGCACCAGCACCAGCACCTGGGCCGCCGGGTCGCCGGCCAGGGAGTGTGCGCATGCCTGCAGGTAGACCTCGGTCTTGCCGCTGCCGGTGGTGCCGAACAGCAGCGCCGGGGCATCGGCCGTGTCGATCGCGGCCAGGGCTTCGGCCTGTTCTGCGCTGAGCGCGCGCGCGGTGTCCGCCGCGGCGTGATTGGCCGGGGCGCGCGCCGGGCGCTTCAGGCGCCGTGCCAGTTGTTCGGGGCTCAGATCGCGCAGCGGCGGCGGCAGCGCGGCCAGCGCCACCTCGCCCAGGCTGCGCTGGTAGTAGCGCGCCGCGAAGGTCACCAACTCGCGCCAACCGGCATCCAGCGGCGGCAAGGCGTCGAGCACCTGCGCCACATCGCGCGCCTGGTCGGGCGCCAGGCCCGCGGGCGGTGCATCGTCGCAACGCCACACGATGCCCAGCACCTCGCGCGCACCCAGGGGCACGCGCACCAATGCACCAGCGGGGAGCGGCCGCTCGCTGCGGTAGCTCAGCGCCTCGCCCACCCCGCTGTGCGCCGGGGTGGCCACCACCACGGCGGGCCAGTAACAGGTGCTTATGGGAAGTTCCTCACATTCGTCTGCGATATCGCGCCTAAGTGCTTGATGTCAAAGGCCGGAAGGACATATCCAACGGAACTGTGGATAACTTTGTTGATAGCTGCCCCGCTTGGCGCCACGGCCCTTGAAAATCAACACTTTGCTTAAATTGCCCAGAAAACAGGCAGTCAACAAAGCTGTTCTGAATCAAGGGCTTACTGAAGCAGGCGGGCCTGAACCGGCCCATGACGGGGGGTGCGGGGGCATGGCGCACCGCAGCACAAATTTTGTGCATAACTGGCCGCTGTCAAGCGATTTTTCCGATTGATTTTGTGCTAAGCCGCGTGTATGACGACCCGATGACAGCGCTGCGGTGCTGCAAATTCCGCAGCACCGCACGGGGGTGAAATCAAGCCGTCTGGCGCATGCGCCGCGAATGCGAATGCACCGCATCGACCAGCGCCGTCACGTGTTCGGGCGGCGTGTGCTGGCTGATGCCGTGGCCGAGGTTGAAGATGTGTGTGGGCCCGGTGCCGGCGCCGCTGTGCGGGCGGCCGAAGCTCTCGAGCACCTTCACCACCTCGGCCTCGATGGCCGCGGGCGGCGCGAACAGCACGTTCGGGTCGATGTTGCCCTGCAGTGCCTTGGCGCCGGGGCCGTCGCCCACCAGGGCCCGCGCCCGGGCGAGGGAAATCGTCCAGTCCAGGCCCAGCACCTCGCAGTCGAGCGGCTTCATCTCGTCCAGCCACAAGCCGCCGCCCTTGGTGAACACGATGCGCGGAATCTGCACGCCATCGTGCTCGCGCTTCAATTGCGCCAGCACGCGCTGCGTGTAGGCCAGGCTGAACGCCTGGAAGGCGCCGTCGGCCAGCACGCCGCCCCAGCTGTCGAACACCATCACGGCCTGCGCGCCGGCCTCGATCTGCGCGTTCAGGTAGGCCGCCACGGCATCGGCGTTGATCGTGAGCACACGGTGCATCAGATCGGGCCGCGCGTACATCAGCGTCTTGACGTGGCGGTAGTCGTCCGAGCCGCCGCCTTCGACCATGTAGCAGGCCAGCGTCCAGGGGCTGCCCGAGAAGCCGATCAGGGGCACGCGGCCATTCAAGGCGCGGCGGATCGAGGTGACGGCGTCGAACACATAGCGCAGCTTGTCCAGGTCCGGCGCGGCCAGCGCGGCCACATCGGCCTCCGTGCGCACGGTCTTCTCGAACTTCGGGCCTTCGCCCAGGGCGAACGACAAGCCCAGGCCCATGGCGTCGGGCACGGTGAGGATGTCAGAGAAAAGGATGGCCGCGTCCAGCGGGTAGCGCTCCAGCGGCTGCAGCGTGACCTCGGTCGCGTAGTCCACATTGGTGGCCAGGCCCATGAAGCTGCCGGCCCTGGCGCGCGTGGCGCGGTACTCGGGCAGATAGCGCCCGGCCTGCCGCATGAGCCACACGGGCGTGTGGTCGGTGGACTGGCGCAGGCAGGCGCGCAGGAAGCTGTCGTTTTTCAGGGGGGCAAAGGGCATGGGCGTCGGGGTGGGGCCGGGGGTATGGTCCGGCAGTTTATCCCCGTGCCTTGGACAGTTCGTGGAACGGGATCGCCGTCGAAGGCGAGCCCCGAACCCAGGGGCGCCGCGGAACCGGCTTCGCCGGGCCGCAGGCGCCGCCCCCGGACGGGGGGACGCGCGCAGCGCGGCGGGGGCGAACCGATCTACACCGCGCCGCCCTTGAACTTGATCGAGCAGCCGTACGGCCGGCTGGTGGTCACCGACAGCGGCTTGCCTGCGGCGATCTCGGCCATCGCGTTGCGGATGTAGGGCGTGGCCTTGGGGATGTCGTCCACCCGTGCGGACGGGATGCTGTCGATGCCGCCGGCGTAGACCAGCCGACCCTGCGGATCGACGATGTACATGTGCGGCGTCACGCGCGCAGCGAAGGCGCGGCCAACCTGGCCTTCTTCGTCCATCAGCGTGGCCGTCGGCGCGGCTTTCTGCTCGTTCATCCAGCGCCCCAGTTGCGGGCCGGTCATGTAGTCGGCGCTGGCGTCCTCGGTGGAGTTGATCTACAGCCAGACGATGCCCTTGCCGGCCGCGTCCTTCTGCAGCGCCTGCATGTTGCCCTGATAGTGCTTGCGCACGAACGGGCAGCCCGGGTTGTTCCACTCCAGCACCACGTGCTTGCCGCGGAAGTCGGACAGCT
>VFQO010000795.1_pt1 | contig 29605 bp, 23 predicted proteins | sample 3512331 | NCBI WGS metagenome assembly VFQO01 (sample SAMN10412371, study PRJNA504923) | tailings metagenome | isolation source: Replicate 3 from Balatoc abandoned mine | place: Philippines: Itogon, Benguet | collected 2017-08-28 | reverse complement strand
GCTCTGTTGAATTATTACGCAGACTTACTTGCCGATAAAAACACTGTATTGGCAACCAGTTATGCCAATCAGGCACTATTAATATCCACCCAGCACAAATTGCTAAAGGAAAAAGGGAAGGCCCTGAATAATCTTGCATGGATTAAATATCGCAAGGGAGATTTCACTTCGGCATTTGAATACAGTACACAAGCCCTGAAATGGAATGAAGAAATGGGGAATTTACCAGAACTTGCAGCCTCCTATCGTTGTATGGCTGCTGTGTATAATAGTCAAACCAATTTTAAAAAAGCCATTGAACTATTTAAAAAAGACTTGGAATTACATACCCGTCTCTCAGATAAAAAAAGTGTAGGAAGAGCCCTGAACAATATTGCCTTTTGTTTCTTGAGAGAGAAATCAATTGACAGTGCGCTTCATTATAATCAAATAGCCTTGAGTTTTAATCAGAAACTGAATGACGATTATCTGCTTGCTTTCTCTTATAGAAATATGGGCGACCTTTTTGAATTCAATCAAAAGAACGATAGTGCACGATTATATTATTCCCAAGCCATTGAAAAGGCAGTAAAAGTTAATAGCATTCAATTACAACTAACAGCCGGGTATAGAATTGGCAGAAATTTAAGCAGTGAAAAAAAATACCGGGAAGCCATTAAATACCTGGAAAAAGCACTGGCACTGGGGATTCAAATGGGAGCTAAATCAGAAACAGCGCTGATTTATAATTTACTAGCACTGGCCTACGAAGGAAACGGACAATATAAAAATGCCTTTCTCGCTCAAAAAAAATACAGTTCCCTAAACGACTCTTTGTACCAGGAAAGAAGCAGATCTAAACTGGCTGAAATGCAGGCAAAGTTCGAGGCCGAAAAAAAACAATCTGAAATTAATCAACTAAAAAAAGAAAAGCAGCAACAAGAAAAGCAAAGTCAGCAAAAGACTTTTCTGAATATTTCATTGAGTGTCACATCACTCATTTTTATCATAATGCTGTTTATAATTTGGAGAAGAAATAAATTTAAAACAGCCACCAATTTATTACTGAAGCAACAGAAAGAAGAACTGGAAGAAACCTTATTGTTAAAAGATAAGGTCTTTTCCATTGTATCTCACGACCTAAGGTCTCCTATAGCATCCCTGAATGCTGTATTACCAATGTTAGATCCGGATACTTTAGACTCAGAAAGTTACCACGAATTAAAAGATAAGCTTACCCAACAGGTTCAAAACCTTCATTATGTACTGGACAATCTGTTGATCTGGTCAAGATCTAGAATGAAAGGCATTACAGGCAGTGAAAATACTCGCTTTGATCTAAGAAAACAGGCAGATACCTCCGTTAAACTCTTGAAATCGCTTGCAGAACAAAAAGAAATAAACATCATTAATCAGATTGAGAACAACCTATTTTATTCGGCAGATCCCCAGCATTTCGATATTATCATCAGAAATTTAATCTTGAATGCTATCAAATTCACACCGGAAAAAGGCATTATACAACTGAACAGCAAAGAAAATCACGACCATATTCTTATTTCAGTGTCCGACAATGGAGTCGGAATGACACAGGAACAGGTTAATCGACTTTTTCAATTAAAAACCCACTTTACCACACCGGGTACACAAAAGGAAAAAGGAACAGGCCTGGGTCTTTTAATTTGTGCAGAATATGCCGCAGCCAATAATTGGAATATCCAGGTAAAAAGTGAACCGGGGAAAGGCAGTCAATTTTCCATTGTATTACCAAAAAAAGCAGGATGAGCAAGAAAAATACCGCAGACAAAGCTGGCTTCATATATAGTACTGATCCCAATTTTCAGTTCAACCGAGAAGAAGAGAATCCTTTGGAAACCCTATCTCCCGCTGATCAGCGTTTATGGATTCAGCTAGACAAAAAACAAAGAGGGGGCAAAACAGTTACCCTTATAACCGGATTTATAGGCACAGACGAAGACCTAGAAAAACTATCTAAGCAACTGAAAAATTTTTGCGGAACGGGCGGAAGTGCAAAAGACGGAGAAGCCATTATCCAAGGAGATCAGCGAGAAAAGGTTCTGGCATGGTTACAGAAAAACGGCTATACAAAATCCAAAAAAAAATAGCCCCCTACTGAATTATTTTTTATTAGGAAAAAATTCTAACTTACTGTCATTCTAAAACTTTTCATTCAAACTAATACCATCATGGCAAAAGCAAGTAAAAAGAAAGCTGCGAAAAAAGCAGCTCCTAAAAAAGCCGCCAAAAAAGTAGCCCCCAAAAAAGCAGCTAAGAAAGCCGCTCCTAAAAAGGCTGCTAAAAAAGCTGCTCCCAAAAAAGCTGTTAAAAAAGTAGCTAAGAAAGCCGCCCCTAAAAAGGTTGCGAAGAAAGTGGCACCTAAGAAAGCAGCTCCTAAAAAAGCCGCGAAAAAAGTAGCCCCTAAAAAAGCAGTAAAGAAAGTTGCTCCTAAAAAAGCCGCGAAAAAAGCAGCACCTAAAAAAGCAGTGAAAAAAGCTGTTCCTGCAAAAAAAGCAGCTCCTAAAAAAGCTGCGAAAAAAGCAGCACCTGCAAAAAAACCAGCCGCTAAAAAGCCAGTTAAAAAAGTAAGCACACCTGCTCCTGTAGCAGCTGCAATACCTGCTACACCAGCACCAGCTCCTGTAGCTACTGAGGCACCAACGCTGTTTACTCCTGAAACATCAGGAACAGAAAACAACGGTTAATTTTTAGCTGAAATATATACACGACCCTGTTTTTATTCAATAAGAGCAGGGTCTTTTATTTTATTTTATTCTGTTCAAACACTAAAATGAAAAAAAATGAAAAGATGGTTAACCATGCTAACCTGTTTGTTGGCAATCACTCTTCAGGCTCAGGTAATTTCCCCAATTACAGAAAAAACAAAGTCCATGAAAAAAATGGACGGGTTTTTCCCTTTTTGGTACGATGCGGCAAACGGCAAAATCTGGTTACTGGTGAATAAAATCAATTCCGAATTTTTATACGTTAATAGTTTACCAGCCGGACTAGGATCTAATGATATCGGACTCGATAGAGGACAATTGGGTGATTCCCGCATTGTTTACTTTCATAAAGTTGGAAAAAAACTATTGCTTATACAGCCCAATTACAGTTACAGAGCTAGTTCTGCCGATATGCAGGAACAAAAAGCGGTTGCCGAATCTTTTGCCTCTTCAACGCTGGCATCCTTTACCATCGAGGCTGAGGAAAATGGGTCTTACCTGGTAGACATGAGTGCATTTTTGTTAAGAGATGCACATGGTGTTGCAGATAAAATCAGAAGTATGCGACAGGGTAGCTATGCTTTTAACGAAGCACGTTCTGCCGTTTATATCAATAACACCAGGAATTTCCCCCTGAACTCTGAATTTGAAGCCATGATTAGTTTTGTGGGTGGATCAGACGCTGGAAGATTGGTGAGATCAGTTAGCCCCTCAACTGAAGCCATCACTGTAAGGATGCATCATTCTTTCGTACAACTTCCAGACAATCAGTATAAGCCCAGAAAATATGATATCAGAAGCGGATACTTTGGAAAAACCTATTTTGACTATAGCAGCGATTTTACGGAACCCATTCAGCAAATGGTAATATCCCGACATCGTTTATTTAAAAAAGATCCCAATACAAGTATCAGCGAACCAGTTAATCCAATTGTATATTATCTGGACAATGGAACACCAGAACCCATTCGCTCTGCTTTACTAGATGGGGCAAAATGGTGGAATCAGGCATTTGAAGCGGCAGGTTATAAAAATGCGTTTATAGTTAAAATACTACCAGACTCTGCAGACCCGATGGATATCCGATACAATATGATTAATTGGGTACATCGTTCTACCAGAGGATGGAGTTACGGTGCATCTGTTACGGATCCACGCACAGGTGAAATTATTAAAGGTCAAGTAACACTTGGCTCATTAAGAGTTAGACAGGATTATTTAATCTTTACCGGATTACTTTCACCTTATGAAACAGGCAAAAAAGTTCCGGAAACCATGCGTCAGGCTGCATTGCAACGACTAAGACAATTGTCGGCCCATGAAATTGGACATACATTGGGGTTGCAACACAATTATGCATCCAGCGTCAACAACAGAGCTTCTGTTATGGACTATCCACATCCTGCTGTTGTATTAAACAACAAAGGAGAAATTGACTTCAGCAATGTTTACACCAACGAAATCGGAGAATGGGATAAAAGAGCGATACAGTACGGGTACACCCATTTTGCGGAAGGTGTTGATGAGAAAAATGCACTCAATGCTTTGTTAGAGGAAAATCAGCGCAAAGGATTATTGTTCATTGCAGATGCAGATGCCAGGGCTGCCGGTGGATTCCATCCGGATGCTCATTTATGGGACAATAATACAGATCCTGTAACAGAACTGGAAAATGTGTTGGCAGTGAGAAAAAAAGCATTGGAAAAATTTAGTGAAAACGCCATTCGCCCTAACGAACCCATGAGTTTACTTGAAGATGTATTGGTTCCTGTTTACAATTATCACCGCTATCAGTCAGAAGCTGTTAGCAAATTAATTGGTGGAATCAATTACAGCTATAATGTAAGAGGAGATAAACAGGTGCAGCCCACGGTTATTCCTGCTGCTATTCAGCAAAAGGCATTACAGGCAGTGCTTAAAAGCTTATCTCCAGATATACTAACTATTCCCAATAAAATTGTGCAAATGATTCCGCCCCGGCCTCCTATGTATTATGGTGTAGGTGAAACTTTCCCAAAAAGAACTGGCATGAGCTTTGACCCATTGGCTGCAGCTGAAGCTCTTGCCCATTTTCAATTGTCTTTTCTTTTTAATGCGGAACGAGCCAATCGGCTGGTGCAATTAAAAGCAATGAATGGCACTCCAGGCTGGGATGACGTTTTGGATGCTACAATCAATGCAACCTGGAAAGCCACACCAGAGAAGGGTTTGGCCAGAGAAGTGCAAAAACAAACCCAGCAAATGGTACTGACCTGGTTGCTTGCACTAAGTAAAAACGAGCAAGCTAACTATGCAGTACAATCCATTTGCTTCAACAGACTGGATGCATTGAAAAAATATGCAACTACTCAACTGAACAATCCTGCCGACAAAGCACATTTTAGTTTTGTCATTGAAAGAATTAACAATCCCAAAGAAATTGCATTGCCACAGCACAGGGAAATTCCTCCTGGAGCCCCTATTGGGTGTGATTTGGATTTATAATCGATACATTTTTTGGGAAATAAAAAAACCTCACTAACGTGAGGTTTTTTTATTTATTGCTAATATCATGTCTTTGTGTACCAACACACCCAATGAAATGGGATTAATTTATACCAACATCCTTACTGGCTCTTCCAGTAACTGCTTTAAAGTCTGTAAGAACGCAGCACCTGTTGCTCCGTCTACAACTCTGTGATCACAGCTTAAAGTAAGCTTCATAATATTTCCGGGAACAACCTGACCATTTTTTACAACAGGCTCCTGAGAAATACCTCCCACAGCTAATATACAAGCATCCGGAGGATTAATGATGGCAGTAAACTGATCAATACCAAACATACCCAGATTAGAAATAGTGAACGTGCTGCCTTCCCAGTCTGATGGCTGTAATTTTTTGTCCTTGGCTCTTTGTGCAAAGTCTTTTACTTCTGCACCAATTTGAGATAAAGACTTACTGTCTGCAAATCTTACAACTGGCACCAAGAGTCCTTCGTCTACTGCTACGGCCACACCAATATTAATATGATCATTGTAACGGATAAAATCGCCCATCCAGCTACTATTGATTTTTGGATGCTTTTTCAAAGCCATGGCAGTAGCTTTCACCACCAAGTCATTAAAGCTCACTTTTACAGAAGCCACTTCATTGATTTTGGTTCTTGCCGCAATAGCTGCATCCATATCAATTTGCATGGTTAAATAAAAATGTGGAGCAGTGAATAAGCTTTCACTTAAACGTTTGGCAATTACTTTACGCATTTGTGAAACCGGAACATCGGTATAGCTCACTTGTCCAACAACTGCACTGCTGGTTGCAGGTGCAACTGCTTTTGCAGCAGGAGCAGCAGTCGAAGTTGCAGCTGGAGTGTACTGATCAATATCTATTTTAGTAATTCTGCCATTATCCCCTGAACCTTTTACATATTTAAGGTCAATGCCTTTTTCTGCTGCGATTCTTTTGGCCAATGGAGAAGCAAAAATTCTACCTGTATTCACCACTTCAGGTTCAGACACTGATGCAGAACTGGCGGTAGATGGAGTTGTTGTGGCTGTAGTTGTTGCGGCCGGTGCTGGTGCAGTAGCTGGCGCTGCAACAGAAGCAGCAGAACCAGAACCCGCTTTTACGGCAGCTACAATACCCGCAACATCCAATCCCTCCTTACCTATAATACATAGTAAATCGTTCACTAATATTTTTTCGCCTGGCTGAGCACCCTGGTACAATAAAATACCATCCTTGTAGCTCTCCAATTCCATGGTGGCTTTATCCGTTTCAATTTCTGCCAATACCTCTCCTTTCTTAACCACTTCGCCCACGGCTTTTTGCCAGGAAGCAATTACCCCTTCCGTCATGGTATCACTTAAACGAGGCATTAAAACCACTTCTTCCATTGAAGAAACATCCATTGCCGAAGTTGGGTTGGCAGCAGGCTCGGGGATAGAAGCTGTTGCAGGTGCAGCCGTCTCAACAGCAGCAGCTGGTGTAGAAGCAGGAGCTTTCCCACCGTGAATTTTTAATAAATCACTAATATCTTCACCTGACTTTCCAAAAATGGCCAGTAAATCGTTAACCTGAAGCTTTCCGCCATTGGGAGTACCTATATGCAACAAGACTCCATCCTGGTAACTTTCCAGCTCCATAGTTGCCTTGTCTGTTTCAATTTCTGCAAGAAGATCACCTTTTTTAACTGTGTCTCCTACGTTTTTATGCCATGCGGCAATTACCCCTTCAGTCATGGTATCACTCAATCGGGGCATTAATATCACTTCAGCCATTGTTCGTATCTGCTTTAAATGAGCCGTGAAATTACGTTAAAAATCAACTCAATTACTGCCCCTGTGCCAGACTGTAGGCTTTTTTATCTCCCCACATATTTAAAATTTCTGTTGAACATACTTTAAAATCAGCTGTAAGTCGCTTGTATAATTCAACGATATCTGTCTGGGTAAGCGGCTGGTCACCCACACTTTCAAAACGACAACGGTATTGATTTACCAGATTGGTGAAAACGGAGCCTTTAGGCCAAACCTGGGTACCGCGGTTACTGATGGTTACCAACTTAAATAAATCAAGTGTATGCTGCAGGCATTTATCGGCTACAATGGTAGGCTGCTCATTGCTCTCAATGAACATGTCTACTCCTACAATAAATTCATTCATTTCTTCCTTGGATTCCAACATAGGGTTGTGCTCCAGTTTGAACACGGTTGGAGTAATCGCAGCATCCTGTAGCAACTGTTTAGGATTATGAGCGGGTTGCTTACCAAAATTGGCAATAATGGCATTGGCAAATTCTGTTGTATTTAGTGCGGGAGTATTCTTATCTCCAAAGTCACCGGTATGCTGACCAGACTCAAGGGTGTACAATAATGCATTCTCTATCATGGCAGCGGATTGCATAAATCCTAAGTGACGCAGCATCCCGAATCCACTTAACAACAAAGCCGTTGGGTTGGCAATATTCTTACCAGCTATATCCGGAGCAGTACCATGCACTGCTTCAAAAATGGAAATATGGTCCCCGATATTGGCGGAAGGAGCAAAACCTAATCCACCCACCAAACCGGCACAAAGATCGCTTACAATATCGCCCTGTAGATTGGTCAGTACCACCACATCAAATAAATCGGGGCGGCTAACCAGCTTCATACACAAATCATCCACGATAACATCGTCTGCTTTTAATTCAGGATACTCTTTGGCAATTTCATAAAAAACCTCAAGGAACAAGCCGTCTGTCAGTTTCATGATATTGGCTTTATGTCCACAGGTAATTCTTCTGCAGCCTTTCTTTTTTGCCATTTCAAAAGCGTAGCGGATAACCTGAGCACTTCCAGGGCGGGTAATAAATCTTCTGCTCAATGCTACGTCGTTGGTAAGCATATGCTCAATTCCGCCGTAGGTATCTTCTATATTCTCTCTAACAATGGTGATATCAATAGGTACTCCTGCTTTACTAAAAACCGTATCAACACCATGAAGGGTCTGGAAAGTTCTTTTGTTGGCATAGGTATTCCAGGTTTTACGAGCAGTTACATTTACACTTTTCACACCCTTTCCTTTAGGCGTTTCCATAGGACCTTTAAATAGAATCCCCAACGACTCAATGGTTTGCTGAGCTTCAGGCGTCATCCCGTTGCTGTATCCTTTATCGAATACCCATTTTCCCATTTCTACCACTTCATATTCAAGAGGAACTTTAGCAGCATTAAATATGGACAAAACGGCGTCCATAATCTCAGGACCAATTCCATCTCCTTTAGCTACGGCAATTTTAGTCATAATCGTTGATTTTTGTGGTGCAAAAGTACAGCCGAATCAATGATTTTAAGCATTTATTCACAGGTTAATTTCTTAAAATTGACCATATAGAATGTTAATTTACCTACATTTACAATGATCAATTATATTATCTATGGTTTCTAAAATTTCAGCGGGAATTGAAATCACAGTAGAGGTTTTCTATCAGTCCGATTACAGCAATCCACTGAAAGGAGAATTCATGTTTGCCTACCGAATAACCATAGAGAACCACAATAAATTTTCAGTACAATTACTCAGAAGACATTGGTTTATTTTCGACAGTAACGCAGAACACAGAGAAGTGGAAGGAGAAGGGGTTGTTGGAGTACAACCAATACTGGCTCCAGGAGAGCAATACACTTATGTAAGCGGTTGTAATTTAAAAACTGAGATAGGAAAAATGCAGGGAACTTATACCCTACTCAATCAATACTCACAGGAAACTTTTAAAATTCCTATCCCTGCTTTTGATTTAATAGCTCCCTCAAAATTGAATTAACCAATTAAAAAGGTTACCCGGGCTTGTATCTGGATTCCTCAAATAATTGCACAGGGTCTTTTTTCATGAGCGAGTCCATGCTAATCCCCTTGTTTTTAGACACCCATTTTTTAACAATTTGCCAACCAACAAATTGGCCAATATTGCCGGGAGAATCTTTTCCCAATGCATTGGTAAAAGGTCCGTCTGTTACATATTCCCGAATCAGCTGCGGATCCGTTTTGTACAGCATATCATTCTGAACAAAGAAAGCCCAGATATTTTTTTCATTGGCATAACAGGCATCCAGCTGTTTTTGGGGATACCCAATAATTAAAGAATCAGCTGTTGTTGGCAGTAAGTGATCGGTCAGATACATTTTTTTCCCTAGCTCCACCATTTGTGCAATCAATGGTTTTCCAAAATGCTGACCTGGATACAGATCCATTACAATCGCATTCATGGCATTAACCGGAATATAAGCAGGTTCAAATCTTCTTGAAACATAAGCCGGGTATAGCATTTGGCCCTGTTCGCTGGTGTAGAGCGGATGATCTTTACCCATAAACAATTGCAAACCTATGGCAATGGCGTCTTCCGTTATAATGGTAGCAAAACTGTTAATGGGTCCCACAAATGTGATGAGCTTTTTTGGCAATGGGTACCCAGGAAAGTAATATTTTACCAACTGCAATCCATTTTTTACCGTATTAAATTCTTCTGATTGCTTCTTAAAAATGGCTTTGCTCGATTGGTAAAGAGGTTGATAGGCTTTGTAAAAACTCTTCAGATCTGTAGTTTCTCTTTGCGGCATCAGCTCCAGGATATTAGACAGAAAATCGGTGGTAAATCTGGGATATTTGCTATGCAGGGTCTGGAGAGAAGCTTCCAGTTTAGTGGTATCAACAGAAAAAAAAGCATCTTCAAAATGCTGAACTTCCAACTCCACTTTTATATTAGACACATCCGGAGTGGCTTCCTGGTTATTACAGGAAACCAAGCCCAAGGCTAATACAGATAACAGGAAAACTCTTTTCATATGCGAATTAACGGAAAGGATTGCGATCCTATTGTTAAATTGATGAAATTTGCAGCATGAAAATATTCATAGCCCAACAAAATTATCATATTGGCAATTTTGCACACAACACAGAAAAAATAATTAAGGCAATTAATGCAGCCAAAGCCGCAGGAGGTGACTTAATTTTATTCAGCGAAATGACCGTTTGTGGATACCCTGCCAGAGATTTTGTCGAGTTTGAAGATTTCATTGAAAAATGCACAGAAGCAATCAACACCATCAGGGAACATGCAGACACCATTGGGGTGCTGATTGGAAGTCCGGTAAAGAATAATGATCAGAGAGGAAAGGATTTATTTAATGCCGCCTACTTTTTATACGAGAAAGAGGTAAAAGCCGAAGTGCACAAAACCCTGCTGCCTACTTATGACGTCTTCGACGAATACCGCTATTTTGAACCCGCATATGAGTGGAATATTATTCACTTCAAAGGAAAGAAACTGGCTGTAACCATTTGCGAAGACATCTGGAATTTAGGAGATAACCCTTTGTATAGAATTTGTCCGATGGATGAGTTAATGAAATTTAATCCGGACATGATGTTAAACCTGAGTGCCTCTCCATTTGATTACACACACGACGAAGACAGAAAGGCTGTGATTAAAGCGAATGTGCAGAAATACAAGATTCCCCTTTTTTATTGCAACGCAGTTGGCAGTCAAACAGAAATAGTTTTTGACGGCGCTTCGCTGGTTTTTGACAAAGAAGCCAATCTAATGAAAGCCTTCCCAATGTTTGAAGAGGCATTGGATTATGTTGAGTTAAATGACAATGGAAGCATCAACGGACCTATACTGGAACCAGCTAGCAGAATTCCAGAAAAAGAATTAAATCCGGCTAAACTTGAGCCTGAATTAAATATTGAGCAGGTCTACAATGCACTGGTATCTGGCATCAGAGATTATTTTAACAAAATGGGGTTTACCAAAGCCATACTGGGTTCATCCGGTGGGATTGATTCTGCAGTAACCCTTGCCATTGCATGCGATGCATTGGGTGCCGAAAACGTAAGAGCCATATTAATGCCTTCTCCTTACTCTACCGACCATTCGGTAAACGATGCAGTTGCCCTTAGTAAAAATCTAAATAACCCTTATGATATTATCAGGATTGATTCCGTTTATCAATCCTTTCTGCAAACACTGGAACCCTTATTTAGCGGATTGTCTTTTTCACTTGCAGAAGAAAATATACAAAGTAGAAGCAGAGGAAATCTGTTGATGGCCATCGCTAATAAATTTGGATATGTTCTATTAAACACTTCCAACAAAAGTGAATTGGCTACCGGATACGGAACCCTATATGGAGACATGGCCGGAGGATTAGGGGTATTGGGAGATTGCTACAAACTGCAAGTATATGCATTGGCTAAGTATATCAATCGCAACAAAGAAATCATTCCTTTAAATATCATTGACAAAGCCCCTAGTGCGGAACTGAGACCCAATCAAAAAGACAGCGATAGTTTACCGGACTATCAGGTATTAGACAAACTTTTGTATCAATACATTGAAAAGCGCCAAAGTCCGGATAATATAAAAGCACAGGGATTTGATGCCGCATTGGTTGACCGTACCCTTAAAATGGTCAACAACAATGAATACAAGCGCAACCAGTTCTGTCCGATTATTCGCATTTCGCCCAAAGCATTTGGAGTTGGACGCAGAATGCCGATTGTTGGAAAATATCTGAGTTAATAAAAAATACCTGCATTAGTCTTGTCTGCTTAAAACCAGTACCGGTACATGGCTGTGAAATGCCAGTTTCTTGGTATGACTAGAGGAGAAAATTCTTTCAAAGAAATTATGTTCTTTGGGCACAGTAATTACCAGGTCAATTCCCTTTTCATCAACAAATTGGTTCACACCATCCAGAAAATTCTTTGCATGGGAAAAGTGATAAGTAGGGTTTAATTTATCCATCACGGTATGTACGGCAAAACTTTCACCCATTACAGTGCCAGGAAATGTTTCCTCAAATTCACTGGGTTCACCTTCAATATTAAAAACGTCTAAACTGGAACCTGTTAATTGCTGGAATGCGGCAATCTGGTTAACAGGAATGTATTTTTCTGCGTCATTAAAATCACAGGCAAACATGAGTTTTTTAACCGGTTTAAAAACAGTATCAGCAGGCACAATGATTAATGGCAGAGAAGTATTTTCTGCAATATGAACTGTATTGCTGCCAATCAGGGTTTCTTCTAATGCACCGCCACCGGTAATCCCCATAATCACAAGTTCTATTGGATCTTTCTCCTGCAAATCTTCCAATGCTGAAAGAATGGAACCATAAACAGCCAGTGTGTCAAAAATAATTTTAGTCTCAGCGTATTTAACCAGTAAATCAGCCCTAAACTGCAAGAGTCTGCTTTCTGCCGTTTCCCTGAACCCATCTACTTCCGGTATTTGAATACCCGGCATCATAGGATCTATGGCAACGGGAATTTCATAGGCATGCAAAAGGATTATGCGCTCTGCATTCACCTGCTTTGCAAATTGCACGGCATAGTCGGCAGCATTGCTAGCAGTAGCTGAAAAATCGGTAGGTAAAACGATGGTTTTCATGATTCGGTGATTTAGCATGAAGTTCCTACTAAATTTCTACACAAAAAATGAAAAAAATCATGAATTATAAGTTTTCTATAATCCCAGCAATCCCTTGTCCACCACCTACACAGGCAGTTACCATACCATACTTTTTATTCAACCGCTTCATATCATTTAATACTTGTACAGTTAATTTACAGCCTGTACAACCCAAAGGATGGCCCAATGCAATGGCGCCACCATTAATATTCACCCTGGATGGATCCAGTCCTAGTTCTCTAATAACAGCCAGCGATTGGGAAGCAAATGCTTCATTCAATTCAAATAAATCAATATCTGACAAATTCATGCCTGCTTGCTTCAATACTTTAGGAATAGCAGCAACCGGACCAATGCCCATGATTCTGGGATGCACACCTGCAGAAGCACAATTCACCAATCTTCCAATGGGTTGCAGCCCCAAAGAATTCATCAATCTCTCACTCATCACAAGAGCAAAAGCCGCGCCATCACTAGTTTGAGAAGAGTTACCAGCAGTAACCGTTCCGTTAATGGCAAATGCTGGCTTCAATTTAGCAAGGCCCTCTACCGTAGTGTCCGCTCTTAATCCCTCATCCGTATCCACTACATAGGAACGGGTTGCTTTTTTACCCTTTTCATTTAAATAGGTTTCTTCTACTGTAATAGGAAGAATGCCCGATTTAAAATAGCCATTCTCAATGGCATTTTTCGCTTTCATATGAGACTGATAGGCAAACTCATCCTGGTCTTCTCTGGACACGTTAAACTCTTTGGCAACAGCTTCTGCTGTTAAGCCCATACTTAAATAATAATCTGGTTCATCCTTTGCTATGGCATAGGAAGGAACGGTTTTCCATCCTGCAGTGGGAACCATGCTCATGCTTTCTGTTCCTCCTGCAATAATACATTCAGCCATGCCCGTTCTTATTTTGGCAGTGGCAGTGGCAATGCTTTCTAATCCACTCGCACAATAACGGTTGATGGTGATACCTGCCGCATCAATACCCAATGCTTTGGCAGCAATAATTCTTCCAAACTGCAAACCCTGTTCTGCTTCCGGAACAGCGTTTCCCACTATTACATCATCCACCAGCTTTGTATCCAGCTGAGGCACGGATGCAACCAATCCTTTGATCACTTCAACAGCCAGATCATCAGGTCTGAAAAATCGGAATCCACCTTTCTTACTTTTCGTTACTGCGGTTCGGTAACCTGCTACAATGTAAGCTTCTTGCATAAACTGAATTTATAGTACCAAATGTAAGAAAAAGGTTTAAAAGTTGTTTATGCAACTAAATTTTAAATAGTCCTTTGGGGGTATTTTCGCAAAAACTTATCAATTGTATACTTTAATCAGAAACCTTTTATTCAAGGCACCTCCTGAAAAAGTCCACTATTTTTCAATGAATAGCCTGAAAATAGCCACTTCTCTAGGTCTGGGCGATACCATAATCAGAAATTCCTTCCAATACAAAGGGGAAGACCTAGGGAAAACCGTCATGGGCATTCATTTTAAAAACCCCGTTGGCTTAGGCGCCGGATTTGATAAAAACGCAGCTTATCTGCATGAACTAGAGGCATTGGGATTTGGATTTGTGGAAATTGGAACAGTAACCCCAAAAGCTCAGTCAGGTAACGACCTTCCTCGTTTGTTTAGATTACCAGCAGATCAGGCTTTAATCAACAGGATGGGTTTTAACAATGAAGGGGTAGTAGCCATCAAGAAAAGACTGATCAATTGGAATAGCAGAGGAAAAAACAGCGACCTGATAGTGGGTGGGAATATTGGAAAAAATAAAGTGACCCCAAACCAAGAAGCCTGGAAAGATTATACCATCTGTTTTAATGAGCTACACAATGAAGTAAATTATTTTGTGGTGAATGTAAGTTCCCCCAATACGCCTGGCTTAAGAGAGCTTCAAGAGAAAGATGCACTTAGGAAAATATTTGGAGAACTCCAATCTATTAACGCAGGAAAAAATCAGCCTAAACCCATCTTATTAAAAATAGCCCCAGATTTATCTCAGCCGCAACTGGATGATATTGTGGATTTATCTATGGAAATGAAACTAAGTGGTCTTGTTGCAACCAACACCACATTGGACAGATCCAATCTAAGCCCAGTGTCTGCAGAATTAAGTAATGAAATTGGCATGGGAGGACTAAGCGGCAAACCCGTTAGAGAAAAATCAACGAAAATTGTCAACTATATTGCTGCACAAACCAAGGGAACTATACCCATTATAGCCAGTGGTGGAATATTTACTGGCGAAGATGCATTGGAAAAATTAAAAGCCGGAGCATCTTTAATTCAGGTATGGACCGGATTTGTATATGAAGGACCATCTATTGTAAAAAACATTTGTACTTACTTAGCAAAAAATAAATAACCCATACATGGAGCACTTATTAACCACAGAAAGCTTAATCAGCTTTTTAATTCTAACCATTCTTGAAGTGGTACTCGGCATTGACAATGTAATTTTTGTAAGCATTATCATGAACCGAATGCCCAAGGCATTTCATAAAAAAGCAAGGCTGATCTGGATGGTAACAGGAATCATCACTAGAACTATTTTATTGTTTGGATTAAGCTGGCTACTATCTCAGAAGGGAAAGTCGGTATTTAGTGTAGCTGGTAAAGATTTTGATCTGGCCAGTCTGGTTATGCTGGTAGGAGGATTGTTCCTGATTTACAAAACAGTAAAAGAAATTCACCACAAGCTGGAAGGAGAAGAAGATGCACTGGCAGGCAGAAAATCAAAAGAATTAGGCATTGCCAGTGGTATTTCACAAATCATCATGATAGATATGGTCTTCAGTTTCGATAGCATTATTACCGCAGGAGGAACAGCCAAGCATCTGGAAGTAATGATTGCAGCAGTAGTCATAGCCATGATTATTATGTTTTTATTCAGCCCCAATATTTCTGCTTTTATTCACAAGCACCCAACCCTTAAAATGCTGGCTTTATCGTTTCTGGTAATGATTGGTATGGTCTTATTGGTAGAAGGATGGAATGCAGAACAGGCACATGAACTAAACTTAAAGCATTATGTTTATTTCGCCATGGCATTCTCATTCATTGTTGAGCTATTAAACATGAAAGCCAGAAAGAAAACAGTGCCAGTTAGGCTTAGAGAACATCATATCGAAATCCCTCAGGAAGGTTATAGCGATCAGGCTAAATAGATATTATTTGCATTCGCACTAAATAAAAAAAGCAGGTGAAAAAATATTCACCTGCTTTTCTTTTTAATTAATACTTTTCTTAGAAATCAAAACCCAGTGCAAAATAGTACACAGGGGCTCCTTTAAATATTCCTTTCATGGGCCAGCCAGCATCGAATTTCATAAAATACCCCAATAGGGTACTTCTCACGCCAAAACCATATCCACCTGCAAAAGGTCCAAGACCACCAGCATCAATTTTAACAACAACAGGCGTTTGGTTATTGGCAATAACTTCGCCCGGACGTTTTATTCCGTTGTATTTTCCATTCCATGCAGTTCCTAAATCAAGAAACTGAACCAGTTGAAAGTTGCGCAGAAATGCATTATTAATGGGTCTGTCAAAAAGCGTGGAGAATAAGGGCAATCGGAATTCACTGTTGATAACAAATGCATTGTTACCATTGGCAATATTTTGTCTGTAGCCACGCATATTTACGGCAAGGGATTGGAAAGCATAGCTTTGATCCGCAGCCGGCTGATTGCCATTGTTGAACTTGGGCCCTATCCATCCATCTACTCCACCCAGATAATAAATGAGTTTTTGATTTCCCCATGAGAAATCAGCCGCCACTCTTCCCGCCCAGATAAAGTTGCGATAAATTTTATGATAGTACCTTCCATCAAAGCCAAAATTCATTGTTGCTTTCCCGTTATTGAGCGCTGTTTTCTGTGTAGGCATATTTATATCCAGATAAACTTTATAACGCAAGCCATTCCAGATATTCTGTGTTGGATTGATGGTATTATCATGCACATACTCCAATCTAGATAAGATATATTTAGATACGGTATCTTTAAAAGCAAGGGCAAGGGGATTTGGCTGACCAGCCAAATTATCAAATGACTTTATTACGCCTCTATCTGAACGTAAACCAATGGTAGCTCTTATGCTTTTTACTTCATTGATTGGATAAGTTATATTACCCTGATACAAATTGGTATAGAGCATATTGTTTACCTGTATATTGTAGAAGTTGGTGATATTGCTTCTGTAATAAGTAATTCCCCAATCTAATTTTCTACGATTGTTTTGAAAGGAAAGTAAAAGATCCTTATCGGACAGAGAAGTTCCGAAACGCATACCCGCAACAAATTTCACATCTTCCATCAAATCACTTACGCCAACCCTGAAAGTAAAGTTGAAATCATTACCATTGTTCAGACGAATTGGGCCAGCACCACCAGCATAAGGTTGATAACGATTAATCAAAACATTGTTAGAGAAACCGCCCAGCAAATAATCTGAACTAAACTTTAAACGATAATCAAACAACTTAGACCTGGTCAGTGAAGACTGCCTTTGCTGAGGGGTGGCTGCTGCATTTATTTTTACAGTAGTATCCGGTAATTCATCCGCAAATTCATTCTGAAATACCACTACTTTTTTAGCAGTATCATTAGCGGGTTTAGCATTACTGTATTGAATGGCCTTGCCTGTGGCCAGCTTTTTCTCATCCAAAATTTTCTTAACGTACTCCGTATTTCTTGCCGTAACATTTCTTCTGGCCAATGCCTGTTCATCTACTTTAAGCTTGTAAACAAATTTAAAATCCCCCTCCCGTCTTACTTCACTTACCTGGCCATTGTTTCCTGCAATTCTTGTTTCTAGTAGTGAACTCTGATAGTTGGTGATAGGGAAAGTATAAGTTGAGTCCTTGTATACCTGAAAATAACTTACGCTATCCGGCTCTTGCTTTTGCCAGGCCATTAGGGTAGAATCAAATTCCTTTGGTGCAGGATTGCGCAAAATTTCTTCTCCAATATAATACAGTGTATCTAATCCATTTCGCTGAGTAGAAAAGAAACCAGCCCATCTGTTGGCAATGCCATTTTCATCAGATACAAAAGTAAAGTGATTGGTATTGTATTGCATTGGATAACGAGCATTCCCCATTTTTACATTGGTTAACTGAGAAATCTGCTTTTCGTTACTGCTGTTGAGAATATCAACCATGTAAATATTGAAAGGATAACGACTGGGAAGCACTGTGTCTTTATTGGGCGCATTGTTACCTGGTCTGTTCGAAGCAAAAATAATCCCTACCCTATTCGGAAAAGAAACAATGGTTGGATCTAGGTCATCATATACATCGTTGGTAATCTGTGTTGCTTTCTGCTCTTCAATTTTATAGGTATAAATATCTGCGTGTCCGTTTTTTACTGCACTTAATACCAGTGTATTGGCATCCAGCATAAAACTGGCATCCAGTATCTGATCAAATCCATCAATCGTTTGCTTGAAACGTTTGTATCGAGCAATCAAGTCATACACAAACATGTTGATCTTTCCTTTTTCCCAATAAATCACCAGTAAGCGAGTGCCTTTCCCGTCCCAGGCCATAATGGGATAATTGGGATTCACATCCTGACCATTGGTTAATACCCCGCTTTTCAATAATACCTTCTCATCATAAAAATTCTCCATCAGTTTAACGGTGTAAATTCCTTTTTTGAATTCCAATACAGAGTAGGTATTGCTTCGGGGATTGGGATTGGCCTGAAAGCGGAAATAATCCCTTTTGCCAATTTCCTCTGTAACAGTGAGCTGGCCTTTTAATTGATTTCTACGCTGACGAATATCCTTTATATACCGGTCTTGTTGAAACTGCATGAAATCATTCAATACCTCATTGAATTTTTTCTTACAAATTCTAAGACAGGCATTATTGATATTCTTGTACATTCTTGCCAGGTACAACAGATAAGTAATATTTTCCTTACGGTATTTCTCACCAATATAATTCCAGAAAGCATGGCCTGCGAGTACCGGCTTTTCAAAAGCAAACTGATAAAAAGAATTGTACCTGCCACTCAACATTGCACTTTTGAGTTCATCGTCTTTTTCTGTGCTCCAAGACTGACCTGCATAAGCAACATAACCATCCACCATCCATTTGGGAAGATCCAGCAAAGCCTGGTTACTAGCAAATTCTCCAATATCATCACCAAACAAAAGATTATCGGTGAGTACTTTGGCAATACCCTCTCTAATTTGGTTTTTTAATTTATTGTGATTGCCATTGTAATAAACGATTATTTTATTATTCACCAGTTTGGTGACCCCTCCCGCATTTTGCCAGTCGGAGCCCAATCCAATATTGCTGCTCTTAAAATCATTGTAATTATTGTAAACCACAATATTGGCCCTGCGCTGCAATGAATATTCTATGAAGTTTTCAATCGACTTCAATTCTTCTTCAGCCACCTGGCTAACAAATTTTCCAAGTTCAACACCCCCTTGTGTAACATAGGTATTGAAATTGGGCGACTGGTAAAACTTCCAGTTGAACTTCTGATGCTGAATTCTGTTCTTGCCAAATTCAACACTGTTTACCTGCGCCTTCAGTTCTGACGAACCAAGGATTCCAAGAAAAAAAATGAGTTTACTGATTCTATTCAATTGCATATCCGAACTTTGGTCTTTAAAATTAGTCATTTACCATTAAAAGCAGGTAAAATAGGTGTATGTTAAAGGTTAAGGTTTTTACATTCAGTCCCATTCAGGAAAATACATATGTGCTTTACAATGAAGATAAAAAAGCCATCATCATTGATCCAGGTTGCTATTTTCCTGCAGAACAGGATCAATTGCTCCAATTTATTCATACAAATGAACTGGAAATGGTTAAATTGTTAAACACACATTGTCACTTGGATCATGTTTTTGGAAACAAATGGGTTTATGATACTTTCAAAACGCCCCTTCATATTCATCCCGATGAAGAAGCCATGTTGAAAATGGCACCCTTATCTGGTGAGAAATGGGGACTTCCTTTTGAAAACTACCAAGGACCCTTGCAATTCCTGCATCCAGGAGATACTGTTTTGCTGGGAAATGATGCCTTGAAAGTGATTTTTGCTCCAGGACACTCCCCCGCCAGTATCTGCTTTTACAGTGAATCACAGGCGTTTTTAATTGGGGGCGATGTATTATTCAGAGAAAGTATAGGAAGAACCGATTTGCCAGGAGGAAATCATGCATTGCTGCTGCAAAGCATAAGGAATAATCTGTTTGTTCTGCCAGATGAAGTTAAAGTTTTCCCTGTCCACGTATTAACCACCACCATTGGCTACGAAAAGAGAAATAAACCTTTTCTGCAATAAATCAGTTAGCTGTTTAACAAAACAATTTGCTAAGCCAAGAATACTGTATTGTATTAAAACTCCTGTTGCATGGACGACTGGAATGCAGTGATGAAAATGGCGCCCAGATTCTTGTGTGGCGGAACGTAGTCATCAAATTTTTCTCTGGCACTTCCGCTAAATCGTACAGCCAGATTATTCCACAAGTTGGGCCATTTTAAATTTTTCCCCAATCGGATATCTTCACTAATGACATTGATTAATCCCTGATTAATTACTCCAGTTCCAATTTGCTTGGAAGAAATAATATGCGCTCCCGGAGCAATTTGCAGCACTTCATTCAAACGCTGGTATCCTCCGCAACTGCCCAATAATACCAGTTTTGCTGAAGATGGCATTTTATGTACTGTCTGATTCAGGTAATAACTATGCCCTCTGTGAATAACTACGCTGGGATGCAGTTGCTGCTCATTTAAATAGGCAATTAAACTATCCTGAGACTGTGTATCCAGGTCTTCTGTTTCATCCAGCGGCAAATTGGCGAAAATGGTGATGGGAACTCCTTTTCTGGAACTCACTTCCACCCACTGAGATTTTTTGGTAATTTTCCAATTAGGATTTCTGAACCTGTTTAAGAAGGCATTGAAAATAACCATCCCATCCTTGTCCCCGTAAAAAAATTGCTGCATAACCACCCTTCCGTTAGACTCATCCTTTAACATCTGATTCGGCAACTCATATACCGGCATAATCCCCAGCTTAGCAGACAAATCAATTTTATTATTCGGCTCCAGAGAGGAAAAAATGGTTTCCAATAATTCATAAATCACTTTACCCCTCTTGTTGTTGATTTCTGTGCAACGATTTAGTTCAGCACGAACCTGGTTCAGCATTAATTTTTTCAGTGAGGGATTATAAATGCTGGCATATGAATCCGCTACATCTACTGCATCTTCCAGTGAATTGGTTTTTTCCAATCCATTTACAAATCCCTTCATCAATTTCTCTGCATCCTGCTTGTCCATTTTGGCAAGAAAATCGTCTAGCTTATTATACGCAGCTGCAATTTTTATGAACTTCTTGTAATAATCATAATTCACCCATTTCAAAATAGAATCAGCTCTGGGAACTTTCATTCCGGAAAAAATCCTTGGATATACCCCATTTACATAACTGGAAGTATATAATTCTTCTTCGCCTGTAACAGCCAGATAATACAATTCCTGTGGGCTTAACCGACTAATTATTTTAAAACGGACCGCTGGATTATTTTCATCGTGCAATGCATTGATTTCGTTTATATACAGCTCAATACCTTTTGATTTTAATTTAGCACTTAAAACTTTAACAGCCATGGGAGTGTCTCCCGCCTGCATTCTGCTGGCATAATCAATACGGGTTTTTACAAGTAAACTATAATATCCCGATGAAGTATCATTCCCCACAAAACGGGTAATGGAATCCATTTTTAATTTACCTGTGTACAGTTGATCTAAAAATGGAAAGTACATTCTGCCGGTACTGGTTAAAGCCAGTTGCGCCACAATTTTTACAAAGGGGTGATTCACCGATTGAATTTTCTTACCCAATGGATTAGGGGCTGCTGCATAACTATACAATTCCTCCGGATTTCTGAATGCAGCCTGAATAATTAAGCTTTCAGCAGAAGCCGTACCCGGGCTTTTAACCAGAATGGGCAAGATTTTATCTGGATTTCTAACACATTGTTTTACTACAATACTATCTTTTACTTCTGTAATGCCTACATTCTTTACGAGGCCAATATTTTCGGCAAAAAGTCCAGCCGACTCTAGGTCAAGAAATTGCATCAGAGGGGCAATTGATTCACCTTTCAACTGCTTCTGCATGGCTGTCTGATAGGTTTCCAAAAGTTTTAATAAAGAAGTAGGCGAGGGCTTGTTTACGGTGCTATTATTTATATACCCCGTTAAAATTTCATTTACCCCCCTTAACCAAGTGTATTTTCCGCTGTTATCAACCAACTCGCTTCTTTCAATAAAACTTCTAAGCTGAAATAAAATCTTATCAATACTTCTCTTGTCTTCTTCAGAAATGGGATCCAACTTGTCTGTCTTGGCTAGGATGGCTTCCCAGGACCTAACAATATACTCATGATGCAATTGTCTCATGGCCGGGATGGGGGGCATTGAATCGGAATGCTGACCAAAGCCAGCATTCATGCTGAACAAAAAGAAGCAGAAGAAATAGAAATATTTATACATATACACTGTAAAAATAGTCAATCAGTCAGTTAACAATTAGATAATAATACAAAATGCCATTTATACCGTGGAATGAAATTAACTTTGTGTAAACAGAATGTTAATATGGAAGTTAAGCCGAAACAGATTTTAATTGCGGACGACGAACCAGATATCCTAGAAATTATCCGCTATAATCTGGAAAAGGAAGACTACGATGTGCATACGGCAAAGGACGGAAATGAAGCCATTGAGAAAGCCAAGCAGCTTTATCCCGACCTAATCATATTAGATATCATGATGCCCAGAAAAAATGGGGTTGAAGTTTGCTCCATATTAAGGACCCAACCTAGCTTTCAGGATACCCTGATTATTTTTTTAACTGCTATGAGCGACGAAAGCTCACAAATAAAAGGGCTGGAAACTGGAGCAGACGACTATATCAGCAAACCCATCAGTCCGAAAGTTTTGGTCAGCAGAGTGAATGCTTTGTTCAGAAGAGTGTCTACGAAAGAAGCAGGAAAAACCCTTCAGATCGGCAATATCAGTATAGATCCGGTTAAGTTTCTGGTAACCATCAATGGCAATGAAGTGGTTTTGGCCAAAAAAGAATTTGAATTGATTTATCTGCTGGCTTCCAAGCCAGGCAGGGTTTTTTTAAGAAATGAGATCCTCACTCAGGTTTGGGGCAATGAAGTGATTGTTGGAGACAGAACCATTGATGTACACGTTAGAAAAGTAAGACAGAAATTAGGGATTGACTGCATTACAACCGTAAAGGGAGTTGGTTATAAGTTTGAAATTTGACAAAAGCTTAAGTTTCAATTCTGTAATTTGCTTACATGCTGAACACCAAGAACCTCTCTCCCAAACAGTTATCTGCATTTACTGCGGCCATACTGGCCATACCCATTTCGTTGGGCATCTGGATCATACAACCTGATATAACCATTGCATTTGTATCCTTGATTGTTACCTTCCTAGGAAGCTATTTTTTAATTGGCTTTGTTTTGGAGTCATTTATTTACAGAAAAATCAAACTGATTTACAAATTCATTTATCAAACCAAAGCCAGCAAAAGAGAGGAAACTTATTATAAATACATTCTGCCCCAAAAAGGGATAGATGAAGTAAGGGAAGACGTAGAAAAATGGGCAGAGCAAAGAAGTGCTGAGATAGAACTGTTAAAACAAAATGAGGTTTTCCGAAAAGAGTTTCTGCAAAATCTGGCGCACGAATTCAAAACCCCCATTTTTGCTATTCAGGGATATATTGATACACTAAGGGATGGCGCGATTGATAATAAAGAAGTCAGTCTTCGTTTTTTGGAAAATACTTCCAAAAATGTAACCAGAATGGTAAATCTGGTAAAAGATCTGGATGCCATTTCCAGATTGGAAACAGGTGAACAGCCATTACACAAAGAATACTTTGTTATTCAGGAATTGATCAAGGAAATTTTTGAAACACTGTCCATTAAAATTGACGCTAAGAAAATTAATGCTAGCATTAAAAAAGGCTGTGAATTTCCCATCACGGTTTTGGCTGATAAAGAAAAAATAAGACAGGTTATCAATAACCTGGTAGTAAATGCCATCAAGTACGGAAAAGAAAATGGCCAGATTATAGCCAGTGTGTATAAAACAGACGAAGAACACGTGTTGGTAGAGTTGAGCGATGATGGAATTGGAATTGCAGAAGAACACTTACCCCGGGTTTTTGAACGGTTTTACCGAACCGACAGAGGCAGAAGCAGGGATATTGGCGGAACTGGCTTAGGACTGGCCATTTGCAAACATATTATAGAGGCACATAGTCAAACCATTCATATTCGTTCTAAGATTGACGTGGGCACTACCGTAGGTTTTACACTATCTATTAAGTAATTATAAATTTAATTTAATTTGTATATTATCTAATTATTAACTTTTCTTAAACGAATACCCCATCCTGCCCATTAAGGTACTTTTGCTGAAAATAAACACTATGGGCATAAACAATATCGGCCGTTTTTTCATGCCAAAAAACCAGTTATTCTACGAGTTATTCGAAGACGTGGCAGAAAAAGTTCACGAAATGGGTGGGAAACTAAAAGAAATGGTTAGTGAAGCAGACCAGGACAAAAGAAGAGCAATTCTGTCTCAAATTGAGGACCTGGAACACAAGAACGACGATAATACCCATAAAGTGTTTACAGAATTAGGCCGAAATTTCATTACTCCGTTCGACCGTGAAGACATCCACTATCTGGCAACAGCCTTGGATGATATTGCTGATTACATTTTTGCTTCAGCCAAAAAAATCAATTTCTACAGTGTAAACCCTAACGATACCGGTATTCAGAAAATGGCTGACCTAATACTGCAGGGCACCATTGAAATCAAGAAAGCAGTAATGGGCTTGAGAAATATGAAGAACCTCAGAGAGATGACTGAAGCCATGGTAAAAGTGAATAGCATTGAAAACCAGGCGGACGATGTATTTGACATGAGTATTGAAATGTTATTCCAGCAGGAAAACGATTTCAAGGAAGTAATCAAGAAAAGAGAAATCTATCAGGTTATGGAAATTGCTACGGATAAGTGTGAAGACGCTGCCAACGTTATTGAATCCATCATTATTAAATACGCCTAAGAGGCATTAAACATAGTTATGTTTACACTATTAGTGATCATTATTGTTTTGGCCTTCATATTTGACTATATCAATGGGTTTCATGATGCAGCCAATTCAATTGCAACCATCGTTTCAACCAAAGTACTTACACCGTTCCAGGCTGTATTGTGGGCTGCGGTTTTCAATTTTGCAGCTTTCTTTATTTCCAAATATATTTTTAAGGAATTTGGTATTGGTAATACCGTTGCCAAATGGGTGAATGCAGATTTTATTACACTGGAAGTATTAATGGCAGGTATCATGGCCGCTATCACTTGGAATTTAGTTACCTGGTGGTTTGGTATTCCTTCCAGTTCTTCACATACACTGATGGGGGGATTCATTGGGGCTGCATTAGCACATGCGGGAGGATTGAGTGGAGAAGCAGGCGATGTAATCAACTATGCTAAAGTAGTACCCACTTTTCTGTTTATCTTCTTTGCCCCATTAATAGGCATGTTCATTGCATTTGTTATTACAATACTTATTGTGCATTTATGCAAACGATCGAACCCATATAAAGCAGAAAACTGGTTTAAGAAATTACAACTGGTATCTTCAGCAGCATTCAGTATAGGTCACGGAGGAAATGACGCGCAAAAAGTAATGGGGATTATTGGAGCAGCTATTATTTTTTATGAGAAAAATGAGCATGGGGTAATCATGGACTTCAATACATTCGTTACTGCCTATCCCTGGGTACCATTTACCAGCTTCCTTTGTATAGGATTGGGAACATTAAGCGGAGGCTGGAAGATTGTAAAAACCATGGGGACCAAAATCACTAAAGTAACTCCATTGGAAGGAGTTGCTGCAGAAACAGCTGGTGCCATCACCTTATTTATGACAGAACACTTTAAGATTCCAGTTTCTACTACACATACCATTACGGGTGCTATTATTGGGGTTGGAGCAACCAAAAGATTAAGCGCTGTAAGATGGGGAGTAACTGTAAATCTATTATGGGCATGGATTTTAACCATCCCAATTTCTGCAATGATTGCTGGAATTTTCTATGCAATTATTAAATTGGTGGAGTAAAATAATCAGCCAAAGCAGCCAATTAGCGTATATTGCAGAAAACATTATACGCTTTTTTTATGGCAAAAATTTTAGTTACCGGTGGCACAGGTTATATAGGTTCCCATACCATTGTAGATTTAATTGAAAATGGTTTTGAAGTAATCTCAATAGATAATTTTTCCAGATCTACCACCATTGCGTTAGCAGGCATTGAAAAAATCACTGGTAAAAAAATAAAAAATTATACCGTTGATTTAAAAAACTTCGATGAAACCCAAGCGGTATTCCAGGAGAATCCAGACATAAACGGTATTATTCATTTTGCTGCATATAAAGCAGTGGGCGAGTCTGTAGAAGAGCCACTGCGTTACTATGAAAACAATATGTTTGGGTTAATCAACTTGTTAAAGTGTGTACAGGAATTTTCCATACCCAACTTTGTATTTTCTTCTTCCTGCACTGTTTATGGAAATCCAGATGCCATACCGGTAACAGAAAACTCTCCAATTAAACCAGCAGAATCTCCTTATGGTGCCACCAAGCAAATGGGTGAAGTAGTAATCAAAGATTTTACCAAAGCGGTTCCTACCAAAACAATCTTATTGAGATATTTTAATCCTGTAGGAGCACACCCAACTTGTAATATTGGCGAACTGCCCGTAGGCAAGCCGCAGAATTTAGTACCAGCCATTACGCAAACCGCAATAGGTAAACTATCTAAAATGTGGGTGCATGGTAACGACTACCCTACCAAAGACGGTTCTTGTGTAAGAGACTATATTCATGTTTCTGATATTGCCCATGCTCATACTTTGGCCATACAATATTTAATGGATGGGAAGAACGAAACCAACTGCGATATATTCAACCTGGGAACAGGCGATGGTGTTAGCGTATTGGAAGCCATACATACTTTTGAAGAAGTAAGTGGGGTAAAATTAAATTACGAAATAGGACCTCGTAGAGCTGGTGATGTTATTGCCATCTATGCCAATAACGATGCTGCTGTTACTAAATTGGGATGGAAAATTAAGTACGGCATTAAAGAAATGATGGACACTGCCTGGAAATGGGAGTTGAAGATGAAACAGGAAGCGGATCAGGCTTTAAATAATTAGTTATTATTATTGGCTTCACTCTTCAGTGTTGCCAGTGAATTATAAAAGGAAACGATTTTAATTAAATCTGTTTCCTTTTTTATTTTCAGGTCCTCCCTTTCAATATATCCTTTTACTTCGTTGGTCCAATCGGGGAACAAACGCATGAGATCATTTACTTTCTGAACCTTGTGCATCTGACCATCCGAATAAATGTAAAAGAAAAACAAAGGATCCATTTTAAAAGTTACCCCTTGCCCGTATTCCATTCTATCCGACAAAGTAAAGCGAATATACTTAAGCAACTTCGCACTCCCTTCCGCTAATACTTGGTACAAGCTCAAGCCATTTTGTTTGTCAATTTTGGGGAAGCCCGCCTGAAATACAGCAGCTTTTTTATCCTCTTGTAAAAATTCAATTCGTTCAATAGGGGATGTAACCACAATCAATCTTTGCTTATCGTCTTCGGTAAAAACACGGCCATTATAAAGATTCAACTTAAAGTTTCCGGCCACCATATCTTCTCCTGAAAAAAGCCGTAGTCTGGCCGGAATAAAATCTTTACTGAACCAGGGACTTCCTTCAAAGGGAATACCATAATAATTCCCATCCCTGTAATAAGAGGGATCAAAATTAAAACGGAAATAATACACATTATAGGCGCCGGACAATTGGGCCTTCCCTTTTGTTGCAAAACACAAAAGAGTGCATAAAATGAAAAGCAAAGATTTCGAATTCACTTACAACAACTTTTCAAATATTATTTATTCAACTGATTATAATAATTGAAAAGCTTCTCCAAATCAGCCTGTTTTCTGAACTTTGTTCTTTCTTTTTTAATAAAGGCATTCACCTCAGCTGTTTTATCGGACATCAGAGCAAGCACCTGGTCTTCTTTGGTGATTTTTACCAGTTTGGTGCCCAATGCAGCATAAAAATTAATCAGCTTATCGGTTGTAGTAACTGCTCCAGTACCATACACCTGCTTGGTTTCAGTTTGAAACTTAGTATCCATCAGCAATCGCAATTTACCATCAGATAAAACCTGATAGAAGTTATTCTGATTCAGATCGTCAATTGGATCAAATCCCTTTTCAAACACAGTGATGCTGCCATTGGGCAATTCAAATTCAACCTTGTAAATAGGACTCACTACTTCCATATCTGCACCGGTAGGATCCTGATAAAACAATCGATTGAACTGCAATAAAAGTTTGTATTTGAACTCTCCAGACAGTTTGCCAGCTTTTGTATATAGATTGGCTTTCAGGTATTCCGGATGAAACAGATAATTCGTATTTTCAATGGTAGCAGACTGTGTGCGTACATCAATTCCACTGGCATCTTTTAGAAAAATGGTTCCGCCAGGTTGCTGTGCATTCACCTTGCTAATACATGCAGTAATAAAAAAACAAAACAGTACTTTTTTCATACTGTTAATATAAGAAATCTTCTTATTGATTCAACATTTTTTCCGCATTCTCTGCCATTTGTAATGCTTCAATAAACTCATCAATTTCTCCATTGATAACCGCGTCCAGGTTGTAGGAAGTTAAACCAATTCTATGATCAGTAACCCTTCCCTGTGGCCAGTTATAAGTTCTGATTTTGGCACTGCGGTCACCAGTACTAACCAAGGTCTTACGCTGACGGGCTATTTCATCCTCTTGCTTTCTTACCTGCTCTTCATATAGCTTGGTTCTTAACATAACCATGGCTTTCTCCCGGTTGGCTAACTGAGATCGCTCGGTCTGACAAACTACTACCACTCCTGTTGGAATATGGGTAAGGAAAACTTTGGTTTCCACTTTATTTACGTTCTGACCACCTGCACCACCGCTTCGGGCAGTTTCCATTTTAACATCACTTTCTTTTAATTCAAAATCAAGTTCCTCTGCTTCCGGCATCACCGCAACGGTGGCTGCAGAAGTATGCACTCTTCCCTGTGTTTCAGTGTTAGGCACACGTTGCACACGATGTACACCGCTTTCAAATTTTAATGTTCCGTAAACATCTTCTCCACTTACTTCTACAACTACTTCCTTGTATCCGCCTACGGTTCCCTCGCTTTCACTCACCACAGAAGTTTTCCAGCCTTTCTTAGAGCAATATTTCAAATACATACCCAATAAGTCCCCAGCAAATAAACTGGCTTCATCACCACCTGTTCCTGCCCTGATTTCCAAAATGGCATTTTTATCATCCTGTGGATCTTTGGGAATCAACAACTTGGTCAGTTCCTTTTCCAAAGCCTCTTTTTTTTCTTCCAGCTCAGGCAATTCCATTTTGGCCAATTCGCGCATTTCATCATCGGAACTATTCAAAGCCTCTTTGGCATATTGATGATCAGCCAATACTTTTACATATTCCTCGTAAGGCTTTACAATCTTCTCCAACGAACGGTATTCCTTGCTGTAAACGCCAAACTCCTTCTGATTATTAATAATTTCCGGATTGGTAAGGGCAATTCCTACTTGGTCAAATCTGGCTTTTATGGCTTCAAGCTTATTCAGCATAATGTGGGCATATTTTGGGAGTGCAAAAGTACGGTTTTAAAGGGGTTTTACACGATAGAAAACAATACAAATGAAGAGTTTACCCCTCAAATATTAACGAATCATCGGGAAAAATACCTTGAAAATGAAGTAGGT
>VFQO010000794.1_pt1 | contig 29633 bp, 32 predicted proteins | sample 3512331 | NCBI WGS metagenome assembly VFQO01 (sample SAMN10412371, study PRJNA504923) | tailings metagenome | isolation source: Replicate 3 from Balatoc abandoned mine | place: Philippines: Itogon, Benguet | collected 2017-08-28 | reverse complement strand
TCAAGCAGAACTGGACCGAGATCCGCCGCTTCATGTGGAACTATGTCGGCATCGTGCGCACCACCAAAAGGCTGGAGCGTGCGCAGCACCGCATCAACATGATGACGCACGAGGTCGAGGATTACTACGGTCATTTCCGCGTCACCACCGACCTCATCGAGCTGCGCAACCTGCTGCAATGCGCCGAGCTGATCGTGAAGAGCGCGCTCCACCGCAAGGAAAGCCGCGGGCTGCACTACACGCTCGACTATCCGGCGATGCTGCCCGAGGCGCGCGACACGGTGCTGGTGCCGTGAGCGATGCCCTCGATTGCGCCGGCTGTCCCGTGCGCGATCGCGCCGCCTGCGCGGCGTTGCCCGACGGCGAGCGCGCCGAACTCGCGCGGCTGGGGCGGCACCGCGATTTGGTGCGCGGCGAGATGCTGTTCGCGCCGGGTGACGACAGCGCCTGTGCGACCCTGCTCTCGGGCGTGCTCAAGGTCGTGCGCACCGACGCCGACGGGGTCGAACGCATCGTCGCGCTGATCCATCCGGCGGGCTTCGCGGGCGAGATTTTCGCGGCGCCCGACGATTGCGAGGTCACCGCGGCGGGGGCGGCGCGCGTCTGCATTTTTCCGCGGGGCGACTATGCCCGCATGGTGGCGGAGAATCCGCGCCTCGCCGCCGGGGTCGCGCGCCGTGCGATGAAGGCGGCGTCCGAAACGCGCGCGCTGCTCGACCTCGTCGGGCGGCGGAAAGCCGAGGCGAAGGTCGCGGGGCTGATCCTCGCGCTCGCCGATGCGGCGGGGTCTGCGCCCTGCTCGCCGGCGGGCGATTTCGACCTGCCGCTGACGCGCGGCGAGATGGCGGCGCTGCTCGGCATCAGCATCGAGACGGTGAGCCGGCAGCTCGGCGCGCTCGAGGAGGCGGGCCTGATAAGGCGGCACGGCGCGCGCGGATTGGAGGTCCGCGACGCGCCGGCCTTGGCTGCGTTGTTGGCTGACTAACGGCACCGGCCCGCTCCCCCACCCAGCCTCCCGACATCATATCCTATGGGAGGCCGGGTGGGGGAGCGGGCCGGTGCCGCCTCGATCAAAGCGTCGCGACGATCGTCGCGACGATGAGGCCCCACCCCAAAATCAGCACGGGCAGCATCAGGACCTGCGCGGCGGCTCCCTTGCCGTCGAGGCGGCCGGTCAGCGTTTCGATCCCGTCGGACATGAAGCGGCTCCACGTCAGCGGCTGCGCTACATGGTCGGGCTTCATCCGCACCCACATCGCGGGGGTGCCAAAGGCCATGACGATATAAATGGAGAAAATCGCCATCGGGATCGCGAGTCCCTTGTCGGCAAAGGTCGCGGCCATCACGCCGAGGAAAGCGAAATAGAGCGCGACCGTCGTGGCGAACAGGCCGGTCGGCAGGTCGAAGCTGCGGACGACATGGACGCTGTGGTCGGCGGCGGGCGGCGCTTTCAGGATGGCGGCGAGCGGCGCGGGCGCGGCAACGCGTTCAAAGGCGGCGGCGGGGATAGGCTTGCTCATGGCAGGGCTCCTTTTCGATGGAGTCCTGATGCGCCGATTCGCCGCGGCGGGCTTTGACCGACGTCAAAACCCGCGAAAGATCAGCCGCCGATCCCGAGCAGCCGCCCGACGAAGATCAGCACGATCGCGCCGATGATCGAGGCGAAACAGCCCGCGCCGTGGAATTCGCGCTGCCCGCGCGAGGTCACGAGCCCCGCGAGCAGCGACCCGCCGATCCCGAGCAGGATCGTCGCGATCCACCCCATCGCGACCGCGCCGGGATAAAAGAACCGCGCAAGCGCCCCGATGATGAGGCCCGAGATGATGGCGCCGATGATGTTGATCATGAGGGTGGTCAGTCCTTCGATTGAGGTGAGTCAGATTGTTGTAAGGCAGTTTTCTACCTCATTGTCGTCAAATCTCACACAAAGACACGAAGATGTCAGCGCCGGACATCGCCGTTGGCAATCCGCCTGACGCCTTCCTTGAAGGTCGCACCGCCGAAATTGATGAGCAGGCCCAAGGGCAGGTCGAGCAAGCGGAGGTAGGTTAGAACCTGTTTGCTGTGGAGCGGCGAAAGCCGCTCAACCGATTTGAATTCGACGAGCAATCGGCCCTCGACAAGCAAATCGGCGCGAAAGCCTTCGGTCAATTGGAGACCGTCGTAGCGGATAGGGACAGGCTTTTGCCGTTCGATCCGAACGCCCCTGCGGACCAACTGATCCGCCATGATCGCTTCATAGGCTGATTCAAGCAAACCGGGCCCCAAATCTCGATGCAACCGATATCCGCAATCGACCACGATGCTCGCGATATCTTCGAGATTTGCCTGCATCGACTGCCCTCTTTGTGTCTTTGTGTGAGAAACTCCCTTACCCGAACCCCTCGTTCAAGAACCGCTCCGCCAGCGCCGCGTGCAAGGCCGCGCCGCGTGCCATCACCTTTTCGTCGAGCACCATGCGGTTCGAGTGCAGACCGCAGCAGGCCCGCCAGTCGCTCCCTTCGTGGCTCGCGCCCAGCCAGAACATCGCGCCGGGCACCTTTTCGAGCACATAGGCAAAATCCTCGGCGCCCATCACCGGATGGTCCATCGTCATCCAGGCCGCCTCGCCGAATGTCTCTTCGACGACGCGCTGGCCGAAGGCGGCGGCGCGGCTGTCGCAGACGGTGACGGGAAAGCCCTCGACGATCTCGACCTCGGCGGTGCAGCCATGCGCCTCGGCGATCGCGGGGGCGAGGCGCTTCAACTCGGTGGCGACCGCAGCGCGGCGGTGCGGCGACAGGGTACGGATCGTGCCGAGCATCTCGGCGGTCTCGGGGATGATATTGTTCGTCGTGCCCGCCGCGATCTTCGCGATCGTGATCACCGCGGGGTCGAACACCGACACGCGGCGCGTCACCATCGTCTGGATCGCGGTAACGATCGAACAGGCGACGGGGATCGGGTCGATCGCGTCATGCGGCATCGACGCGTGGCCGCCCGCGCCCTTGACGGTGATCGACAGGACATCGGACGAGGCGAGCAGCGGCCCGGCGCGCCCCGCGAACACCCCGTGCGGCGCGTTGGGCATGATGTGCAGGGCAAAGGCCGCGTCGGGCAGCGGGTCGATCAGCCCGTCGTCGAGCATGAAGCGCGCGCCATGATGGCCTTCCTCGCCGGGCTGGAACATGAACTGAACGGTGCCGGGCAGGCGACCCTGCGCCGCGCAGAGCAGCTTCGCCGCGCCGACGAGCATCGCGACATGCGTGTCATGGCCGCAGGCGTGCATCGCGCCGCTCGTCTCCGAGGTGAAGTCGAGCCCCGTGTCCTCGACGAGCGGAAGCGCGTCCATGTCGCCGCGCAGCAGCACGGTGCGCCCGTTGGCGGGGCCGCGCAGCGTCGCGACGAGCCCGGTCGTCGACGGCCCCTCGCGAAATTCGAGCGGCAGCCCCGCGAGCGCGTCCTTGATCTTCGCGAGCGTCTTCGGATTCTGCAAACCCAGCTCGGGCTCGCGGTGGATCGCGCGGCGCAGGTCGACGAGGTCGGGAAGGATATTGTCGGCCTCAGCGGGCCAGCTGTGCGTGAGATTTTCCATGCCGCGAATGTGCCGCCAAGCCGGCTTCGTGTCGAGCCTCGGCATCGCGCCTTATGTCGGTCAGCACCCGTCCGACATTCTGCCCGATTGCCCAGCGCGCGATCGGTTCCCAATAAAGGCCGGGGTCGATGCGCAGCACATGCCCCGCGCGCACGGTCAGTCGCGTGCGTCCGCCGGGCAGCGGCACCAGGTCGAAGCGCGTCTCGCCGGTGTCGAAATATCCGATGAGGTGCGGGGTGTGGAGTTTGCGATACGGGCTCATCTCCTCCATCGCGGGCGGCTGGCGCACGACGCGAAACGCCAGCGCGCGTCCGGGCTGCCAGATCGTGATGCGCTCGTCGGCGGTGCCGGTCGAAAAACGGCCGATCCGCCGCGCGCCTTCGCCGGTGCCGACGATACGGCTCGCGATCGGATAGGCGAGGCCCGCGAGACCGACGAGTCCCGGGGCTTCGGCCACCGGGCGGTCGGCGGTCAGGCTGGCCCACACCGCCTCGGGCGGCGCGGCGATGGTGACGGCGGCGTGCGTGTCGATCGGCACCTCGGGCGGCATCGCGGCGTCGGCGAGGAAGATCAGCGGCAGTGCGGCAAGGCCGTAGAAGGGCTGGCGCGGATCGACGAGCCGCTTCGCCGCCGCGCGCCCGATGGCGCCGCCCGCGAGCGCGAGGATCGCGGCGAGCGGCAGGATCAGGATCACGCACATCAGCCCCTCGAGCGCGAGCATCAGCAGCGCGAGCGTGCCGAGCATGCCCGCCGCAGCGACCGCGCCGAAGGTTTCCGCCATGCTCCGCACATGGCCGCGATTGACGAGGAAGCCGGTGATCAGCCCGACGAGAAACGGCGTGGCGACGAACAGCCCCCAGCCATAGGCGCCCATCGTCAGCGCCGACACTGCGACCGCGACGACGACCAGAGCGGTCCCGGCGAAGATGCCGATCGCAAGCTGGTACGGTGGCGCCGGGTCGCCGACGCGCCGGAGCTCGGCTTCGCTACGGCGCGGCCACAGCAGCGCGAGCGCAATAACCGCGAGGATCTGCAGCGTCGGCACCATCGCCGCGAGCGCGAGCCCGCCGCCGCGCCCGAGACGCTCGGCGCGCCGCAGCGACAGCATCGCGAGCGCGCCCGAGATGCCGAGGCAATAGGCAAAGCCGAAGATCGCGATCAGCGGCGAGACATCGGGCAGCATCGCAAGCTGGCGGATCGGGAAGAGCCAGAAGGCGTCGTCGAGGCCGAGCGGCATGCCGAGCGCAAGAAAGGCGAGGAAGACCATGGCGTGCTGCGACAGGATCAGCGCCGTCGCGATCAGGAGATAGAGGATCGCTGCGGGCAGCTGGGTGCGCAGATGGTGGAGCAGCGCCTTCATCGCGCTGCCCCCGCGACGTCGGCGGGCAGCACCGCGTCGGACGCGACGCGGCTCAGCCCGCGCCGCGCGCCGAGCGTTTCGGGGGTCTGCACGTCCCAGACCAACCCGAACCGCTCGCCGAGCCGGATCAGCGCATAGCCCCAGTCGCTCTGCCCCGGGTGCAGCCCGATGCGCGCCGAGCCCGGATAGGCATGATGATTATTGTGCCAAGCCTCGCCCATTGTCGGGATCGCCGCCCAAGGCACGTCATAGGCCTGCACGCCATGGGCATCGACCGTCCAGTGCTGCGGCCCGCGATTATGCGCGAGATGGCCGACGAGCCAATGGCCGTGATTGGCGACCGCGACGCGCGCCGCGACGCCCCACAACACCCAGCCCCAGCCGCCGATCGCGAAGAAGAGCAAGGCGACGGGCAATTGCTGCCAGCGCCAGCTTCTCTCCAGCCATCGTATGAAGGGATCGCGGTCGAGCGGCGCGAAATCGAAGCGCGGCGGCCGGTCGAGGTCGAGCCGGCAATAGATCTGCCACCAGGCGTCGCGGACGATATGCGTGCCGTGGCGCAGGAAGGGATGGCAATTCGCCTGCCTTTGCGCCCAGTCGCGGGTGTCGTGCGCGCGGACGATGCCATAGGGTCCCGCCATGCCGACGAACGCGCCGAACCAGATCAGCGTCCGCGCCAGCCAGCGCGGCGCGGCAAAGCTGCCGTGGATCATCATCCGGTGATAGCCGACGCTATGCCCGAGCAGCAGCGCCGCGCCGGTGGTAAGGAAGAACAGCGTGATCGCTCCTGGCGTGACGAAGAAGGGCCCGGCGGCGAGCGCGACCAACGCCATGCCGCCGTTCCACGCGATGCTCGGTCCGTCGGCGCGGACGGTGCCGGCGACCGGATCGGGCCGATAGCCCGGGACATGGTCGTCGATCAGGAAATTCACCGCATGGGGATCATGATCGCCGCGCATCGTCCGACTCCTCGCCCGCAAAGAATATAAGTAATTTCTTAAATAAATTATTGCTTGTCAAGGCCGGGCGGCATGCCCATTTTGGGGCAATGGAACGGGTTTTTCAGGCCTTGGCATCGACGCCGCGACGGCGGATTCTTGCCTATCTCGCGCATGCCGAGCTCAGCGCGGGCGACATCGCCGCGCGTTTCGAGATGAGCAAGCCCGCGGTGTCGCAGCATCTGTCGGTGCTCGAAAACGCCGGGCTGATCGCGAGCGAAAAGCGCGGCCAGTTCGTCTTCTACCGCCTGATCCCCGATGCGCTGACCAATGTGCTCAACGGATATGTGCAGGAAGTCTGCCCGGTCTCGCGCCCGCTGAAGGCCGAATCGAAGGCGCTGGCGGAAAAGGCGAAGGCGGGGTCGCCCGATTGAGGTAGCGCGACCCACGGCTGCCGTCCGGTTTCGGGTGGTTGCGGACGTTTCAGATCCTCCCCACGCGAAGCGATGGGGAGGTGGCAGCCCGTCAGGGCTGACGGAGGGGTCAGCGACCTCGCGTCAGGACGCACCGTCGCTACCCCTCCACCACTCGCTTCGCGAGCGGTCCCCCTCCCCAACGCTTCGCGATGGGGAGGATCTTTAGGGCAGCTAACCACCTCAAAGCTGCCTTCCGCGCGGCACCCTCGCGGCCTAGCGCTTGCCCCCGAACAATTGCCGCCCCGCGAGGTCGAGCATGATTTCCTCGCTGCCGCCGCCGATCGCATTGACGCGCACCTCGCGGTAGATGCGCTCGACCTTGCTGCCGGTGATATAGGACGCGCCGCCCAGCACCTGCGCCGCCTCGCGCGCGACGGCTTCGAGCATGCGCGTCGCCTGGACCTTCAGCATCGCGAAGTCGGCGGGACGGTCCTTGCCGGATTTCACCTGCCAGGCGGCGAGGTCGACCCACGCCTGCGTCGTTTCGATCTGGCGCTCCATGTCGGCGAGTTTGATGCGGATCGACTGGTGGCCGACGAGCGGCTTGCCGAAAGTCTCGCGTTGCTGCGCCCATTCGGCGGCCTCGGCGAGCGCCACGCGCGCATAGGCGCAGCAGCCCATCGCCATGCCGAGTCGCTCGCTGTTGAAATTGCGCATGATGCCGATGAAGCCGCCATTCTCGGGCCCGATCAGGTTGCTCGCGGGCACGCGCACGTCGCTGAAATGAATCGCGGCGGTGTCGCTGCAGCGCCAGCCCATCTTGTCGAGCCGCGTGCGCTCGACCCCGGGGGCGTCCATCTCGATCAGCAGCAGCGAGATGCCTGCCGCGCCCGGTCCGCCGGTGCGCACCGCGCAGGTCAGCCAGTCGGCGCGCATGCCGCTGGTGATGAACATCTTGCCGCCGTTGACGACATAATCGTCGCCGTCGCGGACCGCCGTCGTCTTGAGGTTGGCGACGTCGCTGCCGCCGCCCGCTTCGGTGATCCCGAGCGCGATGATCTTGTCGCCCGCGAGCACCGGCGGCGCAACGCGCCGCTTCAATTCCTCCGAGCCGAGCGCGAGGATCGGCGGCAGCCCGATGCCGTGCGTCATCAGCGACGCACCAAGTCCGCCCGCGCCGACCGCGGCAAGCTCCTCGGTCAGCACCAGCCCGTGGAAATTGTCGAAACCCTTGCTGTGCCCGCCATATTGCTCGGGATAGCGCAGCCCCAATATGCCCGCCTCGGCGGCTTTTTTGTGCAATTCGCGCGGCAGTTCGCCCTCGGCCTCCCAGCGGTCGATATGCGGCGCGACCTCGCGCGCGACGAAGCGCCGGACGCTCTGCGCCAGCGCCTCATGGGTTTCATCATAAAAAGGCGAACGCGCGCGCCAGTCGTCGAAAGCTGTCATGGCACGATGCTGCGCGGGGTTTACGTGAACGTCAAGGCGCGTTTCGCCGCGCGCGCTGTGCGGGAAAATTTCACGCAAAGACACAAAGAGGGCGCGTGCCCACGCGAGGGGTGGCTTGTCGCCGCAGGCGACCATCAAAGGCGCTTCGCGCGGTCCTTTCGCCCCGTTGTCGGCCGCCCACCGCCCTCTTTGTGTCTTTGTGTGAGTCCCTTTTTTCAATCTCCTTCGCGCCTTTGCGCCTTTGCGTGAAACAATATCGCACGCCCTCTCGTCCGCCGCTCCGTCCCGGGCTTGCACCGCCCGATCAACCCATTAGGGTCGCGCGCCATGAACAAAGCCCCCCTGCTCGCCGGCCTCGCCGCATTCGCCCTGATCTCCACCCCCGCGCTGGCCCAGAAAACGCCCGAGGCGATCGCCGAGGCGGCGCTCAAGAAGGCGCCGGTGTTCGACGGGCACAACGACGTCCCCTGGGAACTGCGCGGCAGCGTCGGCAACGTCATCAACAATTTCGACTTCAACGACACCACCAAGCCCAAGCCCGACGGGACGGTGATGCACACCGACATCCAGCGGCTGCGCAAGGGCCATGTCGGCGCGCAATTCTGGTCGGTCTATGTGCCGAGCAACACGAACGAGCAGCAGGCGGTGCAGCAGACGATCGAACAGGTCGACGTCGCGAAAAGGCTGATCGCGCGCTACCCGAACGACCTGGGCTTCGCGCGGACCTCGGCCGAGCTCGAAAGCCAGATGAAGGCGGGCAAGGTCGCGGGCATGCTCGGCGCCGAGGGCGGCCAGTCGATCGGCTCGTCGCTCGCCGTGCTGCGCGAGCTTTATGGCATGGGCGTGCGCTACATGACGCTGACCCACGGCAAGACCACGCCCTGGGCCGACAGCGCGACCGACGCGCCGCAGCACGACGGGCTCACCGATTTCGGCAAACAGGTCGTGCGCGAGATGAATCGCCTCGGCATGATCGTCGATCTGAGCCACGTCAGCGAAGCGACGATGAAGGACGCGCTCGAAGTCTCGCACGCGCCGGTGATGTTCAGCCATTCGGGTGTGCGCGGGGTCAACGACCATCCGCGCAACGTCCCCGATTCGGTGCTGCCCGCGGTCAAGGCCAATGGCGGCGTCGTGATGGTCGTGCTCTACGCGGCCTTCCTCGATCCCAGGCTGCGCGAACATGGCCTGTCGCGCACCGCCGAAAAGGCGCGGCTCGATGCGCGCTATGTCGGCGACCCCGATGCCGCCGCCGCGGCGCTGAAAGCGTGGGAGGCGGCGAACCCCGCGCCGCAAACCCCGATCGGCCTTGCCGCCGACCATATCGACTATCTCAAGAAGACGATCGGCGTCGATCATATCGGCATCGGCGGCGACTATGACGGCATGGATGCGACCCCCGTCGGGCTCGAGGATGTCACCGGCTATCCGCGCCTGTTCGCCGAACTCGCGCGGCGCGGCTACACGCAGGCCGAGCTCGAGAAGATTTCGAGCGGCAATATGATGCGCGTGCTGAAGGCGGTCGAGGCCTATGCCGCGAGCCAGAAAGGCCAGCCGCCGATCGAAACCCCGGTGGCGAAGTAAGGCACAATCCTCTCAACCGTTCGTGCCGAGCTTGTCGAAGCACCGTTCCTCTTCCGCCAACGCAGGAAGGAAAGAACGGCCCTTCGACAAGCTCAGGGCGAACGGATTTGGAGGGTCTTCTTTCTAGCAAACGGCCAGTCGGTCGCGCCGCCCGCCCACAGCGCCCACCAGATGATGACCGGCTGGAGCGCGAGGCGCGGGCCGTGATACCACCAGCTCAGCGTCTCGCCGCCGATCGCGACATTGGCGAGCGCATGGTGGAAATTCGCCGGCCAGACGCACAGCGCATAGAGCGCAAGCCCCCAGCCCGCCGCCTTGCGCAGCTGCGGGATCATCAATCCCGCCGCGCCCGCGAGCTCGGCGACCCCGGTCGCGGCGACCACCGCGGCCGGAAAAGGCACCCATGGCGGAGTGATCGCAAGGAAGGGCGCCGGCGTCGCGAGGTGACGATAGCCCGCATAGGCATAAGCGAGGGCGAGCAGCCAGCGCAGCGCGCTCCGCGACCGGCTTTCGGGCTTGCCTGCGCTCATGATTTTGCGTCTAGTCCGGCCATGACGATCGCCCCTGCTGCCCGCCTGTTTCTCGCGCCGCTCGCCGCGCTGCTGCTGCTCGGCGCGGCGCCGGGCAAGACGCCGACCCCGGGCTTCGCCGCCCCCGCCTTCACGCTCACCACCTTCGACAAACGCAAGGTCACGCTCGCCGAGATGAAGGGCAAGGTCGTCGTGATCAACTATTGGGCGACATGGTGCGCGCCGTGCAAGGCCGAAATGCCGATGATGCACGACTATTACCGCCTCAACCGCGCGCGCGGGCTCGAGATGTTCGGGGTGACGACCGAAAACAGCCTGCCGCCCGGCCAGCTCAAGAAGCTGGCGGCGGCGCTCTCCTACCCGCTGTCGAACCGCATGAGCCGGGGCTATGGCGCGATCGATAATGCGGTGCCGTCGACCTATATCATCGACCGCAAGGGCGTGGTCCGCCACGCGAAGAAGGGCGCCTTTACCGAACGCGAGTTCAAGGCCGCGCTCGACCCGCTGCTCGCCGAGGGCGGCTGAGCGGAGGGCGGCCGTCGCTCCATTTTCCGTCAACCCCGCCTCGCCCCGCGCTCCCGCTCCGCAACATCGACGAAATGTCAGCCAACGACCGATAGCGGCCCTTTATCCTCCCCTCCCTTTTAGGGAGGGGCAGGGGGTGGGTAACCGCCGAAGGCGGTGCTCTTCCTTCTTGCTCGCTTCGCTCGCTACCCACCCCTAGCCCCTCCCTAAAAGGGAGGGGAATGTCTTAGTTCCACCCCAATGCCGACCACCCGCCGTCAGACGATCCGTCGCCCGACGGACCGCACGGTCGCACAGGCGGGGGTGCCGTCCCGGCCCGTGCCGATCACCGACAGCGCCAGGCGCCCGCCACCGCTGGCCGCCGTATCGAGCAGGTCCGGCGCGATATCGTGGATATCGATCTTCATCCGCCGGCTCCATGGCGAGGCCGGGTCGCCCGCCAGCTCGCCAATTCGGATATAGACGAAGCGCCGCGCGAGCCCTTCGCGCCGCACCTGATCGCCGAAAAATTTCGGCCCCGGTTCGACGCCGACCACGAAATCGAACGCCAGCGGCTCGCCCGCCGCCGACACCTTCGGATCGAGCGGCCCGCCATCCTTGTCCTGCAGACTGTGGAGCACGCCGGGCACCGGCTGCTCGATAACGATCCGCATCGCGATCTCGCGCCGGTCCGCGCGCGCCACGGCCTAATGCCCCATGTCGGCGGCCGACGCTTTCGGCCCGCCGGGCTTCGGCGGTCGCAGCAACAGCACCAGCGGGACCGACGCCAGCGTCACCCACATCATCAGCCAGAAATCGTCGACATAGGCGATCATCGCCGCCTGCCGGTTGATCTCGGCATTGACCATCGCCATCGCGGTGTCGCCCGCGATACCGAAACGGTCGGCGGTCGACGGGTCGAGCAGGCTCACCGAGCTGTTGGTGACATGCGCCACCATATCCTCGTGGCTCGTCTGGATATTGGCGCCGAGCAGCGTGGTGACGGTCGAAATGCCCACCGACGCGCCGATGCTGCGCAACAGGTTGAGGATGCTCGACCCGTCGGTGCGGTACTGCGGCGGGATCGTCGCGAACGCCATGGTGTTGAGCGGGATGAAGATCAGCCCCATGCCCAGCCCCTGCACGATGCCGCTGACGATCACCGGCTGCATGCCCATCTCCAGCGACCAGTGGCTCATCTGCCACAAGGACAGCGCCGCGATCAGCAGCCCCGACCCGACCATCCAGCGCGCGTCGATCTTGCCCAGCGTCTGGCCCGCGAACCACATGCTGATCAGGATGCCGACTCCGCGCACCGCCAGCACGACCCCGGTGTCGATCACCGGCCAGCCGAACAGATTCTGCAGCATCGGCGGCAACAGCGCCATCGATGCGAACATCACGACGCCGATCACGATCATGAAACCCATCGCGGTGACGAGGTTGCGGTCGGCGAGCATCGCGCGGTTGAACAGCGTGTCGCCGCGCGCGGTGAACAGATGGACCGCGAACATCCACAAACAGGCGATGGCGACGCCGCATTCGATCCAGATTTCGATGCTGTCGAACCAGTCCTGATGGGCACCGCGGTCGAGCATCAGCTGCAGCGAGGCCAGCCCGAGCGCGAGCATCGAGAAACCGAACAGGTCGAACTTGCGGTTGCTCTTCTTCGTCGCGGGCAGCAGCGCCCACATCATTGCGATCGTCAGCAGCCCCACCGGCAGGTTGACGTAAAAGACCCAGCGCCAGTTGACGCTCTCGGTCAGCCAGCCGCCGAGCAACGGCCCCAGGATCGGCCCGACCATGATCCCCATGCCCCAGATCGACATCGCGCGCGCCTGTTTGTCGGGCGGGCTGATGTCGAGCATCACCGACTGCGACAGCGGCCCGATGAAGGCGGCGCTGATGCCCTGCAGGAAGCGAAAGGCGACCATCTGTTCCAGCGATTGCGCCGCGCCGCACGCCATCGACGCGACAATGAATCCCGCCACGGAGGCGAGGAACAATTCGCGCCGCCCGATGCGGTCGGCGAGCCAGCCGGTGATCGGCATCGCGATCGCGCTGGCGAGGATATAGCTCGTCAGCACCCAGGTCACCGTCTCGCTCGTCGCGCCGAGCGCCGATTGCATATGCGGGATGGCGACATTGGCGATCGTCGTATCGAGGATCTGCATGATCGACGCGCCCATCACGGCGACCATCAGCAACCCGCGATAGCGCACGCGCTCGTGCAGCGGCCGGTCGTCGTCGACGGGCAGCACAGTGGCGGGCGAACGGCGAGGGAGCGAGCGGCTGGCCATGGGTCAGATAAAATTCTTCGTCATTGCGAGCGAAGCGAAGCAATCCAGAGTGGCGTAGACCGCCCTGGATTGCTTCGCTTCGCTCGCAATGACGAGGTGATGGGACACGCGTGGAACCCTATTTCCCCGCCACCGTTCCGCTGCCGGTAAACACCTTCACATCGGCCGACAGCCCCGCGATCATGTCGCGCGACGGCTTTTCGTCGAAGGCGATCTTGACCGGCACGCGCTGCGTCACCTTGACCCAGTTGCCGGTGGCGTTCTGCGCCGGCAGCACCGAAAACTCGCTGCCCGTCCCCGCGCCGATCGACAGCACATGGCCGCGCACCCGCAATCCCGGATAGGCGTCGAAGCTGATCTCGGCGCGCTGGCCGATGCGCATGTCGGCGAGGTCGGTTTCCTTGAAATTGGCCTCGACCCAAGGATGGGCGGTGTCGACGATCGTCACCGCGGGCAGGCCCTGGACCATCATCTGGCCGATCTGCAGCCGGTCGGCCTGCGCGACGCGGCCCGCATAGGGTGCGCGCACCTCGGTGCGGCCAAGGTTGACCTGCGCCTGCGCGCGCTGGACCCGCGCCGCCTCGACCTGCGGATTGATCCCGCTCGCGGGACCGGCGGCCAATTTGGTGCGCGCCTCGGCGGCGGCGGCCTCGGCCTGGCGGACGCGTTCGCGCGCCTGACTCACCGCGTGGCGCGACGCGTCATAGGAGGCCTTGGTGGTGAAGCCCTTTTCCATCAGCGCCGCCTGGCGCCCGAAATTGACCTCGGCGAATTTCACATCCTCGCGCGCCGCCGCGATGTCGACGGCGGAGGTGTTCGCGCTCGCCGACAGGTTCCCGACCTCGACCTGCGCCGCGTCGATCGCCGCGGTCGCCTGCGCGACGTTCAGCCGATAGGGTTCGCCGTCGATGCGGAACAGCAATTGCCCCGCGGTCACATCCTGCCCGTCCTTGACCGCGACTTCGGTGATGCGTCCGCCGACTTCGGCGGCGACCGATACCTTGTCCATCTGGACATAGGCATTGTCGGTCGACACCGACCCGCCGCTCGTCAGCCACCAGACCGCGCCGCCCGCGATCATCAGCGCGGGCAGCCCGAACATCAGCGCGCGCGTGCGCCAGCTCGGCTTTGCGGCGGCTTCGGGCCCGGCGGCGGCTTGCGGGGCGGGCACGGGGTCGGCTTTCGGTGCCGCCTTGGGCGGCTTGACCTCTTCGGCCTTGGCGGGGCCGGCGGGCTGGGTGGTGGAGAGCTGGGCCATCAAATCGTCTCTTTTTCTTTTTGGCATTCGCGGCGGGACAGGTTGGCGCGGACGCGTTCGACCAAGGCGGTCAGTGTTTCGCGTTCGGCCTCGCTCATCCCTTCGGTGGCTTCGGCGACGACCGCCTTCGCGGTCTGGCGCAGATGGTCGAGCAACGGCTCGGCCTGCGTCGTCAGGTAAAGTTGCCAGGCGCGGCGGTCGGTCGGATCGGCGCGACGCTCGACCAGCGCGCCTTCCTCCAGCCGGTCGATCATCCGCGACAGCGTGATCGGCTCGACCTCGATCAGTTCGGCGAGCGGTCCCTGCCGGATTCCGGGGTAGCGCGCGAGATAGGTGAGCACGCGCGACTGCAGCGCGGTGATCCCGCTGTCCTTGGTACGCGCGTTGAAATCGCGGCGAAACATCCGCGCGGTGTCGTTCAGCAGAAAGCCGATGGTCTCACTCATGGCATGCGATATAATAGCAATTGCTATTAATGACAATGCTGCTCTGCAACATGCGCGATGATCGACAAATTCTGCGGCGCCGCTAAACTGCCGCCATGACGCTCACCGCCGATCTCTTCTGGTCGTTCCGCTCGCCCTACAGCTATCTGTGCATCGGCCGCTACCGCGCGCTCGCCGCGAGCCATCATGTCGAGATCAACCTGCGTCCCGTCTACCCGCTCGCGATCCGCCAGCCCGACTTCTTCGAACGCAACCACCCGAACTGGCTGAGTTACACGATGCGCGACATGATCCGCGTCGCGCAGTTCCACGGCATCCCCTTCGGCCCGCCGCGCCCCGACCCGATCGTCCAGAATGTCATGACGCGCGAGATCGCCGCCGAGCAGCCCTATATCTATCGCCTCACCCGCCTCGGCCAGGCCGCGTCGCGGCGCGGCCGCAGCCTCGCCTTCGCGCATGAGGCGGCGCAGCTCATCTGGGGCGGCGCGGTCGACTGGCATCTCGGCGACCATCTCGCCGGCGCCGCGCGCCGCGCCGGGCTCGACCTCGCCGACCTCGATGCCGAAGCGGTGCGCGACGCAGACGAACTCGATACCGAGATCGCGGCCAACCAGGTCGCGCTCGAAATCGCGGGTCACTGGGGCGTGCCGACGCTCGTCTTCGACGGCGAACCCTTTTTCGGGCAGGACCGCATCGCGATGGCGCGCTGGCGGATGGAGCAAAAGGGCCTGCAGCCACGATGAGCGAGCCCCTTAACGGCGGCTGCCAGTGCGGCGCGGTCCGCTTTTCGAGCACGCACCCGAACCGCGATGCCTATTGGTGCCACTGCCGCATGTGCCAGCGCGCGCTCGGCAATGTCGCCGCGGCCTTCTGGAACGTGAGCAAGGACAGCGTCGCCTGGCAGGGCGAACGCGCGACCTATATGTCGTCGCCCTTCGGCCGCCGCGGTTTCTGCGCCGATTGCGGCACGCCGCTCACCTTCGACTATCCCGACAGCCCCAAGATCGACCTGACTGTCGGCGCGCTCGACGATCCCGCGGCGGTATCGCTCGCCAGCCATTTCGGGACCGAGAGCCGCGTCCACGGATGGACCGCGGGCGAAGGGCTTCCCGAAATGCGCACCGACGACTATGCGCCGCTGCAGTTACGCTGGGCCAAGCTGCGCGAGGGCGAATGACGATCGAACCACAGTTTTTCGAAGCCCGCGACGGCGTCCGGCTGGCGTGGCGCGAGATGGGCGACGGACGGCCGGTCGTGCTGCTCCACGGCCTGTTTTCGAGCGCCGAGGTCAACTGGATCAAGTTTGGTACCGCGGCGCGCATTGCTGCGGAAGGGTTTCGCGTCGTCATGCCCGACCTGCGCGTCCACGGATCGAGCGACGCGCCGCACGACGACTGGCATTATCCGCCCGACGTGCTGGTGAACGACCTGAACGATCTGATCGCGCATCTCGGTCTCGGCGATTTCGACCTCGGCGGTTTCTCGCTCGGTGCGCGCACGAGCACGCGTGCCGTGGTTGCGGGAATGAAACCGCGTCGGCTGATCCTCGGCGGCATGGGGCTGTCGGGGCTCGCCGGCTGGCAGCGGCGCGGGCAGTTCTTCAAACGCGTGATCGCCGATTTCGAAACCGCGAAGCGCGGCGACGACACTTGGCTGTCGATCCAGTTCATGAAGACGATGAAGGTCGATCGCATCGCCGCGGGCCATCTGCTCGACAGCTTCACCGACACCGCGCCCGATGCGCTGGCGGCGCTGACGATGCCGACCCTGCTCGTCTGCGGCGAGCAGGATCAGGACAATGGGTCGGCGCCCGAACTGGCTGCGGCGCTTCCCGATGCCCAGCTCGTCACCATTCCCGGCACCCATATGTCGAGCGTCACCCAGCCCGAAATGGGCGAGGCGATGGCGGCTTTCCTCGCGGCTTGACCGCGCTCGCGGGCGGGTCCAAGCTGGTGTGATAGCGCCATAGAGCGCCACCACCAGACCCGAGGACGCACCCCCCATGAAAGCCATGATTTCTACGCTGTCGCTGGCCCTGTCGCTCGCGCTCGCCGGCCCTGCGCTGGCCGCCGAGCCCGCGAAGAAGGCGCCGGCCACCCAGAACGCCAAGCCCACCGCCGCCGATGCCGACGCCTTTGTCGCGGCGGCCGAAAAGGATTTGTTCGACTATACCGTCGAGGCGAGCCAGGTGAACTGGGTCAATTCGACCTATATTACCGAGGACACCGACGCGATGGCGGCGCGGATCAACGCGGTCGGCACCGAGAAGGCGGTGAAGTACGCGCTCGAGGCCGCGAAATATGCCAGCGTCCCGAGCCTCAGCGCCGACACCAAGCGCAAGCTCGACATATTGCGCAACGGCCTCGTCCTGCCCGCACCGACGAAACCGGGCGCGGCGATCGAACTCAGCAAGATCGCGACCGACCTGCAGTCGCAATATGGCAAGGGCCGCGGCACGCTGAACGGCAAGGAGATTTCGGGTTCGGACATCGAGGCCGAAATGGGCAACCTCCAGCATACGCCTGCCGAATATGCCGAAATGTGGACCAGCTGGCACGACAACGTCGGCGCGCCGATGGGCAAGGATTATGCCCGCATGGTCGCGATTGCCAATGCGGGGTCGAAGGAACTCGGTTTCGCCGACACCGGCGCGATGTGGCGGTCGGGTTACGACATGCCGCCCGAGGAATTCGCCAAGACCACCGAGCGGCTGTGGCAGGAAGTAAAGCCGCTCTACATGGCGCTGCACACCTATGTCCGCTGGAAACTCAACGAGAAATATGGCGACGCGGTGCAGCCCAAGACCGGGCCGATCCGGGCCGACCTGCTCGGCAACATGTGGGCGCAGGAATGGGGCAATATCTATCCGCTCGTCGCGCCGGCGGGGGCGGGCGACCTTGGCTATGACATCGGCGACCTGTTGACCGCGCAGGGCAAAGGGCCGCTCGACATGGTCAAGGCGGGCGAGAATTTCTATTCGTCGCTCGGCATGGCGCCGCTGCCCGAGACCTTCTGGAAGCGCAGCCAGTTCACCAAGCCCGCCGACCGCGAAGTCATCTGCCATGCGTCGGCGTGGGATATCGACAACAAGGACGATATCCGCATCAAGATGTGCATCAAGGTGAATGCCGACGACTTCGTCACCATCCACCACGAACTCGGTCACAATTATTACCAGCGCGCCTATAAGGATCAGCCGACGCTCTATCTCAACGGCGCGAACGACGGTTTCCACGAGGCGATCGGCGATTTCGTCGCGCTGTCGATCACGCCGCAATATCTCGTCGACATCGGCCTGCTCGACAAGGCAAAGGTGCCGAGCGCCGACAAGGATATCGGGCTGCTGCTGCGGCAGGCGATGGACAAGGTCGCCTTCCTGCCTTTCGGCCTGCTCGTCGATCGCTGGCGCTGGGGCGTGTTCGACGGGACGATCAAGCCTGCCGATTACAACAAGTCGTGGACGCAGCTGCGCACCCAGTATCAGGGCATCGTGCCGCCGGGCGAACGGCCGGCCGACGGCTTCGATGCCGGCGCCAAATATCATATCCCGGGGAACACGCCCTACACGCGTTATTTCCTCGCGCGCATCCTGCAGTTCCAGTTCTACAAGGCGGCGTGCGACCAGGCGGGCTGGACGGGGCCGCTTCACCGCTGTTCCTTCTATGGCAACAAGGAGGTCGGCGCGAAGCTCAATGCGATGCTCGAAATGGGCGCGTCGAAGCCCTGGCCCGACGCGCTCGAAGCCTTCACCGGCGAGCGCGAAATGTCGGGCAAGGCGATGGCCGAATATTTCGCGCCGCTCAAAGCCTGGCTCGACGAGCAGAACAAGGGCAAGCCGAGCGGCTGGTGATCGGTTGGATCCGACGAAACTGAGATGGCCGGGGAGGCGACTCCCCGGCCTTTTCATTGGGCTTCGACGCTCTGCTTGAACCGCGCGAGCCGCGCGGTCGCGGCGGCGGCGTGCGGGCCGATCCAGCGGTCGTGGATGTCCTGGATCGGCATCGCGTTGAGATGGTTCCACCGCTCGCGGCCGCGGCGTTCGGCGATGATCAGGCCGGCGTCTTCGAGGACCTTGAGATGCTGCATCACGGTGCAGCGGTCGATGTTGGCGAAGTTGCCGCACAGCGTGCCGGTGGTGAGCGGCTGATCCTTGAGGTCGTCGAGGATATGGCGGCGCACCGATGACGCCAGTGCCTTGAAAACCTTGTCATATTCTTCGTGGATTGACATGTTATAAATATACAACATAATGGCCCGAACACAAGCGGAGAGTGTCATGGAGCTGAAGTTTCGAGTCGCGGCGCGGATCGCGAAGCCGGTGCACGAGGTGTTCGAGGCGGTCGCCGACCCCGCGAAGCTGTCGAACTATTTCACCACCGGCGGCGCCGAGGGGCGGCTCGAGACCGGCGCGACGGTGACATGGGACTTCCACGATTTCCCCGGCGCCTTCCCGGTCTATGTGATCGAGGTCGTGTCTGACGAGAAGATCGTGCTCGAATGGCAGGCGAGCGAAGGCGAGGCGCACAATGTCGAGGGCAGCGAGCCGAAGGATGCCGACTACCGCACGCGCGTGACGATGCGCTTCAAGGGGCTCGACGACGGCCGCACGCTGGTCGAGATCGCCGAGGAAGGCTGGCGCGAGAATCAGGGCGCGCTCGGCGCCTCCTATGGCAATTGCCAGGGCTGGTCGCAGATGCTGTGCGCGCTCAAGGTCTGGATCGAGCACGGGATCAACCTGCGCGACGGCATGTATAAATAGGTCCCGCTATTCCGGATATTCGAGCCTGAGTTCGCGCGTGCCGAGCGGCGCGCCGGTGTTGGCGTCGATCACCACCGGGCGCACCGCCTCGCCGGTCGCGACGTCGACCTGTCGCGTCAGCGCGCCGCCGCCATTATGCTTTTGTCCCCAGGCGCCGATCGCGGCGAGGATGGGGAGGAAGTCGCGGCCCTTTTCAGTGAGCAGATATTCGTCGCGCGGCGGCCGCTGGCTGTAACGCCGCTTTTCGAGCAACCCCGCGTCGGTGAGCGCGGCCAGCCGCCGCGCGAGGATGTTCGGCGCGATGCCGAGGCTGGTGCGCATCTGGTCGTAGCGGGTGAAGCCGCGCTGCACGTCGCGCAGCACGAGCATCGACCAGCGGTCGCCGATCAGCGTCAGCCCGCGGTCGATCGGGCAGGTCCCGAATTTTTTTTCATCGTCGGTCATTGAATGGATATGGGGTAGTTACTATCATTTTGCAAGTGACCCGTATGGGGCCAGCAAAGGAGACAGGCTATGACCGACATTTTCCACGGAACCGCCCTCATCACAGGCGCCTCGACCGGCCTTGGCGCCGTATATGCCGAGCGGCTCGCGCGCCGCGGCCATGATCTGGTCCTCGTCGCGCGCAACGGTGCGCAGCTCGAGGAACGCGCCGCGAAACTGCGCGCCGATCATGGCGTCGCGGTCGATGTGATCGCCGCCGACCTGACCAGGAGCGACGACGTCACGCGCATCGAACAAAGGCTGATCGACGACGGCGCGATCACCTTGTTCGTCAACAATGCCGGCATGTCGCTGAACGGCGGGACGCTCGAAAACAGCGTTGCCGACGTGCAGACGATCATCGCGCTCAACATCACCGCCGCCGCGCGGCTCGCGATCGCGGCGGGCAAGGCGTTCGGGACGCGCGGCACGGGCAAGATCGTCAACATCGCCTCGGTCCTCGCGCTCGCGCCCGAGATGTTCGAGGGCGTCTATAGCGGGTCGAAGGCCTTCCTGCTCAACCTGAGCGTCGCGCTCGCCAGCAGCCTGCGCGAGCAGGGCGTGCAGGTTCAGGCGGTGCTGCCCGGCGCGACGCGCACCGAGATATGGGAACGGTCGGGCAAGGATGTCGACGCCTTCCCGGCAGAGATGGTGATGGAAGCCGGCGATCTGGTCGACGCGGCGCTCACCGGCCTCGATCGCGGCGAGGAAGTGACGATTCCGCCGCTCGCCGACGCGGAGCAGTGGGACGCCTATCAGGCGGCACGGCTGGCGATGGGGCCGGGGCTGTCGCGGCGCGAGGTCGCCGATCGCTATCGGGTGAAAGAGGCGGTTTGAAACGCGCATAATCTTCCCTGTGGCGAAGCCATGGGGAGGTGGCAGCGCGAAGCGCTGACGGAGGGGCTATGGCGCGACGTTGTTGGCCCCTCCACCACCGCTTCGCGGCGGGCCCCCTCCCCACGCCTTCGGCGCAGGGAGGATTTATATGTCCCCACCCCGAAACCGCTCGCCCCGCATCCCCCTTTGCGCGCCGAGCCCGCGCGCCTATATCGGCGGCATGACCAGTCCCACCGATCCCCGCCGCTTCCTCTATCGCGCCGATGCGCTCGACCCCGATCTCGCGCAGAAGCTCGCGAGGGAAGCGCTCGCCAAGGCCGATGATGGCGAGCTTTACCTGCAATATCGCGCGACCGAGAGCTTCGGCTTCGACGACGGGCGGCTGAAGACGGCGGATTATTCGACCGATGCGGGTTTCGGCCTGCGCGCGGTGTCGGGCGAGATGACGGGCTTTGCCCATGCGAGCGACATCAGCGCCCCCGCGATCCGCCGCGCCGCCGAGACGCTGGCGCTGCTCGACCCCGCGAACCAGCCGCACGCCGCCGCCCCGGCGCGCACCAACCGCCATCTGTACGGCGAAGCCAATCCGCTCGACCTGATCCCCTTCGCCAAGAAGGTCGCGCTGTGCCAGCAGATCGACGCCGCCGCGCGCGCGCGCGATCCGCGCATCGCGCAGGTGTCGGTCGCGCTCGCCGGCAGCTGGTCGGTGGTCGAGATCGTCCGCGCCGACAGCTTCCTCGCGACCGACATCCGGCCGCTCGTCCGCCTCAACGTCAGCATCGTCGTCGAGGAAAACGGACGCCGTGAGAGCGGCTATTTCGGCCTCGGCGGCCGGTACATGTACGACCATCTGTTCGAGGAAGCGCAATGGAACCGCGCGATCGACGAGGCGCTGGCGCAGGCGCTCGTCAATCTCGAGGCGGTCGATGCGCCGGCGGGCGAGATGACCGTGCTGCTCGGCCCCGGCTGGCCCGGCGTCCTGCTCCATGAGGCGATCGGCCACGGCCTTGAGGGCGACTTCAACCGCAAGGGCACCAGCGCCTTTTCGGGCCGCATCGGCGAGCGCGTCGCCGCCCCGGGCGTCACCGTCGTCGACGACGGCAGCATCGCCGAACGCCGCGGATCGCTGAGCATCGACGACGAGGGCACCCCGACGAGCGAGACGGTGCTGATCGAGGACGGCATTTTGAAGGGCTATATGCAGGACCGGCTCAATGCGCGGCTGATGGGCATGGCGCCGACCGGCAACGGCCGCCGCGAAAGCTTTGCCCATGCGCCGATGCCGCGCATGACCAACACTTTCATGAAGGGCGGCAACGACGATCCCGCCGAGCTGCTGAGCCGCGTCAAGAACGGCATCTTTGCCAAGAGCATGGGCGGCGGACAGGTCGACATCGTGTCGGGCAAGTTCGTGTTCAGCTGCACCGAGGCGTATAAGATCGAGAATGGCAAGCTCGGCGCCCCGATCAAGGGCGCGACGCTGATCGGCGACGGGCCGAGCGTGCTCACCAAGGTCACCGGCATCGGCAACGACATGGCGCTCGACGAAGGCATCGGCGTGTGCGGCAAGGGCGGCCAGAGCGTCCCCGCCGGCGTCGGCCAGCCGACTTTGCTGGTGAGCGGGCTGACGGTGGGCGGGACCGCCTGATCCCGCACCTGTCGCCCACCAAGGAAATTCCGGCTTGCCGCGCGGACATGGTGCGATAACCATAGCCCGGGTCGCGCGGCAGGGGGACGCGGGTGGGATTTTCGTTTCGATATCGCCTCTTGGCGCTGGCGCTGCTGTTCGCCCTCCCCGGCGCGGCGCGCGCCGAGCTGGCGGTCGCGCCGGTGCCGCCGAGTCCCGCGCTTGCCGAGGCCATCGCCGCCGAGCGCTTCGACGCGGCGATGACGCTCGCGCGGCGCGAGCATGAAGCGTGCATGGCGGCGAACGGCTTTGCGGCGTGCATCGGGCTGCTCGCGACCGAGAGCGACGCGCTCACCGCTTGGGCCGAGGATCATGGCGATTTCGACCGCGACGACCGGGGCGAAGGGCTAGCGCTGCGCACCGCGCGCCGGCTGCACGACGAGGTCAACAGGCTCGACGGCTGGGACGGGCAGATCTTCGGCTCGGGCTTCGGCAATTATGGCGAGATGCTCACCCTTTATGGCCGCCCGGTCGAGGGCGAACAGTATCTGCGCGACGCGCTGCGCTACAATATCGTGCGCACGATGGAGATCGAGGGCGTCGAACGCGTCACCGATCCCGGCATGCGACAGGCGCTGCTGCGGCTCACCCGCAACCTCGCACTGCAGGGCAATCATGCCGAAGCCGCGGCTTTCCTGCAGGCAGCCGACAGCCTGATCTCGACGATGCGGATGATCGCGGCGCCCGAGGCGAACCGCGCGACGGTCGACTATGTGGCGGTTGCGGCGCTCGTCCCCGACGACGCATCGCTGATCCACGATTTCATGCCCGCATCGATCCTGTACGACAGCGAGCTCGAACATCAGGGCGAGTTTTGGAACGCCGACGAGTGGGAGCGGTTCAGGGACCGGCTGGCGCGCGGCCGGATCGCGCTGCTCGCGCAGAGCGGCGACACGGCGAAGGCGGTGGCGCAAAACGACGCCGCGCCCGACCTGCTGCGCGGCGCGCGCGGCGCGGCGGGAACCGAATATCGCGTCCGGCTCGGTGGTGCGCTCGTCGCCGAAGGGCGGAGCGAAGAAGGGCGGTCCTTGCTCGCCGATACGATGCCGACGGTGACGAGTTTGTGGGAGCCGACCGACGACCGGCGGATCGACGCGCATGTCGCCTATGGCGCCGCGCTGGCAAACGACCCCGCCGCGAGCGCGGCGCAATATGAGCAGGCGGTTACAGGGGCAGTGGCGCGGATCGAGGCGACCGAGACGACCGAGGGGCTGGTGCGCGCGATCCGCCGCTATCGCCCCGCCTTCGATGGACTGATCGCGACGTTGCCCGCGTCGGGCCGCGACGGCGCGGCGCGCGACCGGGCGTTCGCGGCGGCGCAATGGTCGTCGATCGGCGAGACCGCCGCGACGCTCGCCAAGGTGTCGGCGCAGACCTCGCGCAGCGACGGCCCGGTCGCCGAGATCGAGCGCTTCCGGCAGGAGGTGCGCACGAGCGTCGCCGAGCTCGACGCCGACATCGCGCGCTGGATTTCGATCCCCGGGAGCGGCCGCGCCGACGACGAGGCGCTGCTCGCCAAATTCTACAAGCGCGACGTCGACAAGGTGCTCGGCGACATGTCGACCGAGGATATCGCCGCCATCGACCCCGCCTATGACGGGCTGGTCAAGCCGCGCCCGCTCGCCGCCGACCGCGTCCAGGCGCTGCTCGGCAAGGGCGAGGCCTTGCTGTTCTTCCTGCCCGACGCGCGCGGCACCTCGGTCTTCGCGCTGACGCAGCGCGGCTTCACCTGGCATCGGTCGGCGCTCACCCGCGACGCGCTCGCGCGCGACGTCGACACGCTGCGCGCGCAGTTGAAGCGCGACATCAAGGAACGCTGGGTCGGGTCGGTCGACAATTTCGACGAGGCGCTGGCGTATCGGCTGTACCGCGAGCTGATCGCCCCGATCGAGCCCGCGCTCGGCGGCGCGACGCGCCTGATGACGGTGACCCCGGGGCCGCTCAGCGGGCTGCCGCTGACCCTGCTCGTCACCGCACCGGTGCCGCCCGAGGGCGAGCCGGCGTTCCTGATCGACCGTTATGAAGTGACCACCCTGCCCTCGGTCTCGAGCCTCTTTTCGATCCGCTGCCTGCTCCATGCCAAGGCCGAGCGCCCCGCCGCGTGCGGCGACGGCCCGGCGCGTGCGCGCGATGCCTCGGCACCGACCCTGTTCGCCGCCGGGGCACCCGCGCTCAAGGGCTTTACCGGCGCCGACCGCGGCGTCGTCGAATATTCGGAGATTTTCGATCGCGGCATCGCGAGCCCGGCACGCATCCTCGAAATGGCGTATCTGCCCGGCGCGCAGCGCGAGATCGACGGGGTGCGCGCGCTGTTCCCCGGCGACACCGCGACCGCGCTGACCGGCCCCGCGGCGACCGAGGCGGTGATCAAGACGAGCCCGAGCCTCAAAAAGGCGCGTTACGTCCTCTTCTCGACCCACGGACTGCTCGCCAGCGAAACCGGGCTCGACGGCGAGCCGGGGCTGGTCTTCACCCCGCCCGCCGAGGGCGCGCAATCCGAACTCGACGACGGGCTGCTCACCGCATCGGAGGCCGCGCAGCTCAAGCTCGCCGCCGACATCGTCATCCTGTCGGCATGCAACACCGCAAGCTCGGCGAAGGGCGGCGATGCCGAGGGGCTGTCGGGGCTGGCGCAATCCTTTTTCTACGCCGGCGCAGGGGCGTTGCTGGTGTCGCACTGGCCGCTGGACGATGCATCGGGGGCGGCGATCGTCACCCGGCTGTTCGCCGCGATCGAGGCGAAGCCCGGCGCGAGCAGCAGCGCCTTTCACGACGCGGTGCTCGCGCTGCGCCGCGACCCCGAGGCGTCGGCGCCCGCCTTCTGGGCGCCGCTCGTCTATGTCGGGACGACCGATCCGGCGCCGTGATGGGCGCTGTGACCCGCATCACTTGGCGCGCGCCCTCGCCGCGCCTATAGCCGGTTCAAACAAAAGCAGAATCGGGTCGCATAGGATTTTCCCCGGGGGTTCGGCCTCCGGTCGCAGGGAGGAATTATGCACAAGATCTATCGATTTGCGTCGGCGGCGGTGATCGCCGCGATGCTGAGCGCGCCGGTCGCGGCGCAGCAGAAGACCACCGGTCCCAAGGAACGCTACGAAATGGACGCCGCGACGATGTCGGGCTTTGCCGCGATGGGCGGCAAGGGCGGCATGGGCGGCGCGATGAGCATGATGTTCGGCGGCGGCCCCGACAATGCACTGGCGCGCCAGTTGTTGCTGCGCCTCGGGTCGAACGAACTGCCGACCGCGCCGCCGCCCAAGGGTGATCATTTCTTCCTGCCGCAGGCCAAGCTTGGCAAATCGGTGCCGCTGATCGGGCGCGAGCGCAAGGAAGGCAATTATCCGACCGAGTTCGAACGGCCGAAGGGTCGGCTTCTGCTCTATTGGGGCTGCGGCGCCAAGGCGGGGCCGGGGCAGCCGGTGATCATCGATTTCGCCAAGGTCGCGGCGGGACAGGTGCCGCCGAACCTCTTCTCGACCGCGGTGCCGATCGTGCGCGAGGTGTCGCCCGAAAACAGCAAATCCTATGTCGAATGGCCGAACAGCAAGTCGACCAAGATGCCGTCCAAGGACAGCAGCCTGCTCGGCGCGCACCGCGTCGCGAGCAATTTCGGCAATGATATCAACTTCACCCTCGCGCAGGATTATATGCCCGCATTGCAGGCCTCGACCACCGATCAGGCCGACGGGTCGGTGACGATCCGCTGGAACCCGGTGACCAATGCGACGGGCTATGCCGCCTGGACCATCGGCGGCATGGGCAACGGAAATGGCAAGAACGACGTCGGCGACATCGTCTGGTGGTCGAGCAGCGCGACCAAGGAATTCGGCGGCGGCCTCTGGGACTGGCTGCCGCCCTCGGTGGTCGCCAACCTGATCACCAAGAAGATCGTGATGCCGCCGTCGCAGACGACGTGCCAGATTCCCGCCGAGGTCAAAAAGGCGTCGGGCGAGTTCATGATGGGCAATTTGAACGCCTTCGGCCCCGAGGCCAATTTCTCCTATCCGCCCAAGCCCGCGACGGGCGTGTGGAACATCGACTGGACCGCGAAGATACGCTTCCGGTCGTACACCATGCTGATGGTCGGCGCCGATTTCGGCGGCATGAGCGGCGGCGGATCGAGCGGCGGCGAGGCCGCGCCCGCGGCGCCCGCCAAGAAGAAGAAATGCAAGGGTCCGCTTGGCATCCCGCTGCCCGACGGCGCCTGCTGACGCGCATCGCTCCCCTCCCCACCAGTGAGAGGGGAGCGAGCATTTCGGTCAGTTGTCGTTCAGACGAGGCGCCCTATATTGGCGACAGAGGGTGTGTGTTGAATGACAGGAGTCGAACCATGCGTCCGTTAATTGCCACCATCATTGCCGCAGCGGCGATCGCCGTCACGCCCGCCGCATCGGCAAAGGAAAAACTGACCGGCGAGGAGCAGCTCGCAAAATTGCTCGGTGACCGCGTCGCCGGCGCGCCGCAGAATTGCATCCAGCTGATCGGGTCGAACAGCACGACGATCATCGACGGCACCGCGATCGTCTACCGCATCGGCAGCACCATGTGGGTCAACCGGCCGAAGGGCGGCGCCGAATCGCTCGATGACGACGATATCCTCGTCACCAAGACGACCGGCAGCCAGCTGTGCAGCATCGATGCCGTCGAGTTGCGCGACCGCAGCAGCCGGATGTACAGCGGCTTCGTCTCGCTCGGCGAATTCGTCCCCTATCGCCGTCCGAAGGGCGATTGATCGCCGCGTGACCCCGATCGGCGACGAAAAGGAACCGGCCGCACCGCCCGCCGACTGGGCGGCGCAACTGCTAGCCTTCTGGTTCGACGGCCGTGGCATGGACGACTGGTATGGCGGTGGCGATGATTTCGACGCCGCCATCCGGTTGCTCGCGGGCGAGTGGCTGGCGGCGCTGCGGTCGCTGCCCGCCGCGCATTTCCTGACCGATCCCGACACCGCGCTCGCCGCGGCGATCCTGTTCGACCAGGTGCCGCGCAACATCCATCGCGGCAGCGCCGAGGCCTTCGCAACCGACGAGCTTGCCCGTGCGATCGCGCGCGGTATCGTCGCCAAGGGCTGGGACCAAAGCTGGCCCGACGAACGGCGGCAATTCGCCTATCTCCCCTATCAGCATAGCGAGGATATCGCCGACCAGCGCGAATCGCTGCGGCTGTTCGGCCAGCTCGCCGATCCCTTGTTCCACGACTATGCGCAGAAGCATTTCGACGTGATCGATCGCTTCGGCCGCTTCCCGCACCGCAACGCCGTGCTCGGCCGCGCGACGCGGCCGGGCGAGGAAGCGGCGGTGGAGGAAGGCAGCCAATGGTGATAGGGACGGCGAAGATCTTCGCGGAGCCCCGACCATGGCCGATTTCACCGATACCCTGACCGACAAGCATATCGCCTTCATCGGGAAGCAGCCGGTCTATTTCACCGCGACCGCCGCCGAGGGGGGGCGGATCAACCTGTCGCCCAAGGGCTATGCCGACAGCTTTCGCGTGCTGTCCGAAGCCCGCGTCGCCTATCTCGACCTAGGCGGTTCGGGCAACGAGACGCACGCGCATCTGGCGGCCGACGGGCGGATCACGATCATGTTCTGCGCCTTCGACCGCAGCGCGCTGATCCTGCGTATCTATGGGCGCGGCCGCGCGGTGCTGCCGCAAGACGGCGAGTGGGAGGCACTTGCCGCGCACTTCACGCTGCTCCCCGGCACCCGCCAGATTTTCGTGATCGATGTCGAGAGCGTCCAGACGAGCTGCGGCTGGGGCGTACCGATGATGGAACTCAGCCACGAGCGCGACACGCTGCAGAAATATCATCGCCAGGCCGACCCGGTGGCGTGGGTGGAAAAGACCAAGGGACGGACCAAGAGCATCGACGGCCTGCCGACGCGCCCGACCGACCGCTTCATCGCCGGCGACCCCGCCTGATGTCGCTCGTCGAACTCGTGCGCCTGCCGAACGGCGCCGAGGCCGAGCTGCTGCGCGGCCGGCTCGAGAGCGCGGGCGTGCATGCAGTGTGCTTCGACGCCGGCATGAATATCGCCGAAAGCGTCGGGCTGCTCATCCCGGTGCGCGTGATGGTGCTCGATGAGGATCTCGCCGAGGCACAGGCGCTGATGGCCGAGTTCGGCGCCGTCTGAACGCAACCTAAGCCCGCGTCGAACGTCCCTAATCCTGTGAAAAAGCCCGAGATGATCAAGGTCGCCAGCTATAATATGCGCAAGGGCATCGGGCTCGACCGGCGCCGCGATCCCGGACGGGTGCTGTCGGTGCTGCGCGAACTCGACGCCGATGTCGTCGCGCTGCAGGAGGCCGACCGCCGTTTCGGTACGCGCGCGAGCGCGATCCCGCCGCACATGTTCGAGGAGCATAGCGACTATGTGCCGGTCGACCTGCTCGGCGGCCGCCCCTATGCGATCGGCTGGCACGGCAATGCGCTGCTCGTCCGCAAGGGTGTCGCGGTCGAGGAAAGCCACGCGCTGCACCTGCCGACGCTCGAACCGCGCGGCGCCGTCGCGGCGACCTTGCGCATCGGCGACACACGCTTGCGGGTGGTCGGCATGCACCTCGACATTTCGGGGCTGCGGCGCCGGCAACAGGCGCGCGCGATCCTCCACCATGTGTCGGAGGGCGAGGAATTGCCGACGATCCTGATGGGCGACTGCAACGAGTGGCGCAACCAGGGCGGCTGCCTCCATGATTTCGGCGAGCGCCACCGGCTGGTCGACACCGGCCACAGTTTTCACAGCCGCCGCCCGGTCGCCAAGCTCGACCGCATCTTCGCCTCGCCCGACCTGCAGCCCATCGACGCCGGGGTGCATCGCAGCGCGCTCGCGGCGCGCGCATCGGACCATCTGCCGATCTGGGCGCGGTTCGAGCGGGCGGACTAAGTTCCCTTCCCGCAAGCGGGAGGGGCAGCGAGACTTGCGAGCTTGCTCGCTAGTCGCAGCGGGGTGGGCAGTCTCACCGTCACTTGCTCGCTACGCTCGCGCCCACCCCTAACCCCTCCCGCCTGCGGGAGGGGAACCGGCCTGCCTAAAATTTAGGCACCGCCCTGCCTCGCCTGCCCATTCGACTGACTCAATCGATCGTGCGCAGGGTCCAATTCGTCACAAAATGTTAACTTATCGCGGCCCCGCGCAATCTGGCACGGCTGTTGCAGTGCAACATCTGCCAAGAAACAAAAGGGGGCGTCATGAAGCTGATCCTGGCTATCATCAAACCGTTCAAGCTCGACGAGGTGCGCGAAGCCCTCACTGGCTTGGGCATCGCCGGAATGACCGTCACCGAAGTCAAGGGCTTCGGTCGTCAGAAGGGCCAAACCGAAATCTACCGCGGCGCAGAATATGCCACCAACATGGTGCCGAAGGTGAAGATCGAGCTCGTCTGCGACGACGCGCTCGCACCCCGGGTCGTCGAAACGCTGCAGCAGAGCGCCGGAACCGGGTCGATCGGCGACGGCAAGATTTTCGTGCTCGACGTCGGTCAGGCCGTGCGCATCCGCACCGGCGAGA
>VFQO010000793.1_pt1 | contig 29647 bp, 33 predicted proteins | sample 3512331 | NCBI WGS metagenome assembly VFQO01 (sample SAMN10412371, study PRJNA504923) | tailings metagenome | isolation source: Replicate 3 from Balatoc abandoned mine | place: Philippines: Itogon, Benguet | collected 2017-08-28 | reverse complement strand
TCGGCAAGGCGCACGACCTGGCCGCCCTTGAGGTCGATGGCGGGGAAGATGATCAAGGGAACCACTCCAGAAAGCGCCGGAGGGTCGCGAGGCCGTAAGCCTGGCTCTTCTCCGGGTGAAACTGCACGCCGAGGATGTTGTCGCGGGCGACGGCGGCCACCAGCCCCTCGCCGTGGTCGGTCATGGCGGCGATATGATGCGGATCGGTGGCGGCGAAGTGATAGGAGTGGAGGAAATAGGCCTCCCCTTCATCGATCACCGCGTGCCCCCGGGCGTGGGGGAGCATGGCGACATCGTTCCAGCCCATGTGCGGCACCTTGATGGCGGGGTCCGAAGGCTGGATAAGCCGCACTTCGCCCGGCACCCAGCCAAGGCCAGAGGTCTCGCCATGTTCGAGGCCTTTGTCCGCAAGCAACTGCATCCCCACGCAGATGCCGAGGAACGGCGCGCCGCCCACGTGGACACGCTCCTGCATCGCTTCGACCATGCCGGGAATGGCGTTCAGGCCCTCGGCGCAGGCCCTGAAGCTGCCGACGCCGGGCAGCACGATCCGGTCCGCCGCGCGCACCACATAGGGATCGGCGGTAACGGTGACGCTCGCGCCTGCCGCCTTCAGCGCATTGTGCACCGAGTGCAGATTGCCCGCGCCGTAATCTATAAGAGCGATGACCTCAGCCATAAGCGCTGGCCTCGCGGTAATCGGCGGCGAGCGCGGCAATTAGCCCCGCATCGCCGCGAAGGCTCAGCGCGGTGCAATTGTCGCTCCAGACTTCGATGATCGCGCCATCGGGCAGGGTGTAAGCCTGCATCGCGGCATCGACCGACCCAGCCACTCCGGTGAGCCTCTCGCCCGCGACCGCGCCTATCTGTCCCAGCTGCGTCTTCAGCCATTCCGCCGCCGCCAGCGCCTCCTCGGGGCTTTCGGCGAGGTCGATCTCAGCCACCGAGCTGCCCCTTGGTGCTCGGGATCGCCTCGCCCTTCCTCGGGTCGCGTTCCACCGCCTGCCGCATCGCGCGGGCAAAGCCCTTGTAGAGGCTCTCGCAAATGTGGTGGTTGTTGGTGCCGTAGAGCAGCTCCATGTGGAGCGTGATCCCGGCGCTCTGGCTGACGGAATGGAACCAGTGCTCGATCAGCTCGGTATCCCATTCGCCGAGGCGTTCCTGCGTGAACTTGGCCTTCCACACCAGATAGGGCCGCCCGGAAATGTCGAGCGCCACCCGCGAGAGCGTCTCGTCCATCGGCGAATAGGCCGCGCCGTAACGCCCGATCCCGGCCTTGTCGCCCAACGCCTGCGCAATCGCCTGCCCCAGCGCGATCGCCGAATCCTCGGTGGTGTGGTGCTGGTCGACATGCAGGTCGCCCTCCACCTTCATCGTCACATCGATCAGCGAATGGCGGCTGAACTGTTCGACCATGTGATCGAGAAAGCCGATGCCGGTGCTGACATCATAGGCGCCGGTCCCGTCGAGATTGACGGCGATGGCGATCTTGGTCTCGGTCGTGTTGCGGTTCACCGAGCCGGTGCGGGCGGGGATGCTGGCCATGGGGGCGCTATAATCGGCTGGCCGCACATGACAAGCGCGCCGCGCAAGTCGCCGCGCCCGTTGTCATTCCACCCTGACGCGCCAAACCACTTGACCGGACCGCCAAGTGCCGCCACGAATCCGCTCAGCCATGAACAGCGACACGCCCGATAGCCTCATCCCCTATGACGAGATCGTGCAGGAAGCCCTGCGCGCCGTGGTCGGCCGGGTGCTCGGCTCGATCGTCAGCGGCGGCGGCACGCTGCCGGGCGCGCATCATTTCTACATCACCTTCAAGACCGCCGCCCCCGGCGTGTCGATCCCGCCGCACCTGCGCGAACGCTTCCCGGACGAGATGACAATCGTTCTCCAGAACAAGTTCTGGGACCTTGAGGTGCTGCCGCAGAGCTTCTCGGTGAGCCTGACCTTCAATCAGATTCCGGCCAAACTGACGATCCCCTTCGCGGCAATCACCGCCTTCGTGGATCCGGCGGTGGACTTCGGCCTTCAGTTTCAGGCCGCGGTCGACGAGCTGGAGCCCGAGGCGCACGAGGATGCGGAAAATGACGGGCCGGACACCGATCCGGATGGCTCGAATGTCGTCAGCATCGACTTCGGACGCAAGAAATAGGCCCTCATGGTGGGGGTCAAGCGGGGATCAAGGGGCAGGCAAGGTGGGGTCAAACCGCCTCTGACCGGGGCCAGGACCACCCCTGAAAACACCTCTCAGCAAGGCAGTCCCACCGGCCCCGGCGGCGTGCCGCTGCCGAGCCCGGTTGCGGGCACCAATCTCGTCATCGCTGACATCGTGCTACGGGCTGCGGGCGGGCTGCTGCGAGACCGGCTTGAAAAGGGCCTCATCGTCAAGTCCTACGATCACGCCAAGGCTGAAAAGCTGGTCGACGGGCGCGGGGTCGCGACCAATCTGGCGCTGTGGGGCGCGAGCCATCTCGCGCGGCGTTCCCCGCTCGGCCTTGCGGTTGTCGCCGGAGGGCTAGCCGCCAAGGTCTTCTATGACCGCGGCAAACGGCTCGAAAAGAAGCGCCGGACGAAAAAGGCCGCCCCGCCCGAATCCTGACCGCCCCTTGATTTGTGCCCCTGCGTTGGTGCAACGGGCGATATGGGCGACTCCTCACACCATTCCGACGACCGGCTCCACCGCCGGGGCCTGATGTTCATCCTTTCCTCGCCATCGGGCGCGGGGAAGACCACCTTGTCGCGGATGTTGCTGGGCGAGGACCCGGAGATCAAGCTTTCGGTCAGCGCCACCACCCGCCCGCCGCGGCCGGGTGAGATCGACGGGGTGCATTATCACTTCGTCAGCCCCGAGCGCTTCCAGCAGATGATCGACGAGGACGATTTCTACGAATGGGCCGAAGTCTTCGGCCACCGCTACGGGACGCCCAAGGGGATCATCCGCGCCGCGCTGAAGCTGGGGCAGGACTTCCTGTTCGATATTGACTGGCAGGGCACCCAGCAACTCTATCAGAAGGACCAGCAGGATGTGGTCCGGGTGTTCATCCTGCCGCCCTCCATCGATGAACTTCACCGCCGTCTCAAGGGCCGCGCCACCGATGCGCCAGATGTGATCGCAGCCCGCATGGAACGCGCCCGCGCCGAAATCAGCCACTGGGACGGCTATGACTACGTCATTATCAACGATGACGTGGACGTATGCTTCGAAAAGGTCCGCGCGATCCTTGAAGCCGAACGCATGAAGCGCCAGCGCCAGACGGGGCTGATCCCCTTCGTGCGCGGGCTGATGGCCTAGAGCCTAGAGCCACACCGAACGGCGATCCACCCGCCGCTGGAACCCCGCCGCAAAGGACGCCGCCCGGGCCCGCAGCACCAGCCGCCGGCCTTCTGGCGTGCGCGCAAACACCAGCTGCGCGCCCCCCACCTGTTCGCGCCACAACGAAGCAAAGCGTTCCGCCGCCTCCTTGCGGGCCGCCAGCACCGCAGGCACCGCGTGATAATCGGTGCGCTGGCGCAGCCCCAGCCATGACCGGCGCACCAGCAGATAGCGCGGGTTCTGCACCGGGCCGAGGACTTCGGCGAGGCCCTGCATCACTTGCCGTTCGGCATTTCGGCTGACCCCTGTCAGCACCACATCCTTGCGCCCGTCGAGACTGGTGCGCACTTCGACCGCGGCATCGAACAGTTCGTGCTGGCCCACCACCCCCGCATCGGCAAGCGCCTGAAGCACGGTCCAGGTGACCTGATTGAGGCACCCTTCCAGCGATCCGTTGCGCCACGCCAGCCGCCCGGCCATGGCAAGATGCGGCAGGCTGGCGAGCGTCGCCGCCCCTGCCAGCGCCATCCCGATCATGCCGAGATTGGCGAACCCTTCGATCCCGCGCACCGCATCAGCCGCCGCAAGACCGCCGCTGCCCAGCGCCGTCCAGCATGCGGCATGGAGCGTGTCGGCCATACTCAGCGCGCGCGGCGCATAGGCCGCTGCCGCCGTCTCGCGCACCTGCGAGCGCGCCGTCCCCTCACCCAGCGAAACGCGCCACCTTTCGGCAATGGCAGCCCGGTCGGCGGCGATGGCGAAGGTGCGGGCGTTGCTTTCATCGGCAGGCAGCGCCGGGTACAGCCCAAGCCGCGCCACCCCGTCTTCAATCAGGGTCGAGGCGCCATTGGCGATCCCCTCGAACGCCCGGAACCGCCGTGCGACAATATCGAGGTCCGACAGCTCCGGCGCCCCTGCATCATTGAGCGCGCCCCAATCGAAGGCGCGGGCCAGCGGCGCCCAGCTTTCGCGGTCGGCGGGGTCGATGGTGGCAAGATGCCAGATATTGGCGACCTTGCCGGGCCGCGCCGGATCGATCCGGATCGCGCGCCCGCGCATCTGGTTCGAAAGCATGAAGGAGGCAGTGTTGCTCGCCAGCACCAGACTGTTCAGCACCGGCGCATCCCAGCCTTCCCCCAGCAAGGACTGCGTGCCGATAAGCACGCGCAGATGCCCCTGCGTGAACAGCGCCGTCACGATCTGCACCAATGCCGCCGAGCTTCCGGTGCGGCAAGTGACGCTGGCGTGGCCGGGGCAGCCGGGCAAGGCGGTGCAGCGGAAATCCTCCACATTGCGCCCGAACTGTGCGGCCACTGCCGCGAATGCGGGCCATACGCTTTCGGGCAGCACCACCAGACTGCCGGTCAGCACGCCCAGATGCGCCGGATCGCCCCCCTGCCGCCGCAGCACTTCGAAGATCGGCACCACCCCCAGCTTGGCCGGGCGATAGGTGGCCTCGGGCCGGGTCGGCAGCTCGCCTGCGCGAATGTGATCGGACAGCACCACCATCCGCAGGTCCTCGCCCAGCGCAGCCTGTTCGGCGTGGGCGATGGTGAGGATCGAATCGAGCTTGGACAGGCTCGCGCTCATCAGCTTGAAGATCGAACGCGTCTGCGCCAGCCGCACCCGCCCGCCCTCGATCAATCCCTGGCGGTGCAGGCGCGAGCGCAGGTCCTTGAAGCGCGCCGGATCGAGCGGGAAGGCAGCGGCGTGACTGACAAGCAGCCCGTCCAGCAGCCGCTCCAGCCAGAACTGCGAAGGCGCGGGCACATCGCGCGCCTTGACGCCAAGCAGCTTGAGCGGGGCCGCAGGCAGCACGCGCCCGGCAGCGGCAAGCGCCACCAGCACCGCCGACAGCATTTCAGGCGCTTCAAGGATCGCTTCCACATGCGCTTCGGGATCGGTCAGCCACGGGTGCGCGGTGAGCCAATCGAGCAGGCCGTCATCCTGCCGCAGGTCCCGCGCCAGATCGGACAGAGCCATGCGCCGCCGTTCCAGCAGGTCGAGCGCCTCGGCCCCCGGCTGCGACAGGATCAGGTGATCCTGATGCGGGCACAGATCGCCGCCGTGCACCAGTTCGGGAATGCCGATTTCAAGATCGATCGGCCCGCACAGTCCCTCATAACGCTGCCACTCGGCAAAGCTGGCATCATAGGGCGGCGTGGCGGTCAGCGCGACAATGCGGACATCGGTCAACCGCTCGGCCAGCCTATCTAGGCACTTCCACCATTCACGCCTGAGGTGATGCGCCTCGTCCAGCACCAGTGTCAGGGGCCCGCGTGCGTTGAGGCTGTCGATCAGCGCGTCCAGTTCCTCGGCCCGGCGCAGGGCATCGAGGCCCTGATAGGTGGTGAGCGTGAGTTCGCGCGGGTCGGAAAGATCGCGTGAAATGCAGGTGGCAGGCGGCGCTGCGTCAAGGAACAGCGGGCACAGGCGCTGTTCCCACTGATCGCGGATCGCGATGGTCGGCGCAAACACCAGCGCAGGCCGCCCCAGCCGCCGCACGATCTCCAGCCCGAGCACCGTCTTGCCCGCCCCCGGCGCGGCGACGACATGCAGGCGGGCATCATGGAGGTGGCCATCCATCTCCTCCAGCACGCGCGCCTGATAATCGCGCCACACCCCCTTGAACTGCATGGTCTCCAGCACTGCGATCCGCCTCAGGCGTCGTCGCCGAATTCGGCGAGGGTCTGGAGATAGTCGCGGTCGCGCACCAGCACCTTGCGGCCGTGGCGGGCGATGATCCCCTGCGTTTCCCATTCCGAAAGCAGCCGGCTGACATTTTCCCGCGCAAGACCGGCAAAGGCGCCGAGGTCGGTCTGGTTGAGATCGAAGCGCAGCCGCCCATCGTCACGCGTGGTGTCGATCAGGCGCACCAGCGCCAGCGCAAGGCGCGGGGCCATCGAGAACGTGCGGTCGCTTTCGATCACCATGTTGAGCTGGCGCACGCGCCGCGCCAGCTCGCGCATGACGCCCGCCGCCGATGCAGGACTGGCGGTCGCTGCGGCAAGAAACGTGCCCGAGGGGAGCAGTAGCACGCTGGAAGGCACCACTGCGCTGACCGTGGCGGTGCGCGGGCCGCTGTCGAGCATCGCGATCTCGCCCACCAACTCGCCGGGGCCGCAATAGTTGAGGATGATCTCGTGCCCGCTGGCGCTGACCATGGTGATCTTGAGCCCGCCGGTCAGCACCACCACGGCGAAATCGCCGTCCTCGTCGCCTTGGGCGATGATCGCCTCGCCGGGGGAAAGGTCGCGGGTGCTGGCATCGCGCAGCAGAGTATCGAGCTGATCGGGCGCCAGCGCACGCAGCAAGCTGTCCGGTGCCAGTCTGGCAATGAGATCCCCAAGCCTGTCCATGATCGCCCCCCTTGCCCCTGCCACGATATGCGCTCGGCTAGCGCGCGGCAACGGGGCTTTGCCAGCGGGAAAAATCCCTGATCGGGACAGCGGTGTGATGTCCGTCACAGACCTGCAAGGCCGGATGCGCGACACAAGGTGCAAGGCCGGAGGGCGCGCGTCACGATGCGGTAATCCGGACACACGATCACACGGAGCGACCCGGGTGGAGGGGGCCCTTCAGGCCACTTCCACCAACTTGGCTCACATCCCCTGTCCGCAGGGGATGTGAGCCCTTTTCGTGCGGCGCTCAGTGACCGCCAGCGGGATCGGCAAAGTGGCTGGGCAGATGCGCGTTGACCACGCCGCCATCGACGGTCAGCGTCTCGCCCACCACGTAATCGCCCGCGCGGCTGCACAGGTAGATCGCGGCGGCCGCCATGTCCTCGGCCGTGCCGATGCGCTTGGCCGGGATGCCGCTGGCCGATGCGTCAGGCGCATCCTTGGCGGCGCGGTTCATTTCCGAGGGGAAAGCCCCCGGCGCGATCGAGGTGACCACGATATTGTCCTGGATCAACCGTGCCGCCATGCGCCGGGTCAGCTGGATCACGCCCGCCTTCGAAGCCTGATAGGCATAGGTTTCCCACGGGTTGATGCGCTGTCCATCGATCGAGGAGACGTGGATCACCTTGGCCGGATGCCCCTGCTTGCCGCCCGCGACCAGCAGTTCGTGGAGCTTCTGGGTGAGGAAGAACGGCGTCTTGACGTTCAGATCCATCGTCCGGTGCCAGCCGGCTTCCGAGAATTCGAGATAAGGCTGGCCCCATGCCGCGCCGGCGTTGTTGATGAGGATATCGAGATGGCTCTCACGCGCCTTCATCTCGTTGGCGAGGGCGACCATGCCGTCCATCTGGCTGAGGTCGGCGGGGATGCCGATCACGCGGTCCGCACCGAATTCATCGATGGTCGCCTGCATCTGCTCGATCTTGCGCGCCGAAATGTAAACCCGCGCACAGCCCGCCGCGAGCAGGCCTTCAACAAACATCTTGCCGATCCCGCGGCTTCCGCCGGTAACAAGCGCAACGCGGCCTTCGAGGCTGAAAAGTGATTGAATGTCCATATTTCTCTCCATTCCCCCCTCCCGCTTGCGGGAGGGGTCGGGGGTGGGAATGGGCCGGGAAGGCCCACCCCGCTGCGACTAGGCGGCAAGCCGCCAAGTTTCGCTCCCCTCCCGCGAGCGGGAGGGGCCATTACCGCCTAATACCCGCTCAATTCCGCCACACGGTTGGCGTGGAAATGCGCATCCCCGAGGAATTCGGCAAGAGCGCGGTCGCGCTTCATGTAGAGGCCGATGTCGTATTCGTCGGTCATGCCGATGCCGCCGTGCATCTGCACGCCTTCCTGCACCGCAAGCCGCGCAGTCTTGGCGACCTTAGCCTTGGCGACGCTCGCCATCAGTTCGGCATGGGCCGAACCGCCATCGAGCAGTTGCTGCGCCTTGATGGTCACGGCGCGGGCGATCTCGACTTCGGAATAGAGGTGGCTGGCGCGGTGCTGGAGCGCCTGGAACTCGCCGATCAGCTTGCCGAATTGCTTGCGCTGCTTGAGGTAATCGACCGTCATGTCCATCGCGCCCCTTGCAACACCCACGCCTTCCGCCGCCGCGCCGACACGGCCCGCGATCAGCATCGCATCAAGCACGGCGCGCCCGCCGTCGATCTCGCCGATCACGGCATCGCCATCGAGTTCGACGCCATCGAACTTCGTGTGCGTCGCCATGGAGCTGTCGACCAGACGCACGCTGTCATGGCTCATGCCGGCAGCGTCCTTGGGAACCGCGAACAGGGTGATGCCGTCGGCGTCTTCGTCAGCGCCGCTGGTGCGCGCGGCGACCACGATCATGTCGGCGCTCGCCCCCTGAATGACGAAGCTCTTCGCGCCCGACAGCTTGAAGCCGTTGCCCGATTTCTCGGCGCGGGTGGCGATGCGGCTGGGGCGGTGCTTGGCGGTCTCGTCGATGGCGACCGCGAACACGGAATCGCCAGCGATCAGCCCCGGCAGGTAGCGGCCCTTGAGGTCCGCCGACCCATGCTTCAGCGCGGTCGCCGCCAGCACCGACGACGTCAGGAACGGCGAGGGTGTGAGGTTGCGGCCGATTTCCTCAAGCACGATCCCGGCTTCGACATGGCCCATCCCGAGTCCGCCGTCGGCTTCGTCCACCAGCATGCCGGTGAAGCCCATTTCGGCCATCTGCTTCCACAGGCCGTGGCCGAAGCCGTCCTTGCAATTGCGGTCGCGCCAGTGGCGCAGCTGCTTGGCGATATTGCCTTCCTCGGCAATGAAGCCGCGCGCGGTGTCGGCGAGCATCGCCTGATCTTCGTTGTGATACAGGGGCATTGGTTTTCCCTCTCCCGGAAATTCAAATCCCCCCTCCCGCCTGCGGGAGGGGTAGCGAGACTTGCCAGCTTGCTGGCTAGTCGCAGCGGGGTGGGCCTGCGAGCGGTCGCGTGGGCCCACCCCCAACCCCTCCCGTTGTTCCGATTTGACGGTTGGCGGAGCCAACCTTCGGCGGGAGGGGAGTTGATGATCAAGCCCCCGGCAGGTCGAGGATGCGCTTGGCGATGACGTTGAGCATCACTTCGCTGGTGCCGCCCTCGATCGAGTTGGCCTTGGTGCGCAGCCATGCCTTGGAGGGCTTGCCGTTTTCGGTCGCCTCGCTCTCCCATTCGAGAGCGCGGCTGCCGCCGACCGCCATCACCAGTTCGTGGCGACGCTTGTTCAGTTCGGTCCCGGCGTATTTCATCATGTTGGGCTGCGCGGGGTGCGCCTTGCCGACCTTGATTTCATCGAGGAACTTCTCGCCCATCGCGGCATAGGCCAGCGCATCGACATCGAACATCGCGAGCTCGGCGCGCAGCACGGGGTCGATCTCGTCGCCGGTCTTGGCGGCATGGCGCTTCATCGCTGCGCCGATCGCCGCCTGACGCTCGCCGCCATCCGCGCCCGAGATCATCTCGCGCTCGTGGCCGAGGAGGTACTTGGCGACGTCCCAGCCGCGGTTGATGGTGCCCACATAGGCCGGCACGTCATCGCCATAGGACTTGGGCACCTTCACGTTGTCGAAGAAGGTCTCGCAGAAGGGCGAGGAGCCGCTGATCAGCTTGATCGGCTTGGTGGTGACGCCTTCGGATGCCATGTCGAACAGCATGAAGGTGATGCCGCCATACTTGTTCTCCTTGTCGGTGCGGACAAGGCAGAAGATCCAGTCGGCGTGATCGGCATAGGAGGTCCAGATCTTCTGGCCGTTGACGACCCAGTGATCGCCCTTGTCTTCCCCGAAGGTTTGCAGGGAAACGAGGTCGCTGCCCGACCCCGGTTCCGAATAGCCCTGACACCAGCGGATTTCGCCGCGCGCGATTTCATTGAGGAAGCGCTGCTTCTGCCCTTCGGTGCCGAAGTGCAGCAGCGCCGGGCCGAGCATCCAGATGCCGAAGGAGGAAAGCGGCGGGCGGGCATTGATGCGGCCCATTTCCTCGCGCAGCACCTTGGCTTCCGGCGCAGAAAGGCCCGCGCCGCCATATTCCTTGGGCCACATCGGCACGGTGTAGCCCTTGGCGATGCAGGCTTCGAGCCATGCCTTCTGCGCGTCGTTCTTGAAGGTCGCGCGGCGGCCGCCCCAGTAGATATCGTCCTCGCCGCGCACGGGTTCGCGCATTTCCGGCGGGCAGTTCGCCTCAAGCCAGGCGCGGGTTTCAGTCCGGAATTGTTCAAGATCGGCCATGACCGACTCTCCTCTCTCGTCTCTCACTTGACGCTTACGTTAGAGGCAATTTGCGACTGGCTGCAAGCGTCCATCGCATGGCGCAGGATGCCGTAGCGTCAGGGGCTGCGCGATTGACGGGCGGCGCAATCGGTCTAGGTTCGCGGGTCGAAAAGGGAGAGAGACAGTGACCGGAACAGGTCTGGCGGCGGGCATGCGGAGCCTTGCCTTGTGACGGATGTGCGCGCGCCGTTATCGACGCAGTTAAAGGTGGTGCACGGGGCAGGTGCCATCGCCTTCGGGGTCAAGGACAATGGCTTTTCGTTCTTCCTGCTGATCTACTATAATCAGGTGCTGGGCATGGATGCGGGGCTGGTCAGCCTTGCCCTGCTGATCGCGCTGCTGGTGGATGCGCTGGTCGATCCGCTGATCGGCAACTTGTCGGACCGCACCTACACCGCCTGGGGCCGCCGCCTGCCGTGGCTTTATGCAGCGCCCATCCCGCTTGCCTTTGCCTGGACAGTGCTGTGGAGCCCGCCATCGGGCGCCGAGCCGAGTTTCCTTGCGCTGGTGGGGATCGCCATTGTCGTGCGGCTGCTGCTTTCAGCCTGCGAGGTGCCCTCGATCAGTCTCGTGCCTGAAATCACCCGCGATTACGACGAACGCACCACGCTGTTCCGCTACCGTGCGCTGGCGGCATGGATCGGCGGGCTGGGCATGATGGTGCTGGCCTACACCGTGTTCATGCCCGGCGCGCAGGGCCTGCTGGACCGGGGCGGCTATTTCGCTTTCGGGATTTTCGGCGCGGTGCTGATGGCGGCATCAGTGATCGGTTCGGCGGCGGGGCAGCACCGTCTGCTGGCCCGCCTGCCCGATCACAAGCCGCCGCCCTTCTCGCTCAAGATTGCCTTTGCCGAGATCGTCGAGGCCTTTTCCGAACGTGCGTTCCTGATCCTGGCGGCGGGGGCGGTGGCGGCCTATGTCAATCAGGGGCTGGTCTTCTCGATCTCGAACTATCTCAACCTGTTCGTGTGGCAGCTGACCCGCGAACAGCTGGTGATCTATCCCTTTGTGCTGTTCATTTCGGTGGTGCTGATGTTCGTGGTGATCGGACCGCTGCACCGACGCTGGGGCAAGGCGCACACGGCCGCCTGGACCGCAATCGCCGGAGCGATGGTCGGCATCGTGCCCTATGGGCTGTTCCTTGGCGGGGCATGGCCGCCGGCGGGCAGCTATGCCTCGACCCTGACGTTCTTTGCCTTCCTGCTGTTCGCCAATACGCTGGGCGTGGTGTCGATGGTGTCGGCGACCTCGATGATCGCGGAAATCGTCGAAGCATTCGAGGAGCGAACCGGGCGGCGGGCAGAGGCGGCGTTCTATTCGGGCAACTGGCTGATCCAGAAATGCGCGACCGGGCTGGGCATCTTCATGACGGGGCAGATCATTGCCTTCTCGCAGCTGCCCGCCAATGCCACACCCGGCGCGGTGGAGCCGGGCGTGCTGACTCGGCTGGTGCTGGCTTTCGGCGGCGCCGGCGTGGTGCTGGCGCTGGTTGCGGCCTACTGGCTGATGCGCTTCCCGATCAGCCGGGCCGCGCACGAAGCGCGGCTCGAACGGCTGGCGCAGACCCGCGCCGCAGCCCCCGCCAGCCCGCTCGACGAAGCCGCCCGCGCCGACCCGGAGGGCCATTCGATCGGCGCGTGATGCGTCAGAAAAGAGAGCTTGGCGCGTGGCCCACGCTCTGCCACGGTCACATCCAGATTCGATTGCAAATGAGGACGAGAGGAACCCCCCATGGATTTTGAACCCACCCAGCGGCAGGCCTATTGGCGTGACCGCGTGCGCGATTTCATCGAAACGCACGTGCGCCCCAACATGGATGTCTACAAGTCGCAGGACGCCGCGGGCGATCGCTGGAAGGTGATCCAGATCATCGAGGACAAGAAGAAGCTCGCCAAAGAAGCGGGCATCTGGAACCTGTTCATGCCGCCGCGCAATGACAGCCACCACCATGTCGATGAAACCTTCGAATTCGACGGCCCCGGCCTCACCAACCTCGAATACGCGCTGTGCGCCGAGGAAATGGGCCGCATCGGCTGGGCTTCGGAAGTGTTCAACTGCTCGGCGCCCGATACCGGCAACATGGAAGTCTTCCACCGCTACGGCACGCGCGAGCAGAAGGAAGAATGGCTCCGTCCGCTGATGAACGGCGAAATCCGTTCGGCCTTCCTGATGACCGAACCTTACACCGCCTCCTCTGACGCGACCAATATCGAGACCCGCATCGAGCGGGACGGCGATCACTATGTGATCAACGGGCGCAAGTGGTGGTCGAGCGGCCTCGGCGATCCGCGCTGCAAGGTCGCGATCGTGATGGGCAAGACCGATTTCAACGCCCAGCGCCACGCGCAGCAGTCGATGGTGCTGATGCCGATCGACGCGCCGGGCGTGAACATCATCCGGCACCTGCCCGTGTTCGGCTATGACGATGCGCCGCACGGGCACATGGAAGTCGAGATGGTCAACGTGCGCGTTCCGGTGACCAACATGCTGCTCGGCGAAGGGCGCGGCTTCGAGATCGCGCAGGGCCGCCTCGGGCCGGGCCGCATCCACCACTGCATGCGCACCATCGGCGTTGCCGAAGAGGCGCTGGCCAAGATGTGCCGCCGCCTTCAGGAACGTGAGGCTTTCGGCAAGCCGGTCTACAAGCACTCGGTCTGGGAAGAGCGCGTGGCCCGCGCCCGTATCGATATCGACATGACCCGCCTGCTCTGCCTCAAGGCCGCCGACATGATGGACAAGGTCGGCAACAAGGCGGCCAAGCAGGAAATCGCGATGATCAAGGTGCAGGCGCCGAACATGGCCCTGAAGATCATCGACGATGCGATCCAGGCGCATGGCGGCGGCGGCGTGTCGGAAGACTACGGCCTCGCCTCGGCCTATGCCCACCAGCGCACGCTGCGCCTTGCCGACGGGCCGGACGAAGTCCACGCCCGCTCGATCGCGCATATGGAGTTCGCCAAGCACGCGCCGGTTGCCGGGCCGACGGCAAACGCCCTGCGCGGCAATCACGGACGCGTCGCCAATGACACCCAGAGCTTCAGCTCGGGCGACATGGGCGTGGCGCGGTAAGCATCAGTCTCCCCTCCCGCTTGCGGGAGGGGGCGGGGGTGGGCATGGGCCCGCAAGGGCCCACCCCGCTGCGACCAGGACTTGCGAGGCAAGCCCAAGTCTCGCTCCCCTCCCGCAAGCGGGAGGGGTGAGGAATTATCATGGCAAAAGCCGCCATTCTCGAAACCCCCGGCCAGGGCCTCACCATTGCCGAGGTCACCTATGCCGAGCCCGGCCCGCATGAAGTCCTGATCGACACCAAGGCCTGCGGGCTGTGCCATTCGGACCTGCACTTCATCGACGGGCATTACCCCCACGCCCTGCCCGCCATTCCGGGGCATGAGGCCGCCGGGATCGTGCGTGCGGTCGGCTCCGAAGTGCGCACCGTGAAGCCGGGCGACCATGTCGTCTCCTGCCTTTCCGCCTTCTGCGGGCATTGCGAGTTCTGCGTCACGGGTCGCATGGCGCTGTGCCTTGGCGGGGATACCCGCCGCCAGAAAGGTGATGCCTCGCGCATCGCCTTTGCCGATGGCGCGCCGGTCAACCAGATGCTTAACCTGTCGGCCCTGTCCGAACAGATGCTGATCCACGAACACGCCTGCGTCGCGATCGACAAGGCGATGCCGTTTGACCGTGCCGCGCTGCTTGGCTGCGCGGTGACGACGGGCGCGGGGACGATCTTCAACGCCTGCAAGGTGACGCCCGGCGAGACCGTGCTGGTGGTCGGCTGCGGAGGCGTGGGCCTTGCCGCGATCAATGCCGCGAAGATCGCCGGCGCGGGCAAGATCATCGCCGCCGACCCGCTCCCCGAAAAGCGGGCGCTTGCCGAAGTGCTGGGCGCGACGCACACGGTCGATGCGCTGGCCGAAGATGCCGCCAAGCAGATCATCGCGATAAGCGGCGGCGGGGTGCATTGGGGGATCGAGGCGGTGGGCCGTCAGGCTTCGGCCGATCTCGCGGTCGCTTCCCTGCGGCGCGGCGGCACGGCGGTGATCCTCGGGATGATGCCTTTGGACTGCAAGGTCGGACTGGGCGCGATGGACCTCCTCGGCGGCAAGAAGCTGATGGGCGCGATCATGGGGATGAACCACTTCCCCGTGGACCTTCCGCGTCTGGTCGACTTCTATCTGCGCGGGCTTCTGGACCTCGACACGATCATCGCCGAGCGGATCACGCTCGATCAGGTGAACGAAGGCTTTGACACGATGCGCAAGGGCACCTCTGCCCGCACGGTGGTGGTGTTCGACTGATGACTGACGCTCCCCAGATCGATTTCGACAAGGAAATGGTCGGCACGGTCGAAGTGACCGAGAAGGACGCGCTCGACCTCGCCAGCCTCACCCGCTGGTTCGAGGCGAACGTCGAAGGCTTCGAAGGCCCGATCAGCTACACCAAGTTCAAGGGCGGCCAGTCGAACCCGACCTACCGGATCGACACGCCGGGGGCGTCCTACGTCCTACGCCGCCAGCCCTTCGGCAAGCTGCTCCCCAGCGCCCACGCGGTCGACCGCGAATATGCGGCGATGACCGGGCTCTACCCCACCGGCTTCCCCGTCCCGCGCACCTATGGCCTGTGCGAGGACGTGGACGTGATCGGCTCCAAGTTCTTCGTGATGAGCATGGCCGATGGCCGCTCGCTGTGGAACGGCGCGCTCCCCGGCATGAGCCCGGACGAGCGCCGCGCGATCTATCACGCGCTGATCGACACGATGGCCGACCTGCACCTCAACCAGCCCGAACAGATCGGGATGGGCGACTACGGCAAGCCGACCGATTACTGCGCGCGCCAGATCACCCGCTGGACCAAGCAGTACAAGCTCTCCGAGACCGAGCACATGCCCGAAATGGAGCGGCTGATCGAATGGCTGCCGCAGACCATTCCGCCCCAGCATGGCTCGAGCGTGGTGCATGGCGACTACCGGCTCGACAACGTGATCTTCCACAAGACCGAACCGCGCATCATCGCCGTGCTCGACTGGGAGCTGTCGACGCTCGGCGATCCGATTGCCGACTTCAGCTACCTCATGCTCAACTGGCACAACCCCGCCGATGGCCGTGCGGGGCTGCTGGGGCTCGATCTGGAGGCGCTCGGCATCCCGTCGCAGCAGGAGGCGGTCGACCGCTACGTCGCGCGCACCGGCTTCCCCGTGCCGCCGATGGACTGGTACTTCGCCTATAACCTGTTCCGCCTCGCAGGGATCATGCAGGGCATCAAGAAACGCGTGATCGACGGCACCGCCTCCTCCGCCCACGCGCAGGCGATGAGCGACCGCGTGCGCCCGCTGGCGGAGCGGGCCTATCAGTTCGCGCTGGCGGCGGGGATGGAAGAATAAGGCACAAACGTCGGGGCGGCTTACGTATGCTGCCCCGGCACTTGCAGGCTCCGCTTGCCGCAAGGCCGCCGCGCGGCTAGGCGCCCGTCATAACCCGACGCCCGGAGAACGCCCATGACCGACAGCCTCATCACCGCCATCGAAGCCGCATGGGACAACCGCGCTTCTGTCACCCCCGGGCACGAAGTGGGCGAGGCGGTGACAGCGGCGCTCGCCCTGCTCGACAGCGGTGAGGCGCGGGTGGCCCAGCCTGACGGCAATGGCGGCTGGCAGGTCAACCAATGGCTCAAGAAGGCGGTGCTGCTCAGCTTCCGCCTCAACGACAACCGCGTGATGGATGGCGGCGCGGCCGGTGCACCCGCCTATGACAAGGTGCCTCTGAAGTTCGCCGGCTGGGGCGAGAACCGCTTCCGCGAGGCAGGCTTCCGCGTCGTCCCCGGCGCGGTCGTTCGCCGCGGCGCGCATATCTCCAAGGGCGCGGTGCTCATGCCGAGCTTCGTCAACATCGGCGCATACGTTGGCGAGAACACCATGATCGACACCTGGGCGACCGTGGGATCGTGCGCACAGATCGGCGCAAACGTCCATATCTCGGGCGGTGCCGGGATCGGCGGCGTGCTCGAACCGCTTCAGGCCGAACCCGTCATCATCGGCGATGGTGCCTTCATCGGGGCCCGCGCCGAAGTGGCCGAAGGCGTGCGCGTGGGCGAAGGCGCGGTGCTTTCGATGGGCGTCTATCTCGGCGCCTCGACCAAGATCGTCGATCGCGCCACCGGCAAGGTCTATATGGGCGAAGTGCCGCCCTATGCCGTGGTTGTCCCTGGCTCGATGCCGGGCAAACCCCTGCCCGATGGCACCCCCGGCCCCAGCCTCTATTGCGCGGTGATCGTCAAGACCGTGGATGCGCAAACCCGCTCCAAGACCGGCATCAATGAGCTGCTGCGCGACTGACCGGCGCGCAGGATCGGCGCCCCAAGTCGGGGGCGGCGCTGATAGCGGGAACCAAAATCCCCCCCTTGCTTTAATTGACGTAACGGAAAATCCTTCCGTTACGTCAATCAGCCATAAAGGGGAGAGCGAGCATGGCCGATTCCAACGAGACCATCCGCATCAATGACGAAGCGGCGCGCGGTGCTGTCAGCAACACGGGCCTGCGCTATGTGCTGGCCTTCAGCCTTGGCTTTGCCGTGATCGCGATGAGCCTTGTGTGGATCATCCCGGCACTCGCCCGCGCGGCGCACTGATCACTCAGCCGCACCGGGCGGGTTGATCAGCGTTTCGATCGCCGGCTCCCCGGCTACGCTGGCCGCATAGGCTTCGGCTGCGCGCATCACCCGCAGAATGTTGCGGCTTGCGATCATCTCAAGTTCGGCCTGCGAATAGCCGCGCTTGGCGAGTTCGGCGAACAACAGGGGATAGCCGCGCACATCCTCGAAGCCGACCGGGCCTGACGGCATTCCGTCAAAGTCGCCGCCGATGCCGATATGCTCGACACCTGCGATCTTGCGGATGTGGTCGATGTGGTCGGCCATGTGCTGGATTGTGGTTGCCGGTTCAGGGCTGGCCTTGTCCCATGCGGCCATCGCCTCGGTCACCTTGGCGGGCTGCCCCTGCCAAAGCGCCTTCAGCCGCGCTTCCTCGGCCGAGCGGCGTGCAAACCACTGGCGGCGCTCTTCATTGAGGAAGCCGGGCAGCGCGACCACCATCACCACCCCGCCATTGTCCGGCAGGCGGGCGAGCACGCTGTCGGGCACGTTGCGCGGATGGCCGTTCACGCCCCGCGCGCCGGAATGGCTGAAGATCACCGGCACCTTGGCCGCATCCAGCGCATCCAGCATCGTCGCCTCGCTCACATGGCTGAGATCGACCAGCATGCCGATCCGGTTCATCTCGCGCACCACATCCACGCCAAAGGGGGACAGCCCGTCGAACTTGGGATTGTCGGTCGCGGCATCAGCCCAGGGGGTGTTGCTGTTGTGGGTCAGCGTCATGTAGCGCGCCCCCAGCGCATGAAGCTGGCGAAGCACGGCAAGGCTCGACCCGATCGAATGGCCGCCCTCCATACCAAGCAGCGATGCGATCCGCCCTTCGGCCATGGCGCGTTCGACCTGATCGGCGGTGGTGACGAAGCGCAGCGCATCGGGGTTCTTCGCGATCAGCCGCTTGGTGACGTCGATCTGTTCGATCACCTGCTGCACCGCCTCGGGCTCGTCCGGATTGGAGGGCACATAGACCGACCAGAACTGCGCGCCGACCTTGCCCTGCCGCAGCCGCACCAGATCGGTCTGCATCACCGCGCCCTGCGGATGGGCTTCGCCGGTGTGGGTGGTGTCCTCGAAATCGAAGGCGTTGATCTGATTGGCAACCCGTGCGCGCAGCTGGTTGGGCACATCATTGTGCCCATCAAAGATCGGCGCGGCATCCAGCGCCGCGTTGGCGGTGGCGGTGGCGGTCTGATCATCGATAGCGGGCTTTTGCACCTTCTGCGCGGCGAGCGGGCCAGCGATCAGCAGCGCAGCAGCAACAGCAAGGCGCGAGACGGCGGAGAGTTGCATCGGGGAAGCTCCGGAAGCTAGAGCGCCTGAAACGTCAGGCAGGGAATGGACCATGGATAGCGCGAGCGCACTGATTGAACAATTGGGCCTTGCGGCTCATCCCGAAGGCGGGTGGTACAAGGAAACGTGGCGCGGGGCGGCTTCCGCCGCGGGGCGCGGAGCGGCCGGACACGATGGACGCGCGCAGGGAACCGCGATCATCTTCCTGCTGCGCGCTGGCGAGGCTTCGCACTGGCACACGGTCGATGCGGCGGAACTGTGGATCTGGCAGGCGGGCGATCCGGTCGAACTGCGGCTTTCTGCTACCGATGAAGGGCCGGCACGTTCGGTGATCCTCGGGGCCGATATCGCTGCGGGCCAGCAGTTGCAGGGCCTTGTCGCGCCGGGCGAATGGCAAGCGGCCCGGCCCTTTGGCGAAGGCGTGCACGGCTACAGCCTCGTCTCTTGCGTGGTGGTGCCGGGGTTCGACTTTGCGGGCTTTCGGCTGGCAGCGCCGGGCTGGGAACCGGGCACTTGATCCGGGCGGCGGTTCGCTGGCTGCTGGCGGCGTTCTACTTCGCGGCCGGGGTGATCCACCTGATCCGGCCCGAGCCTTTCCTCACCATCATGCCGCCATGGGTGCCGGCACCGCAAGCGGTGGTGCTGTGGACCGGGGTAGCGGAAATCCTCGGTGCGATCGGGCTGGTGCAGCCATTCTCGAAGGCGCTGCGGCAGGCGGCAGGGTGGGGGCTTGCAGCCTATGCCCTGTGCGTGTGGCCTGCCAACATCCACCACTTCGCGCTCGATATGGGGCGGCCCGATGGCGGGCTGGGCCTTGCCTATCATGTGCCGCGCATGATCGCCCAGCCGGTGATCATCTGGCTTGCGCTGTGGGTGGCTGAATGCTGGCCGCTGCGCCGCAAACCAGCATGACCCCCGCAGAGGCGATTCTTGCATTGCTGGCGGAGCGGGCCGTCGGCGCGACCATATGCCCCAGCGAAGCGGCACGCCGCCTTGCCGGGCCGGATGGCGACTGGCGGGCGCAGATGGCCGCGATCCATGCGGGCGCCGACCAACTGCTCGAACAGGGCACCATCGCCCTTTCGTGGAAAGGCGAGACCAAACAAAAGCGGCGCGGACCCTATCGGATCGCGCGCCGCTGATGCGGGGCCGAACAGCCCCGAAGGCCGAACAGGCTCAGCTCAGGTGCTTGGAGACCGCAGCGGTCATCTTGAACATCGAGATCTGGTCCTTGCCGATCACCGCGCCGAGCTTGGCATCGGGATTGATCTGACGCTTGTCCTTGGTGTCCTGAAGGCCATTGGCCTTGATGTATTCCCACACCTTCGAGGTCACTTCGGCGCGGGTCATCGGGCCCTTGCCGATCACCGCTTCGAGGTCGCCCGAAAGGGTCACCGGCTTCTGAAGTGCATTGGTCGATCCAGCCATCATCTACTCCCTTATGTCTGTGGCAGGTTGATCAGAAATCATCGTCTTCCCAGTCCGCTTCATCATCCCCCCCGCCGGTGAAGGTAGCGTGGAGCACTGCACAGGCCAAAATCGACCCTTGCAGCGATGCAAGCAGTTCCGCCTTCCCCGCGCCGGGCATCAGCACCAGCGGCAGTTCGGTCGCGAAAAGTTGAAACAGGTATTGGCGCGTCTCGCCTTCGGGCGGGGCGGGCAACAGCCATTCGGAGTTGCCATGCGCGTTCTTGCCGGTGCGTGGCGGCACTTCGCCTTCGAGCAGCTTGCCGCGTTGCCCGGCCAGACCCCACACCAGCCAATGCGTCGCCGGATCGGCGCCCGCAGCCGAGGCGTCTTCCACCACCAGCACCAGTTCCGCCGTTCCGGGCGGCGGCGCGCTCCATTCCAGCGGAGGGGCAACGGCGTCTTCTTCTTCGGCGGTGAAGCTTGGATCGAGCGGCTCCCCGCCGCCGAACGCCGGGCTGGTCAGCGCAAACCCACCGCGCGCAAGCATCTGCGCCGAGCCCAGCTTCGCCACAGCGAGGCCGGGATGACGCGCGGACGCGGGCACATGAGGTGCAAGCCAGGCGGGAAAATCAGTCATGATTCTGTCGGTTCATTGCCCTCGTGCTAGTCCGTTCGGGTGCGCCTTGCGAGACTTGGCAAGGCGGTTTTCGGCGGTTTCTGAGGAAAACCCGGAAAATGCAGGCAAAAAGGTCACGCTTTTCAGCGCGGAAATGGAGATTTTATCATCGGCGACTTGCTCTGACCGGCGCGGCATTGCATCCCTGTGCCGTCGGGCCGCGCATTGCCCGCAAGGAAACTGCCGGAGTTGGTCGCCCCCATGAAGCTTGCTCGCACCGCCCTCAGCCTTGTTCTTGCCGCGCAGCTGGCGGCTTGCGGTGGTGGAGGCTCGTCATCCTCAGCGCCGCCGATCGGCGGTGGCGGCGGCACCCCCACGCCCACCCCCACACCCGCAGCGTGCAGCCTGCGCGCCCAGCAGGACTTTGCCGACCGGGTGCTGGATGAATGGTATCTCTTCCCCGAATTTCTCATCACCGCCAATCAGGCGTCCTTCACCAATCTCGACGACTATCTCGATGCCCGTGTCGCCCCGGCCCGTGCGGCCAATCGCGACAAGTTCTTCACCTTCTCGACCTCGATTTCCGAGGAAAACGCGGTGATCAGTTCGGGATCATCGGCAGGGTTCGGGATCCGGCTTGCCTATGACACCGCCAATCGCCGCGTGTTCGTGACCGAGGCCTATGAAGGCGCACCGGGCCTTGCAGGCGGGCTTGACCGCGGATCGGAAATCACGGCGATCGGCACCACTGCCGCCAATCTCCAGAGCGTGTCGAGCCTGTTCGCCAGCGGCGGCGCGCAAGCGGTGGCCGATGCGCTTGGCCCCTCGACCGCGGGCACAACGCGGGTGCTGCGCTTCACGCAGCCGGGCGGCGCGGTGATCGAACGTTCGATCACCAAGGCGAGCTTTGCGCTCGATCCGGTGTCGGACCGCTATGGCGTGCTGGTGCTGACCGACGGAGCAAGGCGGGTCGGTTACATCAACCTGCGCACCTTCATCGTCGCGGATGCGGCCAACCAGCTGCGCGCTGCCTTCGGCCAGTTTGCCGCACAGGGCGTGACCGAACTGATCATCGACCTGCGCTACAATGGCGGCGGCCTTGTGAGCGTGGCCGACACCTTCGGCGATCTGATGGGACAGGGCCGGGTCGGACAAGTGTGGAGCCGCGAAGTGCTGCGCGCATCCAAGGCGGCGGAAAACTCCACCCGCCTGTTCCGCACCGAACCCAACGCCATCGCGCCCACCAAGGTGGCCTTCATCACCACCGGCGCCAGCGCCTCGGCGAGCGAGCTGGTGGTCAATTCGATGATCCCCTATCTGGGCAACAACATGGCGCTGGTGGGGGCCAATTCCTTCGGCAAGCCGGTGGGGCAGGACGGTTTCGATCTGGCCGCCTGCGACCTGCGGGTGCGCCCTGTCACCTTCAAGACGGTCAACGCCAATGATCAGGGCGAATATTTCACCGGCCTTGCCAGCGTCGTGCCCAACACCTGCCGTGCGGGCGACGATATCCTGCGCCCGCTGGGCGACCCGCGCGAGGCATCCATTGCGGCCGCGCTCGATTTCCTTGCCGGGCGGGCCTGCACCCCGATCACCGCAAGCGGGACGGGGGCAAGCATTGCCGGCGGGTTCGATCAGGGGCAATCGGCACGGCAGGGCCTCGACCTGCCCGAGCGTGAACCGCTCCAGCCGGGCCGCCCGAACGTCGTCCAGCGCGATCTGCCCGGCCTCTTCTGACAAGCGCCTGTTTTAAAGTCCTTCAGGCACAGTCGCGAAGGCAGGCGTATCGCCGAGGTCCACCCAGTCCTGCTTGCTCTTGGCATAGCAGTGAAACGCGGGTTTCAGGATGCTGGTATCATCCAGCGTCCCGGCCTTGATGAACATCATTCCCGGCGGGCTGTCGACGCGGGTGAAGACGGGCGATCCGCATTCCGGACAGAACTGCCGCCTCACGGTCGCGCCGCTATCGCCGGTATCGTTATAGGTCTTGAGGCTGCCTTCGAAAGCAACCGCGTCCTCCGGCACGCCAATGATAACCGAGAGCGCGCTGCCCGCCTGGCGCTGGCAGTTCTTGCAATGGCAGGTAACGCACAGCAGCGGATCGCTTTCGCAGGTGTAGCGCACGCTGCCGCACAGGCAGCCCCCTGTGATGGTCATGGCACCGTCTCTCCCCCTTGTGGCCCTCGCGCACTACGGCGCTTCGGGGCCGGTGAATGGCTGCCTGTCGGTATAGCCGCACCCGGCGAATGTCTCACCGCCCAAAGCGATAGTGGCCACGAAGGGGAACGTCCGGTCGCTCATCCCGTCGTTGCACTGGCCGGGCGTAAGTGTCGCGGTAAGCGGCTTGCCGTCCAGCGTGCCCGAAAAGCCGAGGCCGCCATTGCCGGCAAAACGCGTGACGGCGAAGCGCGCGCCATCCTGATTGTCGGGCGTGATCCACACCCCTTCATCGCCCTTGATAGCGAGGTTCCAGAACGGTTCGGTCCCGAGCATGGTCACGGCCTCTTGCGGAGCGACCTTGTCGAAAGCCTTGCCATCGGGGTCGATGCCGTCGGTCTGGGCGGGGGTGCAGGCCGCCGCAACAAGGGCCAGCGCGGCGAGCATCGGGGTGCGGGGTTGCATGAACTGTCTCCTCGCTTGCAGGAATAGGCTGGAACCGCCGCTTCGCCAAGGCATTGCCCGCCCATGGACACCGCCCCGACCCGCGCCGCCGCGCTCGCCCGCCTCGCCGCCTTTCTGCCCGCCGCCGGCCGCCGCTATGCCGAAACCCGCAATGCCGATGATGGCCCGGCAGAGGGCGGGCGCGGTAATGTCAGCCAGCTTTCACCTTGGCTCCATGCAGGCGTTATCGGGGAGCGCGAGGTGATCGAAGCGGTGCTTGGCGCACACTCCCCCCGCGCCGCGGAAAAGTTCATCGCCGAGGTGTTCTGGCGGATCTACTTCAAGGGCTATCTCGAACAGCGCCCGTCGATCTGGCACGATTACCGCCGCGACCTTGACAGCGCCCGCGCCGCGATGACGCGCAACGCAGGCCTGCGCACCGCCTACGAAGAAGCGACCGAAGGCCGCACCGGGATCGAGGCCTTCGACGTCTGGGCGCAGGAACTGGTCGAAACGGGCTATCTCCACAATCACGCGCGGATGTGGTTTGCGAGCATCTGGATTTTCACCCTGAAGCTCGATTGGCGACTGGGCGCGGATTTCTTCCTCAAGCACCTCATGGATGCGGACGCGGCGTCGAACACGCTGTCGTGGCGCTGGGTTGCGGGGCTGCACACCAAGGGCAAGCATTACCTCGCCCGGGCGGACAATATCGCGCGCTACACCGCCGGGCGCGCCGGGGGGTCGCTCGCGGCGCCGGGGCTTGCGGGCGATGAGGCCGAGCCGCTTACGGAGGTGCCCGAATATCCGCGCCAGAAGCTCGACCTGCCCCGCCCGGTCAGCGCCGCCGACTTCGCACAGCCCTTCGCACTGCTGCTGCATGACGAGGCGGCGCACCACGCCCCGCTTGCCTTGCCCGCAAGCCCTGCGCTGGTGATCGGCGCTGCCCGGCCCGAGGCGCGCTCGCCCGGCGGTGTCGGCGCTCTGGCACGCGATTTTGCGCATGGCGCGGTCGCTTCCGGCATGGCCGAGGCAGCAGCGGCCTTCGGCTGCCCCGCAGTGGAATGGCGCGCAGACGAACCGCTCGCGCCGCTGCTGGCCGAGGCGGGGGTGACCTCCATCGCGCTTCCCCATCTTGCCGCGGGATGGGCCGGCGATGCGCTGTGGCCGGAGCTTGCCACCCTGCCGCCGCAGGTTCGCCGCATCACGCTGCTTGCCGATCTCGACCGCGCCACATGGCCGCTCGCCAAGGCGGGCTTTTTCGGGGTTGCCAAGGCGATCGATGGCATCCTTGCCGAATGCGGCCTGCATGGCGGTGCAGGCTGATCGCAACCCGGAGTTAACCCTGCCGCGCTAGGCCTGTCGGTTCCAGATCAAACCGGGTTGCCCTGCTGCCATGCTCTATCCCAATCGCATTCAGGCCTGTCTGCTGTTCGACCGGCCGGTCGCCGATCTTGAGGCGATCATGCGCGATTTCCAGCGGATCGAAGGGATGCGCAGCGGCGCGCAGTTCAACCTGCCCGAAGTCAATCCGGGCCGCTTCTACCGCCTGTTCGAAGGATCGGAGGAGCTGATGGTGACCTTCGAATACCTCGATCGGCCCGCCGATACCGGGCTGTTCCGCCCGGCCCTGTCATCGGCCTTCACCGGCATCGCCACGCCCGACATCCGCGACCGGATCGCCCGGCACGGGTGCCATATCCTGCTCGAAGTCACCCACGGGGTGTTCGGCGGGGTCGAGGAAGACCCCAAGATCGCATCGTTCTTCGAAACCATCGGCCGGGCAAAATCGGGTGCCACACCGGCGCAGTTTGAACGGCGGCTGGCGGTGCTGGCGCTGATGGCGCGGATCGCGACCGAACACTCCATGCCGCTCGCGGTGCACTGGACGCAGTCGGACATGCTGCTGCGGGGCGAGATTTTCGATGGCCTTGCCGCGCCGGGCGACGTTCCGGGGCCGCTGCACATCCACCCCTTTCTCTATGGCCCGCGCCCTCAGCCGGGCGAGGATGCGCTGGTCGGCATCCGCACTTTCGGCGCACGCCACTGGCTGGGGCGCGAGGTCATCATTCAGCCCCATGTGCTGCCCTGGGCAGCCAATCTTGAGACGATCTTCACCTTCCTGAAAATCGCGACCATGCCGAACGGCTACGTCATCCCGGATGGCGATACCTTCGGGCCGGAGGATCGCAGCCTGTCATACCGCGTGCTGCACCACGATGCTGGCGCGCAGATCGGCGATGGCGCTCCGCTTGATGTGCCGTGTTACGAACTGGTGCCGATGAAGCATGTCGCGCACAGCTTCGTTGCGCCCGATCACGTGCCCGAGGCGGCTGCCTTCGACGACCGCGCCTTCCCCGCAGCGATCATGCCCGATGATCAGGATGCGAAGATGGCGCTGGCCAACGAATGGGCGGACAAACGCCGTCTGGCAGAAGGGATCGGCGGGCAGTTCGAAGTGCGCAAGGAAGGCCTTGGCAAGGCTTCTCCCCCGCCGCCGCCCGCCCCGGCCGAACCGCCGCGCCCGCCCTTGCGCGGGCCGGGTGCCCGCGTGTTCGGGCGCAAGGGACTATAACGCCCCTCGCGCCCCGGACAGGGTTCAGATCTGCTTGTCGGGCGAAGGATCACGGCGGTGACGTTCGCTCTTGCCGAAGATCCGGTCGAGCCGTTCGGCCATGGTGCTCGCGGCGATCCGCGCCGCCGCATCGACATCGGCAGCCTTGCCGGTGACGCCGATCGGGCGGCTGCCGCGCGGGCGCGCCTCGATCGTGCAGTGCTTGTCATCCGCTCCGTGCTTGCGGCCATTGACGTCCGTGACATGCACCTCGATGCGCGTCAGCCGGTCAGCGAACCGTTCGAGCCGCTGGCGCACCTGCGCCTCGATCCGCCGGGCGACATCCTGCGTGCCCATCACCGAACTGTCGGTGTTGAACTGGAACTGCATGGTGCTCATGGATTTTCTCCTTTGGCTTCAGTGACCTGTTGCCCAAGGAGAATATGGGGGCAGGCCGCCCCGCTTTCCAGCCCCTTACGCCGAAGCGTTCAGGAGGCGAGGTTTTCGCTCGCCCGTCGTTCGGCCCGCGCCAGATCGGCCTTGTTGCGTTCCTCGACTGTCTTGCGGGCATGTTCGGCAAGGCCGCGCCATGTCTTTTCCGAGCGCAGCTCGCGCTCGCGGACATTTTCGAGGGTCGCCTTGGCGGCGAGTGCGGCGGCTTCATCTGCGCGTTCGCAGTAGAATTCGTAGGTCTGGGCCATCGGGGGGTGTCCTGCCATGGGAGGGGGTAGGCGGGATTCGATCGTGCAGGGAACGGGGCGCACCCTTGCGCGCCCCGCCCCCGGTATTCGGTCTTACGCGGCCGAAAGGTTGACGGCGCTTTCCTTGCCGTTGCGCCCGCGCTCGAGTTCGTAGTTGAGGCGCTGGTCCTTATCGAGCGAGTGCATCCCGGCGGCCTGGACCGCGGTGATGTGCACGAAGCTGTCGGACGAGCCATCGTCGGGCTGAATGAAGCCATAGCCCTTGTCGGTGTTGAAGAACTTCACGGTTCCGGTCTTGGTCGTCATGGTTGTTCCTTTCAAGAACAATAGGTTGCCCTCAGGCAACAGGCCCGCGGGTTATGCGTCGTATCGTCCGATGAAAGGAAGTCGTCGTCTGGTTTACGCCGGGGCCGGTGGGTTGAACCCGTGGCAAGCGGCGGAGCGCAAATTTCGAAGTCCGTCGCAAATTTCGACGTCAGCGAGGGTCATGTAGCACAGCTTGCGCGGTTCACCTAATCGGCCCTTCGCGAGCACCGCGTTAAGACATTCCTGACAGGTCGCACGCTATGATGCGGACCGTGATGGAAACCCGCTCGGCCTCCCCTGCGATCCCGGCCACGCTGCGCCGCCGCTTGTGGCGCACCGGGGGGCTGGTTGTCGGCGGATCGGTGCTGGCGACAGTGCTGTTCGTCCATGTCGCGATGACCGCGTTTGGTGGGATCGTCTATCTTGATGCGATGGTCGCTGCGGTGCTTATTCCGCTGGTGGTGGCAAGCAGCGCCTTTGCCTGGATCGCCTCGCTCACGCTCAAGCTCGACAGCTCGCGCCGCGAGCTGGAACGGCTTGCGTTGCAGGATTCGCTCACCGGGCTATCCAACCGCCGGGCTGCGATGAACCAGCTGGAGGCATGGGACGGGCAAGCGGCGCCGATCGCGCTGGCGATTGCCGACATCGACTTTTTCAAGCGCGTCAACGACCGGCTCGGCCATGATGGCGGGGATGCGAGCCTTGTCCACTTTGCCGCCATGCTGCGCCGCCTGCTCCCGCCGTCGTGGCTGATCGCCCGGATCGGCGGGGAGGAGTTCCTGATCGCCGCGCAAACCTCGGATTTCCCGACCTTCTTCGCCCATATCGAGAGCCTGCGCAGCGCCGTGGCCGAGACCCCGCTGATCACGCCTGCCGGGCCCTATAACCTCACCGCCAGCTTCGGGCTGGCCGAGCGGCTTCCCGCCGAGGCGACGGCCCGGCTGATCACCCGGGCCGACACGGCGCTCTATGCGGCCAAGCAGGCCGGGCGCAATCGCAGCGAGAAGGCGGCCTAACCGGGGGTCTGGCAGGGGTCTGAGTGCCGCCAAGAGGGGGTCTGGAGGGGGGCTAACCGGGGTCTGGAGAGGGTCGAGAGACCCCCTGATGCAAGGCCATCCCTTTGAAATCAATGAATTTCCCCTTCAAAATCGGCGCGAATGGCAAATTTCGCCGCGATTCCCGCCATCTGGCGCCGATTTTGCCGGGTAGGAAAGCCCTGCGCGCGCCGCCTATTCGTCGCGCATGCGGCAGGCTGCCAGCACGTTCATCACCCCGCGCATCGCGGTCGCATCCCCGCCCAATGCCGCGCCGACCTTTTCATCGGCGACCGGCCCCAGCGCCTTGAGATAACGCTCCGCATCGGCTTCGGCCGCGTCCTCGGTTTCGTTGCCGACCGGCTCGGTCATGGTCATCAGCCACTGGAGCGCCACCATCCCCGAATCCGGCGCGACCAGCTGCGGATCGATCATTCGCCCCACCTCGGCCGGCACGCGCCCCTTGTGCGCGGCCTCCGACCACTTCGACCAGAACGCGCCGCACATGGCATAGCCTTCGCGGTCTGCAATGGGCACATTGGCCGCCACGCCTTCGGCAAACCCCGCCTTGGCCGCCGCCCAATCCGCCGATTGCGCAAAGGCGGGCGCGGCCGCCAGCATGGCGGCGGCGAGCGTGATGATGGTGCGTTTTGTCATGCGTGTTCCCCCCCGAGTATGCGCGCAGGCTAACGCGCTGCCACAGCGGAGGTCAAGATCGGCACCAGCGCGGGCCTTGCGGCCCGCGCTCCCACCCCCAACCCCTCCCGCAAGCGGGAGGGGAGGAAGATGGCAGCGGCCCCTCCCGCTTGCGGGAGGGGGACGTCAGCCTCAATCGTGCTCGCGGTCGCCCGCGCCGACATAGAGCTGGCGGCCGACTTCGTGATACTTCGCGCTCATCTCGGCCATGCCCTTTTCGGCCTCTTCCTCGCTGGCGACGAAGGTTTCGATCCCGGCGTTCTGCTTCGCGGCAAAATCGCGCACTTCCTGCGTGATCTTCATCGAGCAGAATTTTGGCCCGCACATCGAGCAGAAATGCGCTGACTTCGCGCCTTCCGCCGGGAGCGTCTGATCGTGATATTGCTCGGCTGTTTCCGGGTCGAGGCTCAGGTTGAACTGGTCGCGCCAGCGGAACTCGAAGCGGGCCTTGCTCAGCGCATCGTCGCGCACCTGTGCGGCCGGGTGCCCCTTGGCCAGGTCCGCAGCGTGGGCGGCGAGTTTATACGTCACCACACCGACCTTCACATCGTCCCGGTCGGGCAGGCCCAGATGCTCCTTGGGGGTGACATAGCAGAGCATCGCGGTGCCATACCATCCGATCTGTGCAGCCCCGATGCCGCTGGTGATGTGGTCATACCCCGGCGCGATATCGGTGACGAGCGGCCCCAAAGTGTAGAACGGCGCTTCCCCGCAGGCTTCGAGCTGCTTTTCCATGTTCTGCTTGATCTTGTGCATCGGCACGTGGCCGGGGCCTTCGATCATCACCTGCACATCCTGCTCCCAGGCGCGCCTGGTGAGTTCGCCAAGGGTGTAGAGTTCGGCGAACTGGGCTTCGTCGTTTGCATCGCGGATCGAGCCGGGGCGCAGGCCATCGCCAAGGCTGTAGGCGATGTCATAGGCCTTCATGATCTCGGTGATCTCGTCGAAGTGTTCGTAGAGGAAGCTTTCCTTGTGGTGGGCGAGGCACCACTTGGCCATGATCGATCCGCCGCGCGAGACGATCCCGGTGACGCGCTTGGCGGTCAATGGGATGTAGGGCAGGCGCACGCCGGCGTGGATGGTGAAGTAGTCGACGCCCTGTTCGGCCTGCTCGATCAGCGTGTCGCGGAAGATTTCCCAGGTCAGCTCCTCGGCGATGCCGCCGACTTTCTCCAGCGCCTGATAGATCGGCACGGTGCCGATCGGCACGGGGCTGTTGCGGATGATCCATTCGCGGGTGTCGTGGATGTTGCGGCCCGTGGAGAGGTCCATGATCGTGTCCGCGCCCCAGCGGGTCGCCCAGACCATCTTGTCGAC
>VFQO010000792.1_pt1 | contig 29707 bp, 28 predicted proteins | sample 3512331 | NCBI WGS metagenome assembly VFQO01 (sample SAMN10412371, study PRJNA504923) | tailings metagenome | isolation source: Replicate 3 from Balatoc abandoned mine | place: Philippines: Itogon, Benguet | collected 2017-08-28 | reverse complement strand
GGTCCACGGCTGTTTGTGGCGTTCGAACTTGTCCTTCATGCCTGCGTCTCCGGATCGGTTTCGACGGCGAGGATCGCGATCGCGTCCTCGCGGCCCTGATATTCGACGCTCTCGCCGACCTCGGCGCCCATCACGGCGCGAGCGAGCGGGGCGGAAAAGGCGATCAAGCCCAGCGCGGGATCGGCCTCGTCGCCGCCGACGATGGTGATCGTCCTTTTTCCCTTGTTCAGCCGATAGGTCACGCGGCTGCCGATGCCGATGCGGCCATCGGCGGGCGGCGCCTGGACCTCGGCCGTCGCCTGGCGGGTGTTGAAATAGCGCAGGCGGCGCTGCAATTTCTTGCGCGCATCCTGGTCTTCCGTCGCCGCGATCTCGGCTTCGAACCGCGCGGCCGCTTCGCCGAGCAGCCGCAGCCCGCGCGGCGTTACCCAATTCGGGCCGACCGCGATCGGCAGCTCATACTCGGGCTCTTTATGCTCGTCGTCGCTCTCGCGGCGAAACGCTACGCTCATGATCCGCTTTCCGGTCGAATTCGCAAAAACATGCCCCTGCGCGCCGAAGGTGGCGACAAAATGGCGCGGCAACTGCGGCGATGCGTAACCTTCCGGCGCGTCCCGCCGAAACTCCTGTCGATGCCATCCCCCGCATCACTCATTTCCAAGGGAGAATCCATCATGTCGAATAGCCTGAAACTGTCGCTCGCCGCCTCTGCCGTCCTGGCCATGGCGGCCGGTGCAATGGCCGTCCCCGCCGCCGCCGCCGATGGCGCCAAGGAAAAATGCTATGGCGTGTCGCTGAAGGGCAAGAATGATTGCGCCGCCGGTCCGGGCACCAGCTGTGCCGGCACCTCGACCGTCGATTATCAGGGTAACGCCTGGAAGCATGTCGACAAGGGCAGCTGCCTCAAAATGGGCGGCACGCTCGCCGCGCACAAGGGCAATGCCAAGCCGGTCGCCAAGAAGAGCTGAGGCAAGTGCCCCCCCGCCCGCTTCGTGACTTGCCGCAGCGCGCCGGTTTCGGGCTGAAGCCCGAACATTATGCCGACGTGCTGGCGGCGGCGGAGCGGGGTGCCCCGCCCGCCTGGGTCGAAGTTCATCCCCAAAATTACTTCGGCGCAGGCGGGCCTCCGCACCGCTGGCTGACCGCGCTGGCGGCGCATATGCCGCTGAGTTTTCATTCGGTCGGGCTGTCGCTGGGATCGGCGGCGGGCGCCGATCGGGGCGAGCTGGAGGCGCTCGCCGTGCTGTGCGACCGGTACGAACCGGCGATGGTTTCGGATCATCTGAGCTGGAGCAATGGGCCCGAGGACAAATTCCCTGACCTGCTGCCCATCCCTTACAGTCATGCGGCGCTCGACCATTTCGCGCGCGAAGTGGGCCGCGTGCAGGACCGCTTGGGACGAGCGATGCTGATCGAAAACCCTTCGCGTTATCTGGCCTACGCCGGGGACGATTGGGATGAGGTCGATTTCCTCCACGAACTATGCCGCCGCAGCGGCTGCGCCCTGTTGCTCGACATCAACAATGTCGAGGTGTCGGCGTTCAACCTTGGCCTCGACGCTGCGTCCTGGCTTGCCGCATTCGATCCGGCGCTGGTCGGTGAGGTGCATGTCGCGGGGCACAGCCGCAAGGACGACGATATGGGCGGTGTGATCGCGATCGACGACCACGGTTCGCCGGTGCGCCAAAGCTGCTGGGATCTGCTCGCGGCGTTCCTGCGCCGCGGCGGGCCGAAGCCGGTGCTGATCGAATGGGACAGCAATGTTCCGGACCATGCGACGCTGATGGCCGAGGTCGCGAAGGCCGACGCGCTGCTGGCGCGCGAGACGATCGATGCATGAGGCGCAGGCGGCGGTTGCCGCTACGCTGATTCGAGGCCCGGACTATTTGCCCGACGACCTGTTCGCGGGCGATGCCGCCGCGGTGCAGCGCGGGCTGCGCGTCCACGCCAACACTATCTCGCATGCGCGGCTGATCGCGCTCGAAGACACATTTCCGCGCACCCGCGACCATCTGGGTGCGGCCGAGTTCAACCGCGTGTCGCGCGCCTTTATTGACGTCGGCGGCGCGCAGCGCCGGTCGCTGGCGCGGATTGGGGCGGGGTTTCCCGCCTGGCTCGCCGACCCGCCCGCCGCCGATGTCGCCCGCGCCGAATGGGCGTGGCTTGAAAGCTATCATGCGGCCGATGCGCCATCGCTGGCGCTTGCCGATCTGCACGGGCTGAGCGGCGCGGACCTGCTGGGGCTGGCGGTGCGGCGTCACCCGGCGGTCCGCACCGTGACGCTGTCACGCGCCGCCGCGCCGCTGGTCGATCCACGCTTTGCGCCCGGGGTGCGGGCGCTGCTCGTGGTGCGGCCCGCAGCCGAAGTGCGATTGCTGGCGATCGACGCCGCCGATGTCGCAGCGCTCGATATGGCCCGCGAAATATCGCCGCTCGGTAACCTGATCGCGCATCTGGCCGAAATGCATCCCGAAGGCGGTGCCGCCATCGCGGCGCTGATCACTGCCGGAGCATTTGAGAGGGTTTGAGCGATGACGACGATAGGGGCCTATTATCATCGCGGCGTCGCGCTGGTCGGCGGGTGCACCGCCGAAGCGATCGCGCTGCTGCTCGTCCGCATCGCGCTGGCCGGCGTGTTCTGGCGATCGGGGCAGACCAAGGTCGTCGATGGCAATCTGCTCCAGATCGACCCGTCGCAATATGATCTGTTCGCATCGGAGTTTTCCGGCCTGCCGCTCGACCCGGTTATCGCGGTGCCGCTGACCACTTATGCCGAACATCTGTTTCCGATCCTGCTGCTCTTCGGACTGGCGACCCGGCTGTCGGCGGGCGCATTGCTGGTGATGACGCTGGTGATCCAGATCTTCGTGTTCCCCGACGCCTGGTGGCCGGTCCATTCGCTGTGGGCCGCACTGGCGGCGATCCTGATCGTGCGCGGCGGCGGGCTGTTCTCGCTCGATGCCCTTGCTGCTAAGCTGCGGCGCAGATGAGCATCGACGAACCTTCGCTGGCGCGGTTGATGGCGGCATCGCAGCGCGGCGACCGCGCCGCCTATCGCGCGCTGCTGAATGACAGTCGCCGGTGGCTGGCGCGCTATTTCGCCCGCCGCATCGCGCCGCACCAGATCGACGATTTGGTGCAGGACACCCTGGTGTCGATGCATCGCAAGCTGGCGACGTGGGACAATAGTCGGCCGTTTCTCCCCTGGCTGGCAGCAATCGCGCGCTATCGCTGGATCGACTTGCTCCGCCGTCAGCGCGACGAGGTCGAACTGGGCGAGGGCGACGCGGCGGTCGGGGCCGAGGACGAGGTCGTCCACGCGCGCCTCAGCCTCGACCGCATGCTGGCGTTCCTGCCGGCGGGGCAGGCGCAGGCGATCATGCTGGTCAAGATCGAGGGCGCCTCGATCGCCGAAGCATCGCAGATTTGCGGGCAGAGCGAGGCGCTGGTGAAGGTGAATATTCATCGCGGGCTGAAAAAGCTCGCGCAATTGATTGAAAGCGAATGACATGACCGAAACATCGATCGACGACCTGATCGACGATCTGGCAGGCGACCTGGCGCCGGTGCGGCCACGCCGCGTGGCGCGCGGGTCGGTCTGGGTGGCCGCGGGCTGGCTGGCGGGCGGCGCGATGCTCTTCGGGCTGGTCGGGATGCGCCGCGACCTGGCCGAGGGCTTGATGCTGCCGCCGCTGCCGCTGCTCGCCTTCTGGCTGATCGTCGCGCTGGGGTTCGCCGCGGCGTGGAGCGCGCTGCGCATGGGATTGCCGGGGGTCGGGCGCGATTACAGCGGTTGGCGCTGGGCCGGACTGGCGGCGCTGGCGCTGCCCTTTTCGGCGCTGGTGATGGCGTTTGGCGACGGGCATGCCGCAATGGCGGCGGCGCACCCCGCGGACGGCCTGCATTGCCTGGGTCAGGGAATCGTCGCAGGTCTGGGTGTCGGGGCGGCGCTGTTTGCGTGGCTGAAGGGCGGCGCACCGACGTCGCCGACCCGCGCCGGATGGGTGATCGGGATCGCGGCGGGCGCGGCCGGTGCGGCGATCGTGGCGCTGCATTGCGCGTCGAACAGCATGATCCATATCGCGTTGTGGCATGGGTTGGCGATCGTGCTGTCGGGGGTCGCCGGGCGGCTGGTGCTGGCGCCGTTGCTGCGCTGGTAGGTGGCTGGACAGCAAATCCTCTGTGTGTTATTTCCATAATACACAAAGGAGATTTGCAATGCGTAACTGGACGATGGCGGTCTTGCCGCTGGCCCTGGCGATGACCGTCACCGGGTGCGATGGTGCCGACGGCAAGAACGGCGACCAGCCAGCCAAGGGCGAGACGACACGATCCGCCGATCCTGGCCCGGTTACCACCAAAAGCTATGCGCTGACCGGCTTTACCGAGGTCAAGCTCACCGGCCCCGACGATGTCACCATTCGCCGGGGCGAGGCGTTCGCGATCAGCGCCAAGGGGCCGCAAGCGGTTCTCGATCGGCTCGAGATCACGGTCGATGGCCCGACGCTGTCGATCGGGCGCAAGCGCGAAGGTTTCAGCTTTTCGAGCCGCGACGACGACGGTGTCGAAATCAGCATCACCATGCCCCGCCTGACTGGAGCGCGGCTGACCGGGTCGGGGTCGATCGACGCCGACAGCATCGACGGCGATGCCGTCGAGGCGGTGGTCACCGGGTCGGGCGACCTCAAGATCGGGAAACTGATTGGCCAGCGCGCCGATGTCACGGTGTCGGGATCGGGCGATATCGAAATCGGCGGCGGCACGGTCGGCGCGGGCGAATATAGCGTCACCGGATCGGGCGACATCGACGCCGGCGGCTTGGTCGCGCAAACACTCGAGGTGTCGGTCACCGGATCGGGCAATGTCGAGGCGCAGGCGAACGGCACCGCCGATGTCAGCATCATGGGATCGGGCGACGTCACGCTGGGCGGCGGTGCAAAATGTTCGTCGCGCCAGCTGGGTTCGGGGACGGTCACCTGCAAATAAGGCAATGCTGGTGCCGCCTGCCCGGACCGGGTAAGGCGGCGCCATGACCTTTGCCATCCGCAGCGCCGCGTTTGCGGCCGTCGCCCTGTTCGCCTGCCCCGCCGCATCGGCGGCCGAAAAGCGGTTCGGCCTGACCAGCTTCGAGGCCATCGAGGTCAACGCCGATTATGCGATCGAGGTGACGACGCGCGCCCCCGTCGGGGCGGTTGCGACCGGACCGCAGGATGCGCTCGACCGGCTCACCGTCGAGGCGCGCGACGGACGGCTCGTGATCGGCCAGCGCCAATTCGCGGGCGACGCAGATCGCCGGGCGCCGCGCGGCGCGGTGACGATCCGCATCAACGCAGCGAACCTGCAGTCGGCGACGATGGGCGGCGCCGGGTCGCTGCGGATCGACCGGATGAAGGGCAATCGCGTTAACATCGGCCTGCGCGGCCCCGGCACGCTGTCGGTCGGCACGATCGCCGCGGACCGGCTGTCGGTGGCGATGATCGGCAACGGCACGATGACGCTGGGCGGCACCGCCAAGCAGGCGCAGATGACGCTGTCGGGCGCGGGACTGTTCGATGCGGGGGCCTTGGCGGTCGATGCGCTGACTTTCGACGGCGAGGGTGCGGGCGACCATATGCTGCGCGCCGTCAAGACCGCCGCGGTGACCGCGCGCGGGGTCGGCAAGACCATCGTGCTCGGCAAGCCGGTGTGCACGGTGCGTAATGTCGGCAACGGGTCGGTGCAATGCGGGACGGCGAAGAAATAGTCTCTCGTGTGACGGCGCGATGCCTAATGCCCCGCCGCCCCCAGCCCGTCGATCTTCTTCGACTGGCGCATGATCAGCCCCGGGAACCAGCGCGCCAGCCGCGCCAGCCGTTTCGCCATCTTGCCGACCGTCACATGGACCTTGTCGCCATGCACCGCATTCCACGCCGCCTCGGCGACGCGTTCGACCGGCACGATTTCGAAGCCGCTTTGCGCCAGGCGGTCGCGCGCCGGTTCGTTGCTGTCGGCGGTGACCTGGTCGAGCAGGGGCGTGTCGATGAACCCCGGCATTAGCGAGCGAACCTTGATGCCATATTTGGCAAATTCGATTTCCAGCGCCTCGGTGAGCCCGCGCACCGCGAATTTGGTCGCCGAATAGATGGCGAGTCCCGCGACCCCATAAAAGCCCGATGCCGATCCTGTGTTGAGGATGGCCGACCCCGGCGTGGCGCGCAGCAGCGGCAGCGCGGCATGGATGCCGTTGACGACGCCGCCGAAATTGATCGCGATCAGCCGGTCGAACTCTTCGGGCGGCATGTCGGCGAACTGGCCGCCGGTGCCGATCCCGGCGTTGTTGAACAGCACATCGAGCCGCCCGCCGCTTTCTTTGGCAAAGGCATCGAGCGCCGCGACCCATTGGTCGCGATCGCGCACATCCATGACGTGGCGCGACGAGGCGCCGTCGGGCAGCAGCGCCACGGTCTCGTCGATCCCGGCGCGGTTGACGTCGGCGATTCCGACGAACCAGCCTTGCCCGGCAAAAAGGCGCGCCACGGCGCGGCCAATTCCCGACCCGCCGCCGGTGATGAAAATTGCCTTCCGTGCCATCCTGCCCCTCCTTACATTCTTGTCAGTGGGACAAGATAAGAAGTGGGCGGGGCCGTCAAGCGACAATGACGGCTTGGCAAGCGGGCGGACCGCTGGTTAAGAGGACCGCGATGACCCGCGGCCTCCGCCTGATCCTCCTGCTCCTGTTGCTCTTTGGCGCCGGACTGACCGCCCCGGCGCGCGCCGAGGTGGTCGTCAGCTTCTTCAGCCATGATTTCGGCGACCGCTTTCCGCACGCCTTCATCGTGCTGAAAGGCAAGGTCGATGCAACGGGCGAAACGGTCGATGCCAGCTATGGCTTCACCGCCACCGCCGTCAGCCCGGCGATCCTGTTCGGATCGGTGAAGGGCAAGGTCGAATCGTCCGAAGCCGACTATATCGCCAAGAGCGACCGCCAGTTCGATGTGACGGTCGACGACGCGACCTATGCGCGGGTGATGGCGAAGGTCGCCGAATGGCGCGACCGCGAGCAACCGAGTTACAGCCTCAACAAGCGCAATTGCGTACATTTTGTCATGGAGCTGGCCGAGGTCGTCGGGTTGCAGGTCAACCGCAAGAGCAAGCTGTTCAAGAAGCCGAAGAGTTTCCTGATCGAGGTTAAGGGCTTGAACCCGACCTTAGCGGATGTCGATTAGCGGTCGGTGACGTCCGCTCTCTAGCTTAAGCGGGCAATTGAGGCGGGCTGCGCCAGAGGCCCACCCTCTAGACGCGGCGCTGCTTTCACCCTATGTTCAGGGAACGGGGCGCAATATTTGTCGTTCCGAAGCGTAACAGGGGCGATTCTTGCGGCTATTGCTGACCCTTTTGGCATTGCTGACCGGCCTGGCGACCGCCGACCGGGCGGTCGCCGCGCCTGCCGCACCGGCGGCGATGGGGGCGCTGGTCTTGCTCGCCGAAACCGCAGGGCAGGCGGAAGTCAGCGATAGCGAACGCCGCCCGACCACGACGACGCCGACCCGGCGCAGTGGCGGGGGTTGCGCGTGCCGCAAGCCGCGCAAGGCGCCGCCCACGCACCTTCCCGGCCTGCTGACCGGCAGCGACCGCGCGCTCGAATAGAATGAAGCTTTAGCGTCCTGTTTCGCAGGCGCCGACCCGTGAACGGGCCATAGATTTTCGCGGCCGCTGCGCCGCCTTTCCATCCATATTCCAAGGAATCTCCAATGTTTTCTGGCCTTGCCAAGAGCCTGTTCGGCTCGTCCAACGACCGTTATGTCGCCTCGATCCGCAAGATCGTCGACAAGATCAACGCTTTCGAACCCGCGATGCAGGCGCTGGACGACCCCGCCTTGCAGGCGCAAACGCACAAGTTCCGCGAGCGGCTCGCGGCCGGCGAGACGCTCGACGACATCCTGCCCGAAGCCTTTGCGACGGTGCGTGAAGCCGCGGTTCGCACGCTCGGGATGCGCCATTTCGACGTCCAGATGATCGGCGGCATCGTCATGCACCGCGGCGAGATTGCCGAAATGGGTACGGGTGAGGGCAAGACGCTGGTCGCGACGCTCGCCGCCTACCTCAACGCGCTCGAGGGCAAGGGTGTCCATGTCGTCACCGTCAACGATTATCTCGCCCGCCGCGACGCCGAATGGATGGGGCAGGTCTATGGCTTTCTGGGGCTGACCACCGGGATCATCGTCCCCAACCTCAACGAAATGCAGCGCCGCGAAGCCTATGGCAGCGACATCACCTACGCGACGAACAACGAGCTGGGGTTCGATTACCTGCGCGACAATATGAAGTTCGATCGCCAGCAGATGGTCCATCGCACCTTCAACTTCGCGATCGTCGACGAGGTCGATTCGATCCTGATCGACGAAGCGCGCACCCCGCTGATCATCTCCGGTCCCACCGACGACAAGTCCGAACTGTACATCCGCGTCAACGAGATCGTGCTGCAGCTGACCGACGAGGATTATGAAAAGGACGAAAAGTCGAAGTCGATCAACCTGACCGAAGACGGCACTGAGCATGTCGAACGGCTGTTGGAAGCCGCAGGCCTGCTGCAGGGCAGCAACCTCTATGACATCGAAAACACCCAGGTCGTTCATCACGTCAATCAGGCGCTGAAGGCGATCCAGATGTTCCGCATCGACACCGACTATATCGTCAAGGACGGCAAGGTCGTCATCATCGACGAATTCACCGGCCGCATGATGGACGGACGCCGCTGGTCGGACGGGCTGCATCAGGCCGTTGAGGCAAAGGAAGGCGTGCAGATCGAGCCCGAGAACCAGACGCTGGCGTCGATCACCTTCCAGAATTATTTCCGCATGTATCCCAAACTGTCGGGGATGACCGGCACCGCCGCGACCGAAGCGGCCGAATTCTTCGACATCTACAAGATGAATGTCGTCAACATCCCGACCAACCGTCCGATCGCGCGCATCGACGACGAGGATGAATTTTACAAGAATATCACCGACAAGTTCGGCGCGATCGCGAGGACGATCCGCGAAGCGAACGAGCGCGGCCAGCCGGTGCTGGTCGGCACGGTGTCGATCGAAAAGTCTGAACTGCTGTCGTCGTATCTCGAAAAGGAAGGCGTGCCGCACAGCGTCTTGAACGCGCGTTTCCACGAGAGCGAGGCGCATATCGTGGCGCAGGCAGGACGCACCGGTGCGGTCACCATCGCGACCAACATGGCGGGCCGCGGTACCGACATCAAACTGGGCGGCAACGAAGAATTCCGCGTCGACGACGAGCTGAAGGACATGCCCGAAGGCCCCGAGCGCGAGGCCGCGATCGCGCGCATCCACGCCGAAGTCGCCGCCGAGCGCGAGGCCGTGAAGGCTGCGGGCGGGCTGTTCGTGCTGGCGACCGAGCGTCACGAAAGCCGCCGTATCGACAACCAGCTGCGCGGCCGTTCGGGGCGCCAGGGCGACCCGGGCCTGTCGAAATTCTACCTCTGCCTCGACGATGACTTGTTGCGCATCTTTGGTCCCGACACCTTGTTCTCGAAGATGATGAACAAGAATCTGGAGGATGGCGAAGCGATCGGGTCGAAGTGGCTGTCGAAGGCGATCGAGACCGCGCAGAAAAAGGTCGAAGCGCGCAACTACGACATCCGCAAGCAGGTCGTCGAATATGACAACGTCATGAACGACCAGCGCAAGGTCATCTACGAACAGCGCGGCGACATCATCGACAGCGAAACCGTCGACGATGTCATGGCGGCGATGCGCGCCGAAACGGTCAATGCGATCGTCGCCGACGCGTGCCCGCCAGGCAGCTATCCCGAACAATGGGATATCGAACAGATGAAGGAGCGCGTCGCCAACATTCTCGATCTCCACCCGCCGATCGAAGAGTGGATGGAGGAAGACGCCGTCGATCCCGAGATTTTCGAGGAGCGCATCCAGGCGATGGCCGATGCGGTCGCCGCCGAAAAGGCTGCCTTGGTCGATCCCGATACGTGGAAGAGCATCGAAAAATCGGTGCTGCTCCAGACGCTCGACCATCAATGGAAAGAGCATCTCGCGACGCTCGACGCGCTGCGCCAGGTCGTGTTCCTGCGCGCCTATGCACAGAAGCAGCCGATCAACGAATATAAGCAGGAGGCCTTTGCGCTGTTCGAGCGCATGTTGTCGAACATCCGCGAGGATGTCACGCGCACCGTTGCGCGCATCGACCTGCGCTTTGAAGAGCCCGAGCCGATGCCGCTCCCCGACCTGCCCGATTTCCTGACGACGCACATCGATCCGTTCACCGGAGAAGACAATAGCGCCGACATCGATAGCGGCGGGCTCGGCGTGATCGCCAACACGCTGCCCCCGATGCAGATTCCGCGGCCCGACCTGCCCGAGGGCGAGAATCCCTATGCCGCGCTGGAGATCAGCCGCAACGCACCGTGTCCGTGCGGATCGGGCCGCAAATACAAGCATTGCCACGGCGCGATTTGATGTCGCTGTGACACGATGATGGGGCTCGCCGCTCTCTTTGGCCTGACCGCGCTGCTCTATGCCGCGGTCGGGTTCGGCGGCGGGTCGACCTACACCGCGCTGTTGCTGCTCGGCGGCGTCGCGGTCGGACTGGTCCCGGCGATCAGCCTGGCGTGCAATGTCATCGTCGTCAGCGGCGGAACGATCCGCTTCGCGCGCGCGCGGGTGATGCCGTGGGCCAAGGCGCTGCCGCTCGTCGCCGTCGCCGCCCCGCTGGCCTTTCTCGGCGGACTGACCCCGGTGAAACAGGGCGTGCTGGTCATGCTGCTCGGCGGGTCGCTGCTGGCGTCGGCGCTGGCGCTGTTGATCCAGCCGCAGAGCGCCAAGCCGGTGAAGCTGTCCGCGACGCTGTTGCTGCCGCTTGCCGCCGCACTCGGCTATCTGGCGGGGGTGGTTGGCATTGGCGGCGGCATCTTCCTCGCGCCGATCCTGCACCTGATCCGCTGGGCCGAAGAACGCTCGGTGGCCGCGACCGCCAGCCTGTTCATCCTCGTCAATAGCCTGTTCGGGCTGACCGGCCAGTTGATCAAGGGCAAAGGCGGGGAGATGGTCGGTGCGGTCGCGAGCCACTGGCCGTTGCTGGTCGCGGTGCTGATCGGCGGCGCGATCGGTACCCAGCTGGCGGTGAAGAGCGGCCCCGTCACGCTGATCCGGCGGCTCACGGCGTTGCTCGTCGGTTTCGTCGCAATCCGGCTGCTATCTGGTTTCTAACGCTTTCTTGCGCTCTTGCCTTCCGGCACGGCGGTGCTAGCATCCCACCGATAAGCCCGATGGCCGTGTAGCCGGTGGGCGACGCAGCAGCTGGAACAGGATGCATCGCGCCGACCAAAACCATCGGGCGCGGTAACGGGCGGCACGTTGCGTGGAAAGGGCAGGCGCATTTCCTTTTTTGACGAAATGAACAGCCATGGGGGCGAAACCCGGTCGCCCTATCGCGAATATTGCGGGTGGTTCGAGGCCGAGGATGTCGCGCGTATCCAGCACAAGGCGGTGCAGGCGGAGGCGCTGTTCCGCACCACCGGGATTACCTTCAACGTCTATGGCGCGGTCGACGGCGACGAGCGGCTAATCCCGTTCGATGTCGTACCGCGGATCATTTCGGCGAGCGAATGGCGCCGCCTGTCGCGCGGCATCGAACAGCGCGTGCGCGCGCTCAACGCATTTCTCCACGATATCTATCATCGGCAAGAGATATTGCGCGCGGGGCGAGTGCCGATCGATCTGATCGCTGGCAATGCGGCGTTTCTGCCGATGATGATGGGGCTCGATCCGCCCGGCGGCATCTACACGCATATCAGCGGCACCGACATCGTACGCACCGGCGCCAATGAATTTTACGTGCTCGAGGATAATGCGCGCACCCCGTCGGGTGTCTCGTACATGCTCGAAAATCGCGAAACCATGCTCCAGATGTTTCCCGAGCTGTTCGCGAAAGTGTCGGTGCGCGAGGTCAGCGATTATCCGATCAACCTGCTCAAATCGCTCGCCGCCTGCGCGCCGCCAGCATGCGGCGGGACGCCAACGGTCGCGGTGCTGACCCCGGGCATCCACAACAGCGCCTATTATGAGCATAGCTATCTGGCCGACCATATGGGCGCCGAGCTGGTCGAGGGGCATGACCTGCGCGTCGTCGACGGCCGGGTCGCGATGCGCACAACGCAGGGGTATAAGGCGATCGACGTCCTCTATCGCCGCGTCGACGATGATTTCCTCGATCCGCTGAACTTTCGTCCGGACTCGATGCTCGGCGTGCCGGGCATCTGGGATGTCTATCGCGGCGGCGGTATCACCATCGCCAACGCGCCGGGCACCGGGATCGCCGACGACAAGGCGCTGTACAGCTACATGCCCGACATCATCGAATTTTATACCGGCGAAAAGGCGCTGCTGCCCAATGTACCGACGTGGCGCTGCTCGGAGCCCGAGCAGCTGCGCGAAGTGCTCGATCGCCTGCCCGAGCTGGTGGTCAAGGAGGTCCATGGGTCGGGCGGTTACGGAATGCTCGTCGGTCCCGCGGCAAGCAAGAAGGAACTGGCGGCGTTCCGCGCCAAGCTGGAGGCGAACCCCGCCAATTACATCGCGCAGCCGACGCTGTCGCTGTCAACCGTGCCGATCTTCACCAAGAAAGGGCTGGCGCCGCGCCATGTCGATCTGCGTCCGTTCGTATTGATGTCGCCGCAGGGAATCACGATCACGCCCGGCGGGCTGACCCGCGTTGCGATGACGCGCGGGTCGCTGGTGGTGAATTCGAGCCAGGGCGGCGGGACGAAGGATACGTGGGTGTTGGAGGATTGATGCGCGCGCATATGATCCTCCCTCGTCATTGCGAGCGAAGCGAAGCAATCCAGAGCGGCCCTGCACCGCTCTGGATTGCCGCGTCGCCTTCGGCTCCTCGCAATGACGATGCGTTTGGAAGCATCACCCCATGCTAGGTAAAACGGCAGGCAGCCTCTTCTGGATGGCGCGCTATCTTGAACGCAGCGAGAATAACGCGCGCCTGATCGACGCGGGATTTCGCATCGCGCTGACCCGGTCGCAAACCGCGGCTGCCGAGTGGAAATCGGTGCTGGTGACGGCGGGGGTCAATCAGGCGTTTCAGGCGGCGCACGGCGATTATAGCTCGGCGCGGGTGATCGATTTCCTGCTCCGCGATCCCGCCAATCCGTCGAGCATATTGTCGGTGATCCGTCAGGCGCGCGACAATGCGCGCACCGCGCGGACCGCGCTGACGCGTGAGACGTGGGAGGCGGTCAACACCAGCTGGATGACGCTGACCGCGCTGCTCAAGCGGCAGGTGCGCGAGGATGATCTGCCCGACGTGCTGACCACGATCCGTCAGCAAAGCGCACAGGTGCGCGGCGCCCTCAACGGCACGATGCTGCGCAACGACGGCTATCATTTCGCGCTGCTTGGCACCTATCTCGAACGCGCCGACAACACCGCGCGCATTCTTGACGTCAAATATTATCTGCTGCTGCCGTCGGTCGCGCATATCGGCACCTCGATCGACAATGTGCAGTGGGAGACGATCCTGCGCTCGGTGTCGGCGCATCGTGCCTATCGCTGGCTTTACGGCGCCGAGATCAGCGCGCTGAAGATCGCGGAATTCCTGATCCTCTATCGCCAGATGCCGCGCAGCCTGAGCTTTTGCAGCGAACGGATGCAGAATCATCTGAACGAGTTGCAGCGTCATTATGGCGACGAGACCGAGGCGTGGCGGATGGCGCATGCGCTGGTCCACGGCAAACTCGATGCCCCGATCCAGTCGATCTTCGACGGCGGCCTGCATCAATTCGTCACGGGTTTCCTCCGCGACACGGCCGCGCTCGCGCGGCAGGTCGAGCGCGATTACAGGTTCGTCGAATGAAATTGCACGTCGAACATATCACGCGTTACCATTATGACGCGCCGGTCAAATATGCGCTGCAGCAGCTCAAGCTGACGCCCAAGGATCGGCCGGGGCAGCAGCATATCGTCGATTGGGCGATCGACATCGAAGGCGGCACGCAGCAGCTTCACTATACCGACCATCATGGCAACGGCGTCGATTTGATCGCGATCGATGGCGGCGTGACCGATCTGACGATCCGCTGCCACGGCACCGTCGAACTGGAAACATGGGACGGGGTGATCGGGGCGCACCGCGGGGCAATGCCGCTGTGGACCTTTTTGCGGCCGACCCCGCTGACCCGGGTCGGGCGCCAGGTGCGCGCGCTGACCGCGCAGCTGGGCCGCGATCATGCCAATGACATCGAACGCGCGCATGCGCTGTCGGCGCTGATCATCGACCGGCTCGCGTATCGGATCGGTGTCACCAACGCCGAAACGACCGCCGAACAGGCGCTGGGGGGCGAAGGCGGGGTGTGCCAGGACCATGCCCATATCTTTATCGCCGCGATGCGCCACCTGGGGCATCCGGCGCGCTATGTGTCGGGCTATCTGATGATGAACGACCGCACGCAGCAGGACGCGACGCACGCCTGGGCCGAGGCGCATTTCGATCATATCGGGTGGATCGGCTTCGACGTCAGCAACGGGCATTCGCCCGATCAGCGCTATATTCGCGTCGCAACCGGGCTCGATTACCGCGATGCCGCCCCGGTTCGCGGCATGCGTTATGGTGCGGCGCAGGAGAATCTGGTTGTTCAATTGCAGGTCCAGCAATAAGCGGACGGGGACGATCGCGATTATCCGGGGCGGGGATATAGGATTCGATGACTTATTGCGTGGGGATGCGGTTGAACAAGGGGCTGGTGTTCATGTCGGACACCCGCACCAACGCCGGCGTCGACGACATCGCGCAGGTGCGCAAGATGCGCAGCTGGCACGTTCCCGGCGAACGCGTCATCACCCTGATGTCGGCGGGCAATCTGGCGACGACGCAGGCGGTGGTCAGCCTGCTCGATGAACGAACGAAAGCGCCCGAGGACCGCCACCCTTCGATCCTGGCCGCGCCATCGATGTTCCAGATCGCGACGATTGTCGGCGAAACGCTGCGCCAGATCGTGATGCGCCACAATGCCGAAGGACCAGCGGCGGCATCGCCGTTTCGCGCCTCGCTCATCATTGGCGGGCAGATCAAGGGCTCCGAACCGCGGCTGTTCCTGATCTATCCCGAGGGCAATTTTATCGAGGCAGGCGAGGATAATCCGTTTTTCCAGATCGGCGAAACCAAATATGGCCGCCCGATCATCGTGCGCTCTTACGATCCCGCGATGTCGTTCGAGGATGCGGTCAAGCTGCTCTGCGTCTCGTTCGATTCGACAATCCGCGCCAATGCCGGCGTCGACCTGCCGATCGACCTTAAGATTCACGAGCGCGACGATTACACGACGGTGCGCGAGCGGCGGTTCGAGCGTGGTGATCCCTATTTCCAGAGCGTCGCCGACGGCTGGGCCGAAGCACTGGGGATCGCGCTGGCCGAGCTTCCCGACTTTCATTTCTGACCGCCTCGGTCACCGTCCTCCGGCACCGGAACGCGAGGGATTGCCATGATACGCTGGATTGCCGCTGCCGCGCTTGTCTTGACGGTCACGCCCGCCGCGGCCGATGAGGCGCGCTTCGACAAGGCGCTGCGCGATTTTCGCGCGGTGCATCGCGCCGAAATGCGCAAATCGAACATCGCGGGCAGCAGCTTTTATGTGGTGCGCGATGGGCAGACGGTCGCGGCCGATCATCTGGGTGAGCAGGACGCCGACGCGCATGTGCCGGTCGATGCCGACACCATCTATCATTGGGCATCGGTGACCAAGACGATGACTGGCATCGCGATCATGCAATTGGGCGACCGCGGGCTGCTGTCGCTCGACGACCCGATCGTCAAATATGTTCCCGAACTGGCGGCGGTGCATAATCCTTTCGGCGATACCGGCGCGATCACGCTGCGCCAGCTGATGAGCCACAGCGCAGGGTTCCGCAGCGGCACCTGGCCATGGCGCGATCAGGACTGGCAGCCTTTTGAGCCACAGGGGTGGGAACAGCTGGTCGCGATGCTGCCTTACACGCGGCTCGAATTCGAACCGGGCAGCCGCTTCGGCTATTCGAACCCCGGCATCGTCTATCTGGGGCAGGTGATCGAGCGGCTGTCGGGTGAGGATTATGAAGTCTATATCGACAAGAACATCCTGAAGCCGCTCGGCATGCACGCCAGCACTTTCGACCGCACCCCGCCGCACCTGCTGCCGCATCGCTCGCACAGCTATTACATCCGCGATGGCAAGCGAGTGGCTGCGCCGTTCGATGTCGATACCGGCGTCACCGTGTCGAACGGCGGCCTCAATGCGCCGATGCCCGACATGGCCAAATATCTGGCGTTCCTGCTTGGCGATCCGGCGCGTGCCGCCGATTACGATCTGGTGCTGACGCGGTCGTCGCTCGAGGAAATGTGGGTGCCGAAGATTTCTGCGGGCGAGGACTTCAGCCAGGGCCGCATGGCGACGACGACGCAAAGCGGCCTGTCCTTTTTTATCGACCGCAGCGCCGCGGTGCGGTTCGTCGGCCATAACGGCGACCAGAACGGCTTTCGCGCCTATTTGAGCTTTTGCCCCGACCTGCGCGTCGGCAGCCTGCTGGCCTTCAATACGGAGACGCGCGGTGTCCAGAACAGCGTCGCCAATCGTGACACGGCGGAATCGCGGATCGCGCTGGCGACCGACGGGTTGTGCGAGGCACTGGCGAAATAGGATAGCGTTGAGCCCTCAACCGCCTCCCCCTTGATGGGGGAGGCAGCGAGACTTGCCAGCTTGCTGGCTTAGTCGCAGCGGTGGGGGTGGGCTCTCGCCCTGAGATGACGGTTCAAGGACGCATCCTCACCCCCATCCAACTCCACCTAATCGCTTCGCGATAAGGCTCCGTATCCTTCCCCCATCAAGGGGGAAGGGGTGTGTCACTGGTTCTTCCGCCCCTCGATCAGCCCGTCGACCAGGCTCGGATCGGCGAGGGTCGAAGTGTCGCCCAGCGATCCGAAATCATTCTCGGCGATCTTGCGCAAAATCCGCCGCATGATCTTCCCCGAACGCGTCTTGGGAAGCCCCGGAGCCAGGTGGATATGGTCGGGGGTCGCGATCGGGCCGATTTCCTTGCGGACCTGCTGCTTGAGCGCCGCTTCGACCTCGGCCGATGCCTCGACCCCGGCGTTGAGCGTCACATAGGCGTAAATGCCCTGACCCTTGATATCATGCGGGAAGCCGACGACGGCAGCCTCGGCGACATCTTCGTGCAGCACGAGCGCGCTTTCGACCTCGGCGGTGCCCATGCGGTGGCCCGATACGTTGATGACGTCGTCGACGCGGCCGGTGATCCGCCAATAGCCGTCGGCGTCGCGGCGGCAGCCGTCGCCGGTGAAATATTTGCCCTTGTAGGTCGAGAAATAGGTTTCGGCGAAGCGGCCATGATCGCCATAGATCGTCCGCGCTTGCCCCGGCCAGCTGTGCGTGATGCAGAGGTTCCCCTCGGCCGCGCCGCCGGTTTCTTCGCAGACGAGCTTGTTGCCCTCGGCATCGACGAGTTCGGGGCGGATGCCGAAGAAGGGCTTGCCCGCGCTGCCCGGCTGCATCGCATGCGCGCCGGGCAGGGTGGTGATCATGATCCCGCCGGTCTCGGTCTGCCACCAGGTATCGATGACGGGGACGCGGCCCTTGCCGACGACCTGGTGATACCAGCGCCACGCTTCGGGATTGATCGGCTCGCCGACGCTGCCGAGCAGGCGAAGCGACGAGAGGTCGTGCCGCGTCACATAATCGTCGCCCTCGCGCATCAGCGCGCGGATCGCGGTCGGGGCGGTATAGAGGATGTTGACCCGGTGCTTGTCGACGACCTGCCAGAAGCGGTCGTGGTCGGGATAGTTGGGCACACCCTCGAACATGAGGGTCGTCGCGCCATTCTGCAGCGGTCCATAGACGACGTAGCTATGGCCGGTGACCCAGCCGATGTCGGCGCTGCACCAGAAGATTTCGCCGGGGCGATAGTCGAATCCGTACCAGAAGGTCGTCGCGGTCCACACGCTGTAGCCGCCGACGGTGTGGAGCACGCCCTTGGGCTTGCCCGTCGAGCCCGAGGTGTAGAGGATGAACAGCGGGTCCTCGGCATTCATCGGCTCGCACGGGCAGTCGGTGGGGACGTCGGCCGACAGAGCGTCGTACCAATGGTCGCGGCCGTCCTTCATCGCGACATCGCCGCCGGTGTGCGAAATCACGAGCACCGCCTTCACGCCGATACGCTCGAGCGCCTTGTCGACATTGGCTTTGAGCGGGACGACCTTGCCGCCGCGCAGCCCTTCGTCGGCGCAGATCACCCAGTCGCTCGCGCAATCCTCGATGCGGCCGTGGATCGCCTCGGGCGAAAAGCCGCCGAAAACGACGCTGTGCACCGCGCCGATCCGCGCGCAGGCGAGCATCGCCACCGCGCCTTCGGGGATCATCGGCATATAGATGGTGACGCGGTCGCCCTTTTGAACGCCGAGTTTCTTCAGCGTGTTCGCGAAGCGGATGACGTCGGCGAGCAGAGCGGCATAGCTGATCGTCCGCGTCTCGCCATCCGGCGCGTCGGGTTCGAAGATGATCGCGGTGCGTGTCCCATGACCCGCGGCGACATGGCGGTCGACCGCATTGTGGCAAAGGTTGAGAACGCCGTCCTCATACCATTTGATCGCGACGGGATCATAGGACCAGTTGCCGATCTTGGTCGGCGGCGTGATCCAGTCGATGCGCTTCGCCTGTTCGGCCCAGAACGCATCGGGGTCCTCGACACTCTGCCGATACAGCCGTTGGTAATCGGCGGCAGTGCAATGGGTGTTCGCGGCGGCGTCGGCCGGGACGGGGACCAACGGTTCGGAGGGGGGTAGGTCGGACACGTCTGCTTCTCCCGCTTTTCACGCCTGTCGCGATAGCCGCGAATCTTCTTCGGCTCCTCCTTATCCGTTCGCATCGAGCGAAGTCGAGATGCCCATCGGTCGCATGCGACTTCGGGGCGTCTCGACTTCGCTCGACACGAACGGGGCGGCGAGAGTAGACGGCGCGGAACTGTGATTTGGAAAGGATTGACCGTGGCCAAGCTGGGCGAAGAAATCGGGCGTCTGCTCGATGGACTGGGCGTCGATCGGCGTGCGTGGACCGAAGGGTCGATGCCGTCGGTGACGCCGCTGACCGGCGAGCAGGTGGCCTTGGTGCGCGTCGCCGATGCGGCAGCGATCGACGACGCGCTCGATCAGGCGGCCACAGCCTTCCGCGCCTGGCGCCATGTGCCGGCGCCGCGCCGCGGCGAACTGGTGCGATTGTTCGGCGAGGAACTGCGCGCCGCGAAGGACGATCTCGCCAAGCTTGTGACGATCGAGGCGGGCAAGATTCCGTCCGAGGGCGCGGGTGAGGTGCAGGAGATGATCGACATCTGCGATTTCGCGGTGGGCCTCTCGCGCCAGCTGTACGGCCTCACCATCGCGACCGAACGACCGGGACACCGGATGATGGAGGTCTGGCACCCGTTCGGCGTCGTCGGGGTGATCTCCGCGTTCAACTTTCCCGTCGCGGTGTGGGCCTGGAATGCGGCGCTGGCGCTGGTTTGCGGCAACAGCGTCGTGTGGAAACCGTCGGAAAAGACGCCGCTGACAGCACTCGCGACGCAGGCGATTTTCGCGCGCGCACTCGCGCGGTTCGGCGATGCGCCGGCAGGGCTATCGCAGCTGCTGATCGGCGGGCGCGAGGCGGGCGAGGCGCTGATCGACGACAAGCGCGTCGCGCTCGTGTCGGCGACAGGCTCGACGCGCATGGGCCGCGCGGTGGCACCGCGGCTGGCGGGACGCTTTGCGCGCGCGATTTTCGAACTTGGCGGCAACAATGGCGTGATCGTCGCCCCGTCGGCCGACCTCGATCTTGCGCTGCGCGGCGTCGCGTTCGGTGCGATGGGCACCGCGGGCCAGCGCTGCACCACGACCCGGCGGCTGTTCCTGCACGACAGCATCTACGACGGCTTCGTCGCCCGGTTGAAGGCCGCCTATGCCAGTGTGGCCGTCGGCAATCCGCTGGAGGGTGAGGTTCTCGTCGGGCCGCTGATCGACCGCGCCGCTTACGAGACGATGCAGGAGGCGCTGGGTGCGGCCAAAGCGGCGGGCGGCGTCGTGCACGGCGGCGAGCGCGTCGGCGAGGGCGCGAGCTTCTATGTGCGCCCCGCGCTCGTCGAAATGCCGGGTCAGGTCGGGCCGGTGCTCGAAGAGACCTTCGCGCCGATCCTCTATGTGATGCGCTATTACGACTTCGACGCCGTGATCGAACAGCACAACGGCGTCGCGGCCGGGCTGTCTTCGGCGATTTTCACCCGCGATCTGACCGAGGCCGAGCGGTTTCTGGCCGCGAGCGACTGCGGCATCGCCAACGTCAATCTGGGTACCAGCGGCGCCGAGATCGGCGGCGCATTCGGCGGCGAGAAGGAAACCGGCGGCGGGCGCGAGAGCGGGTCGGACGCGTGGCGCCAATATATGCGCCGTGCGACCAACACGATCAACTATTCGGACGCGCTGCCACTGGCGCAGGGGGTGTCGTTCGACATCGCTTGACCGCCACGCCGCCGCCGCGCGGTGTTCAATCCTCCAACGAAAAGCTCGTCGACGACAGGAATTTCCAGCCGGTGCCGCTGCGCACCAGCGTCTCGACGATCCCTTCCTTGCCCCAGTCGGGCTTGTCGGTCCCGCGCTGCGTGACGATGGTCAGCGCATAGGTGACGACCGCCGTGTCGCCGCTGAGCGAGATCGACTGCGGGCTCAGCTCATATTGGATGACCTTGCCCTGGCTGTTCTGGAACTTGGTCCAGCGGACCGCCGAATCCTTGCCGCGCGGCGCGGCAAACTCGGCCGACCACACCACCATTTGCGGATCGGCATAATTGGCGGGCCATTTGCCGTTCTGGGCGACGTCGTCGGCCCAGCTTTGCTCGATGACGTTCCAGGCCTCTGTCTGCTGTGCCGACCAGGTCGGCATCTGGGCGCTGGCCAGCGGTGTCGCAGCCAAAACGAAAACAGCCGCCGCGGCGGCGAACAACTTGTTGTGCATGCCATTTCCCCTGTTGTCGTCGGCCCCTGCTGAGGCGGAACGACTCGTTCGCAATCGCGCGAACCCGGTGCGGCCCGGTCGTCAGGAGAGCATGTTCGGCGAAGCGTAGAAAACGGCCAGAAGGGGTATCGGCAACCGCGACATGGGCGTTTGCGGTTCAGTCCGCCTCGGCGAGGTCGGTCAGCGCCGCGCCGTCGACCCGCATTACGGTCCACTCGTCCATCAGCTTCGCGCCGAGGCTTTGGTAGAAGCCGATCGCGGGGGCGTTCCAGTCGAGGACGCTCCATTCGAGCCGCGCACAATCGCGATCGACGCAAAGCTGCGCAAGGTGCGCGAGCAAGGCTTTGCCCAGCCCCGACCCACGCGCGTCAGGACGCACGAACAGGTCTTCCAAATAGATGCCCGGGCGTCCCTCAAAGGTCGAAAAATTGTGGAAGAACAGCGCGAAGCCTTGCGGCAGGCCGTCGATCTCGCCGATCACCACCTCGGCATAAGGGCGCACGCCGAAGAGCTTTTCACCGAGCGTCGCATCGTCCAAGCGCACCTCGTCGGCGAGCTTTTCATATTCGGCAAGATCGCGGATGAACTGCGCGATCAGCGGCAGGTCGGCGGGCGTAGCAGGGCGGATCGCGCGGGTCATGCTGGCGCTGTGCGGCTCTGCTTCAAGCCGCCTTGCCGTGCATCGCGTCCATACTGATCGACTGGCCCGCCTCGATCTCGGCTGCCTTGGCTTCGACCAGCTTGACGACATGCGCGATCATGTCGGCGTCCTCGACATGGTGGTCGGAGACCCCCGACAGATAGACCATATGCTTGCCGTTGCCGCCACCGGTGATGCCGATGTCGGTTTCGCGCGCTTCGCCGGGGCCATTGACGACGCAGCCGAGGACCGACAGTGACATCGGGGTCTTGATGTGCCCGAGCGCCTCTTCGAGCGCCTGGACCGTGCGGATGACGTCGAAACCCTGGCGCGCGCAGCTGGGGCAGGAAACGACGCGGACGCCGCGGGTGCGCAGGCCCAGCGATTTGAGGATTTCGTAGCCGACGCGCACTTCCTCCTCGGGCTCGGCCGAGAGCGAAACGCGAATCGTGTCGCCGATGCCGGCCCACAGCAGGTTGCCGATGCCGAGCGCCGATTTGACAGTGCCGCCGATCAGCCCGCCCGCTTCGGTGATGCCAAGGTGCAGCGGGCAGTCGACGGCGTCGGCGAGCTGCGCATAGGCGGCGACCGCGAGGAAGACGTCGCTCGCCTTCACCGCGACCTTATAGTCGTGGAAGTCGTGGTCCTGGAGCAGCTTGATATGGTCGAGCGCGCTTTCGACGAGCGCCTCGGGGCAGGGCTCGCCATATTTTTCGAGGAGGTCTTTCTCGAGCGACCCCGCGTTGACGCCGATGCGGATCGCGCAGCCGTTCGCCTTCGCAGCGCGGACGACTTCGCCGACCCGCTCGGACGAGCCGATGTTGCCGGGGTTGATCCGCAGGCACGCAGCGCCCGCGTCGGCGGCTTCCAATGCGCGCTTATAGTGGAAATGGATGTCGGCGATGATCGGAATGCGCGCGGCGCGGACGATCTTGCCGAGCGCGGCGGTCGATTCGGTGTCGGGGCACGACACGCGGATAAGGTCGGCTCCGGCCTCTTCGCAGCGGCGGATCTGGTCGATCGTCGCGACCGGGTCGCTGGTCAGCGTGTTGGTCATCGTCTGCACGGTGATCGGCGCGCCGCCGCCGACCGGGACATTGCCGACCATGATCTGGCGGCTGCTGCGCCGCGCGATGTCGCGCCAGGGGCGCAGGCCGGGGTTGTGATCGCTCATAGTTCGGGGCTCGATCGAGAGGGGAGAAGCTGGCCGCTCTTTAGCCGCCTGGCGGCGGATTGGCAAAGCCAAGCGTGCGGCGATCGGCTGTTGCGCGAAAGTCACACTCTGGCGCTGAATCGGCGATGGACGCAATTTTTGTTTGTGCATTGCAACAAAATCGGCAATTTCGAACGTGTTCGTCGTCACAGGCCCGATAACGAGGTGTGGACACGCACGGCAGGCCGGGACGATCCGTTTTTTTCTCTAGGGGGATCACCCATGAAGTTTCTTACCAAAGCGTGTTTCGGCATGCTGCTCGCCGCGTCGGCCATGTCGACGCCCGCTTTCGCTCAGGAAGAAGAAGCCAGCGGCCCGTTCTCGCTTTCGGGCGGCATTTCGCTGACGTCGGACTATCGTTTCCGCGGCATTTCGCTGTCGAACGAAAAGGTCGCGGTGCAGCCGACGCTGACCGTTAGCCATGAAAGCGGCCTTTATGCAGGGGTCTGGGGCTCGACGCTGCCCGACAGCCCCGCTTTCGGGAAGTTCGAGCTCGATCTGTACGCCGGTTTTGCGACCGAAGTGGCTTCGGGCACGACGGTGGACCTCGGGGTTACCTATTACACCTATCCGGGCAGCAACGACGGCGGCGCGCCGACCGATTATTTCGAAGGCATCGGCAAGCTGTCGCACGACATCGGCCCGGTATCGGTGACCGGCATGGTCGCTTACGCCCCGAGCCAAAGTTCGCTGGGTGATGACGACAATATCTATCTGAACCTTGGCGCCGGCTTTGGCATTCCCAATTCACCGGTCACGCTGACCGCGGGCATCGGCTATAACGACGGATCGCTTGGTCTGGTGTCGCCCGACGGCCAATATGTCGACTGGTCGGTCGGCGCGTCGTTTGCCGCGGGCCCGGCGACCTTCACCGTCCAATATATCGACACCGACGTGAAAAAGACGGGCATCAAGGAGGTCGACACGCTGTACGATCCAACCGTGGTCTTTACGCTGGGCGCATCATTCTGATTGCCTAGCGGGTCAGCGACCACGCGCTAAGGGGGCGGCTTCGGGGGAGGCCGCCCCCTTTTTCGTGCGCGCGATCTGCCGCCGGCAATATCGCAACCCGCTTGACGATGTCGGCGAACCGTGCAATTTCATCGACGAATTGAAATAGCCGGAGCATTTCCCCCATGCCTCAAGCGTCTCAAGCCTCGCAAAGCGTTTCCGTTCCACCCATTCCACCCCGCGATCCGCCGGCGCGCAGCGAGCGCAGTCCGGGCGTCAAGCTGGTGATTGCGGTGCTGATTGCGGTGGCGCTGATGGTCCCGCTGCTGATGATCTATGGCCTGCTCTGGGATCGCCAGCAGCAGGCTGAGACCGCACAAGCCTCGATCGGGCAGGGCTGGGGCGGCCAACAGACGATTGCCGGGCCGGTCATCGTCATCCCCTATCGTGCCACCGAAACGACGACGGTGAACGAGAATGGCAAGGATGTGACGCGGACGGTGAATATGATCCGCAACCTCTATCTTTCGCCGCAAGCGAATGTGGCGGACGTCGTGATCAAGCCCGAAAAGCGCAAAAAGGCGATTTACGAGACGGTCGTTTACGAAAGCCAGATTGCCGGGTCGGCCAACTTCGTGCTTCCCGCCGACATTGCGCGCTTTGGCGTCGCGCGGGAGGCGCTGATGCTCGACCGTGCCGAGGTGCGGCTGGGGGTCAGCGATGCGCGCGGACTGGTCGATGGCAATAGCGTTGCGGTCAATGGCACGCCGCTGGCGCTCCAGCCGGGCAAGGGGCTGCTCTCGACCGGCAATTCGGGAACCTTCGCCTTTGTCGACTGGACCGCTGCGGCGCCGCTCAAGGTCGATTACAAGATCGGGGTGCGCGGCCTCGGCGATTTCAAGCTGATCCCGCGCGGGGTCGATACGCGCTGGACGGTCAAGTCGAGCTGGCCGAACCCCAGCTTTGGCGGTGATTTCCTGCCGGCAAAGCGCAGCGTGACGGCGAGCGGCTTTACCGCCACCTATGCGGTGCCGAACCTGGCGTTGGGACAGGCGCAGGTGCTGACCGGCGATTTGTCGCCGCCAGTGACGACCAGCTATGGCCCGCGCGACGCCTATATCGAGCCGGTGGCGGTTGCGGCGCCGAGCGATGGCAGCGCCGGCGAGGCGTCGGGCGGCACCGCCAAGGCGGTGGCGATCAGCCTGATCGAACCCGTCGACCTCTACAGCCAGGTGGATCGCGCGATCAAATATGGCTTCCTGTTCATCGGCTTTACCTTCGTCGCCTTCCTGATGTTCGACATCATCGCGGGGGCGCGGGTGGCACCGGCCGAATATTTGCTGACCGGCATCGCGTTGGTGCTGTTCTTTGTGCTGCTGCTCGCCTTTGCCGAGGTGATCGGGTTCACCTTTGCCTATATGCTGGCGTCGGCGGCGATCATCGGGCTGCTGGCCTTTTACAGCGCGGCGGTGCTGAAAAGCTGGAAACGCGCGCGGTTCCTGGCGGCGATGCTGATCGGGCTCTATGCGCTGCTCTATGTGCTGCTGAACCTCGAGGCCTATTCGCTGCTGATCGGCTCGGTGCTCATGTTCTTTGCCCTCGCCGGGGTGATGTACATGACGCGCAACATCGATTGGGGCGGGCTGGGCAAGAAGGAGGAGGTGGCGGCGGCTTAATCGCCCAGGCCGTCATTGCGAGCGAAGCGAAGCAATCCAGCGCGGGTTAAGCCTGCTCTGGATTGCCGCGTCGCCTTCGGCTCCTCGCAATGACGGTGGTAATTTACCGCCAGCGCAAATTGTGGGGGCCGAGGTCCGCCAGCGACTTCGCCCCCATCAATTTCATGCCGCGCTCGATCTCGGCGCGGAGCAGCGCGATGGCGCGGCTCACCCCATCCTCGCCCGCCGCGGCGAGCGCATAGAGATAAAGCCGCCCGCCCGAACAGGCCTTCGCCCCGACCGACAATGCTTTCAGCACATGGGTGCCGCGGGTGATCCCGCCGTCGCAGATCACCTCGATCTCGTCGCCGACCGCATCGACGATGTCCGCCAGCGCGTCGAACGGCGAGATGCTGCCGTCCAATTGCCGCCCGCCATGGTTCGACACCATGATCGCGGTGGCGCCGATGTCGACCGCGCGCTTCGCATCCTCGACCGCGGCGATGCCTTTGAGGCAAAAGGGGCCGTCCCACTGCTTGCGGATCGCTTCGGCGCGGTTCCAGTCGAGGCTCTGGTCGAGCATCGAGGTGAAATAGTCGGCGACCGATTTGGGCACACTCGATCCTTCGGACACATGAGCTGCCAGATTGGGCAGGCTGAATTTTTCGCGGAGGATGTAGTTCAGGCCCCAGCCCGGCTTTGCGGCGTAGCCCAGCATATTCCCCGCCGTGAAGCGCGGCGGCGAGGTGAAACCCGAGCGCAGGCAGCGTTCGCGGTTGCCGCCGACGATAGTGTCGACGGTGAGCGCGACCGCGTCGAACTTCGCATCGCGCGCCGCGGCCAGCATCGCGCGATTGAGCCCTTCATCCTTGTGGACATAGAGCTGGAACAGCTTGGGGCCATCGGTGAGCGCGCCCGCTTCGGCGAGGCTGATGGTGGCGAGGCTGGAAATGCCCGCCATCGTGCCGGCATTGGCGGCGGCGCGCAGCACGGCGCGCTCGCCCTGCCAGTGGAACAGGCGCTGAAGCGCGGTCGGCGACAGGAACAGCGGCATGGCCATCTCGCGCCCGAACAGCGTTGTGCGCATGTCGACGCTCGCGACCCCAGCGAGCACGCGCGGGATGAGGTCGCAATCGTTGAAGGCGGCGCGGTTGCGGCGGCGCGTGGCCTCGTCGTCGGCGGCGCCGTCGATATAGTCGAACACCGGCCACGGCAGGCGGCGTTTCGCGAGCGCGCGGAAATCGTCGATATTGTGGCAGTCGGTGAGTTTCATCGGAGCCCCGTTATGACCCCGTCATTGCGAGCGAAGCGAAGCAATCCAGGGCGGTTTACGCAAACTCTGGATTGCCGCGTCGCTTCGCTCCTCGCAATGACGAAATTAGAACACCGTCCGCGCCGCCACCGTCCCCTTGGGTGCAAAGCTGAACCGCGGTTCGACCGCCAGCTTCGCGTCCAGGATATGCGCCGCCACGCGTTTGCCGACCGCGGGGCCGTTCTTGAACCCATGTCCCGATCCGCCGCCGACCAGCCAGACGCGCTCCTGCCCCGGAAAGCGGTCGATCAGATAATCGCCGTTCGAGCTGTTCTCATATTGGCAGACGCGCCCGCCGATCAGCGGTGCCGAGGCCAGCGCGGGAAAGCGGCGGGCGATATAGGCGCGTGCCTCGGCGATGCCCGCAGGGGTCAGCTGGCGTTCCAGCGTGTCGGGGTCGATCCGCGGTCCATGGACGTCGATCGCCATCTTGAACCCCGCGCCTTCGAGGTCGGGGATGCCATAGACGATGCGCCCATTGTTGAAATCGGCCCATACCGGCAATTCGGGCGGGGCAAAGCGCGTGTCGCCCTGCGGTGCGCCGAAATGATAAACCTCCTGCCGCGTCGCGACGATCTTGTTCATCAGTTGCTGCGGGAAGAGTTCGGCGAGCCACGGCCCGACCGCATAGACCAGATGATCGGCGGTGCCGCCGTCGGGCAGGCTGTGGCGCTTGATCCGCTTCGACAGCAAGGGCGCGGGCATGACGACGCGCTCCACCTCGATCTGGGCGTCGGCGATCACCTCCTGTACGCCGCGCCCCGCGATCAGCGCGCCGGTTTCGGTTTCGAGGATGCCGGTCTCGCCCTGATAGAATTGGATCTGGCGATATTTATTCTGGAGCCAGCTGACATCGCCATGCTCGTGGCCGACGCGGTTCGCCTGGAGCCACGCCAGCGACTGCGCGGTATAGGCGTCGCCCCGCGGCGCGAACCACAGGACGCCGGTGTTGTGGAAAATCGGCGCGCTGGCGCTGTCCGACAGCGTCTTCCAATAGGGCAGGGATTCGCGCGCCATCTCCGAATAGATGGTGTCGGCGCCATAGCCCATGCGAATAACGCGGCTCTCGCCGCCCGACGAGGCGCGAACATGCCCTGCACCATAGGCGTCGAACAGGCGCACGCTCTTTCCCGCCCGCAGCAAATGCCATGCAGTCCAGGCACCGAACACCCCGGCGCCAATGATCGCGACATCGACATGTTGGACCTTGGGCTTTGGCGGTTTGCGTTTCTTTGGCTTGCGCTCCGCCGCTGCCGCGGTGACGGCAACCGGCAGCGCCGCGAGCCCGGTCAGCAGTGCGCGGCGGGTGGGACTGTTATCGTCCGCCACCGGCCGCCTCTTTCTTGTAATAGCGAAAACCGCCGATCCACGTTTCGAGCGGCACCATCTTGCGGATCGCGTCGGGGCTGGCCAGCATCGGGTCGGCGTCGACGATCAGAAAGTCGGCGCGCATCCCCGGCATCAAGGTGCCGATGCGGTCCTCCGCGAATCCCGCATAAGCCGCGGTGCGGGTGAAGCCGTCGAGCGCCGCCTCGCGGCTGACCGCTTCCTCGGGGCGCCAGCCGCCGAACGGCTGGCCCGCGGCGTCGGTGCGCGAGATCGCGGCGGCCAGCCCGGCAAAAGGATCGGCGCTTTCGACCGGCACGTCGGAGCCGAAGGCGAGGCGGACGCCCGCACTCTGCAGGCTGCGCCAAGCATAGGCGCCTTTCAGCCGGTCGGGGCCGAGCCGCGCTTCGGCCATCAACCGGTCGCTCGTCTGGTGGACCGGCTGCATCGACGCGATGACTTTCAGGCTGGCAAAGCGCGCGATGTCGGCCGGGTCGATTACCTGCGCATGTTCGATCCGCCAGCGCCGCTCGCCGGGCAAGTCGGCGGTAAGGTCGGCGATCGCATTCAACGCCTCAGCATTGGCGGCGTCGCCGATCGCGTGGATCGTCACCTGGAACTTGTCCATCGACGCGCGCACCATCTTGTTGCGCAGCTGCGCGGGGGTGAGCAGCGGCAGGCCGGTCTGGCCGGGGGCATCGGCATAGGGCGCCTTCAGCCACGCGCCGCGCGAACCCAATGCGCCGTCGAGATACAGTTTGACCCCGACCAGCCGCAGCCGGTCGTCATAAAGCCACGGCGTCGGTTCGCTGCCGGCAATCATCGCCATATTGTCGATGTCGCCGCCATAGCTGAGGATACGGACCGCGAGCTGTTTCTTGTCCCCGGCGCGGCGAAACGCCTGCCAGTCGAGGATCGATGTCCCCATGTCGGCGATCGCGGTGATGCCCTGTGCCAGCAATTTCTGCTGCGCCAGATACAGCGCGCGGTCGAGGTCGCGGGCCAGCGGCTTGGGCTTGGCGTTGTCGATCAGGCTCATCGCGGCATCGACGAACACCCCGCTCGGCTTGCCGCCCGCCATCTCGATGCGGCCGCCCTCGGGCGATTTGCTCGTCGCGCTGACCTTGGCCGCCGCCATCGCCGCGCTGTTCGCCCAGCCCGCATGGCCATCGACGCGTTCGAGCCAGACCGGCCGGTTCGGCACCGCAGCATCGAGGTCGGCGGCGGTCGGGAAGCGGCCCAATCCCCATTTTTCCTGATTCCAGCCGCGCCCGATGATCCACGGCATTTCGGGATTGTCGGCGGCATATTTGCGGATCGCCGCCTGCGCTTCGACAAGGCTGTTGGTGTCCGACAGGTCAAGCAGCATCAGCTGGAAGCCCAGCCCCATGACATGGCCGTGCGCATCGATCAGCCCGGGAATCAGCGTGCGGCCCTTGCCGTCTTCCTTGAAATCGGGGCGTTCGGGGCGCTTGTCCTTGCGGTCGAGCAGCTGCTTGACCTTGCCCTGGCTGTCGATGACCAGCCCGGTGAAGCGGACCAGCTTGCCGTCCTTGTCGAGCGTGAT